>Ga0208645_1000952_pt1 | contig 28097 bp, 47 predicted proteins | sample VirMetDEL_Sep_01_FD_184519 | JGI IMG/M metagenome (GOLD analysis project Ga0208645, IMG submission 184519) | Aqueous microbial communities from the Delaware River and Bay under freshwater to marine salinity gradient to study organic matter... | ecosystem: Environmental > Aquatic > Marine >... | reverse complement strand
ACTTGAGTAAATTCTCAAGCCGCATTCCTTCGACTTCTTTTAACCGTGAAGGATCCCCTAGTTCCTTTAAATACTCAAAGAGACCTCTAACAGTTTCATCTTGCTGTTGAGGAACAGTGGTACCTGAGTAAGGCGCCGTAGTTTGCGGCAGCGAATTGTTAGGAGGAGGCGGAAGAATCGGAGGGGGAGGAGGAAGCTGGTCTTCCATACCACCAGGGGTAACGGTACCAGGCTGTTTGGGGGTTTTAGGCGTCTTAGCTGCCATAGCCTCAGGTTTATACCCGCGAAGCGACGTGGCCCGCTGATAAATTTCGGCCGGGGACTTAGCTCCGGTCAGCGCTTCTGCTTGCTGGGGACCGGTATATTCGAAAAAACTTTCAGGGCTCTGCCAACCCATCTGAGGTCCGGCCCAAACCACGGGGCGTCCGCCGAGAATGGCAAGCTCACCGCCGCCCCGCATCATGGCTGCAGGATCAAGCAGATTTTTAGCGACTTCAAAAAGTCCATTTGCCATGTCAGGGTACCTGGGTGCCGAGTTGCTGCAGAACGGAACTGGACGCAAGGTTCTGCGGAGCAGTCAGGTTCTGGATAGCCGTATTTAATAACGACTGAGCCGTATTGTATCCAGATGCGACTCGCTGACGTTGAATATCCCCAAGGGAACTCAGTTCCTGTCGTTTTATGCCGCCACCAACTTCTAGTTCAGCCTGCTGCAATCCGGCACCCAATTCCATCTGCCGGATAGCAGATTGAATTTGACCTTCTAAAGCTTTTAAAGCACGTTCACGAGCACCGAGTTCTTCTAATTCAGAACTGCGCCCGGCTCGAATTTGACCGTAGACGTCTTCAGCAGACGGCCCAGAATCTAAACCAAAAAATCGACCGAAACGTTGACGAGCTCGTTCCTGCTCAATCAATCGAGGAATCAGATCCTCGCTAAGAATCGCTTTAGAACCAGGAGCGTCGGAAGTGTCGGGTAGTCGGCCACGCAAAGCCGAAACTAAATCCGGAACTGAGGCGCCGACCGCCGAACTTAACAGAGGTGCGACGATATTCTGCCGGTTAAATCCAGGCGGTGTGGCAGGAGCGGCACTCGCCGCCTGACTTTGTAAAATACTTTGAATTACAGCAGGCGCTACATTAGCTGCAGTAAGCTGCGTAGCTAAATTAACTAGCCCACCTGCTGCGGGCGCTGCTGCGGGCGCGGCGGCTAAAGCAACCATTACTTATTGACCTCCCGGATTGTCATACTGAGTGCCCGAAAGAGCCATTTTCTTATTTGATTTTACTTGATCTTCTGGGTTATTAGCAGCAACCGTATTCTGCAATTGTTCCGGCGAAGGTAATGCAGATGTCTGAGGGAACGTAGAAGCAATATACATTTTTAAAAAACTACTAGGATCTAAATCCGGCGCATAGCGTCGAACGTCCCGTTCCTTCAGTTGTTGTTCCCTTGAGTTCATCAGAGGAGAGCCTGGAACGCCATGCTGGGCGGAATGTTGTTAGAAGCGGGGGCGTTCAGCATTGAGTATTGACCGCCGTGATTAGGCAAATCAAATTCAGCAGGACGCTGGCGACTTAAATACTCAGCACCTTCATCTCCCTGTTGCGTCAGATTTTGGATATACGCCAAGAACACATCGACAAGCGACGGGTCTTCCAGAATCGCCGCCACAAGCTCTTCAACTTCATCAGCAGCATTTTCGTCGACAACACCAGCTTGAAGACGTCGCTCCAGCTGCACTTTCATTTCAGGCTGGGATGTGTCCGGATACGCGTTTAACGAGCGAGTAGGTTGCGTCATCATCCCGTCACCCTCCATGCCAGGCATCGGGGGCGCAGCACGGTAATAACTCTTGAGCACTGTGGCAACCATTGGAGTCGCAGCAGCACGCTCAGCAGACGTGCGGGGAACAGGCAAACCCAGTACACGAGCCGCTAATGCGTAATCGGAATCTGAGAACATGAACTAGCGGCTACGTCTTCTTCTTCCATTTTAGTACGAAGCTTCAAGATTTCGCCGGGTTGCACCTCTAGTACGATGCAGATCTTTTCTAGCACCTCGGGGCTTGGAATATAAAATTCGTCCAAACAGATGTTTCGGGTTGTAGTCGGGGACAAATCTGCTATTTTGCTTAAGCGAAAAGACGTGATGCCACGCTCGACCAAAATCTCGTCGAGACGATTAATTAAACGCTTTTCTGACGGACGAGAGCTGTAGTAGGGCACGGCCAGTATCTAACTAATATAAGTATTTTATCAAGTTAAAAACCTAAATTTTTAGCTCGCACAAACTCAAGATTATAAGTCGTTAAACAAGAGGGAAACGCAGAATTGTTAAAAGGGTTCTTATAAGGTTTACCTTCAACGTGACCCTGCCACGCCTCGGACCATTTGGCGTGCATGTAAGTTTTATTGAGTTCGTGTGCCATGTGAATTCGATTAGCTAATTCAGGTTCGGACCTCCAAGTTTGAGAGCCGTCGTCATACGAACCGGTCAACTCCCCGTGGTAATAAGGAACGCCAACAGACATAACGCGTTTAAAATCATCGTGTTGAAAACGCATCCCCCAATCAAGATCTTCACAGTAGGCAGGGTAAAGATTTTCATCAAACAACCCGTATTTTTGTACTGCCCAGTCTTTGAGTAAGAAAACGTCCCACGCTCCGTTATCGCCGTGCACCACACCGGCTTCTTTGTCTTGAGCCGCATCGTGCATAGCCTCAAGAAACCCAGGAGTGAACATTACGTCATGATTTACGATGAGCCAATAAGGCGCATCCATAAAACATTTAATGGTTAGATTCCAATAACCAGAACAGCCGACGTTTGCCGGCAAATGACACACCTTCACGTTTTTGACATACTTATGTGGGATTTTTTTTAATGCGTCTAATTCTTCGGTTATTTGATCTCGTCCGTTATTGTTAAAAACAACAAAAGTATCTACAGGATAATCTATGCTGTAAAAAAGCCTATAAACCCAATGAGGGGCATTAACAACGCCGGTGCTGATGACAGGGATCATAAAAAATCTGCTAATGCTGCCATAGTAGCTTAAAATCGTGCTATCTTACTGACACAAACAAAAAAAACATGACAAAGTTTCTTTGGAGTCCGCAGAGTAAATCAATAATCCCTGTGCAACAGCCTGCGTTCTTAATGAACGAGGATGAATCCGGCCTGTGCCAAATGTTCCGCGTAGGAATCCCCGAACACGAACTAATTGAATTTTGTAAACAATTTGCCGATCCGTCAAAACGGTTTATTGACGGTGGAGCACACATGGGTGCATACAGTATTCTGCTGTCAGACTTGTTCGAACACGTCGATGCGTTCGAAGCTCAACGCCGCACATATTTTCAACTCTGCGGAAACATTTATCTAAACGAAAAAGCAAACATAACTCCACATAATTTTGCTTTGACGAACCACGAGCACACTTACGGCGACACGACGCTGTACATCGTCAGCGATGATGGAGGCGGATCCTCAACAATCAAACCCGATTCAGATAAAATCCAAGCAAAAGAGACCATAGAGACTATCCATATTGACAATTTCGAATGGTCTGATGTGGGTTTAATTAAATTGGATGTCGAAGGATCCGAATTAGAAGCTATTCAAGGTGCTCGCGAAACTTTAAAACGCTGCAAATTTCCGCCAATTTTATTCGAATCCAACGGACCAGGAGCTCATAATCAAAAACGTGCTGAACTGTTCAAACACTTAATGACGGAGCTGCCGTATCAAGTCGGCAGCATTAGAGGCTTCGACAATATGTTTATTGCTGTTCGACAGGAAGCTGCATAATATCCACGTCTGCTTCGCGCAGCATCTCGATCGACAGATTAAAGTTCGACAACCAGCGATCCGGTATCGGCAGATCAGGCACAACGATCCGCTGAATACCGGCCTGAATCATCAGCGTGGTGCAGTTGCTGCAAGGCAAAAAAGGCCAAACATAAACAGAAGCACCAAATAAATCAATACCGAATCTAGCAGCCTGCGCGACAATGTTCGCCTCAGCGTGCACTATGCGCAGATACTTTTCCTCCCGATTGTTCAAACGCCCAGGCAGATCCGCAACACCCCTAGGCAATCCATTAAAACCGGTCGCAAGTACACGCCGATCTTTAACTGCGACAGCCCCGACTTTCGTCGACGGGTCACGGCTCCAGTCACTGACATGTTTAGCCAGGTCCAAAAACCGGCGGTCCCACTTCTCACTCATACAAATGCGACTCGCTCAGCCTTGTCGTCATCACAAAGATACACCATTCCAGGCACCCACTCCTCAGTGTGCCCATTCGCCAACTTAACGATGTAGCGCCACTGGGGCTTACCGTCCCTCCTTAATGTCTTCTTATACCCCATAACTTCGCCTTTCTTATTAGGTAACGACATACCAGCAGAACACGTTCGCTTACCGATCATGTCGCCCACGGCAAACTTCATGTTGGGCTGTTCAGTTTTAGTCATCGAAATTCCGTTGTCTTCAAGGATTTTAAGTACTGCTGCCATTCTGGCTACAGAACTAAGCGTTTCTTCGTTGAACGATTCGTGCCAAAACTCGTGCAAACAAAGTTCAATCAGATGTCGTGACACGCTTGGATTCCCGTTCAATGCGGGACTTACGCCGCCTCAGATTACAGATACCCCGATAGAAAAAGCCGAATGTGTCGGCTTCCGTAACGACGGCCCGTTTGCCACATACGTCACAGACACCCATGCCAAACACCGCTTTCAGATTGCTCAACTCGCCGTACCGAAGCCCGCAGTCACGGCAACTGACTCTGGCTTTTTTAAGAATCTGTATGTTCTCCTGCGTAGGCTTCATCCGAGACACTGAGCAAATACGGAACAGTAATATAGCAATCTGTGCTGTCCAGATCAGCTTTGGCGCTATGGTGTAATTCTTGAGTCCATTCTGCGATCGATTGGATCGCCCGAATAGCCTCAGGCACATACACCTGCCATCTGTCATCTTCGTAAAACTTGCCGATGTCCACGGCTACTCGAACGATCAGAGGGTGCGTGCTCATGTTGATCTGGATTTAAAGAGGTCCCGGCGGGCGGATTCGAACCGCCGACTGCTCGATTTTAAATCGAGAACCTCATTCCGCTGGGTCACGCCGGGGTGTCATCATAATACCTCGGATTCGGCTGACCGCCGCGAAAAGTCTTTTTTAATCGTTGACCGTATTTGCCTGCGCATTTTTTAGAACAGAAAGGGCCTGCTTTTTTCTGCTTCACTTGATTACCTCGTACGTCACGCATAGGTTTATAAAACGAGGTGCGGCACTCGGGGCATACAAAATAAGCTTCTTCGGGTTTTCTTAGTGCCGCAGACTTTAACGAGTTATCAGACCGGGATAAAACTTGCAGGTTAGATAAACAGTTATTTGTAAAATCTCCATCTATATGATCACATGTTTCATCTTCCAACAAAGCTCTTCCTAGCTTTTGCTCAAGTAAATACTTTGGATAACTTACAGTTTTTCGTTTGCCGTTTTCGTAGAGGATGACATGCTGCCTACCGTCTTTACGAGTGTAAGGACCATAAACTTTCAGTTCACCACTCGGGCGCTCGTTCAGCATACTCCCACGACACAGAGGCAAGCAGCATCGTAACACTACTAAACTAACAGCCGCCCTTCTCCGATCGCCTTCCTCACAAAATACAGTTCCTTCTCGGGCGCCAAGTGCCAAGAACTTACATAGCATTCGTCGCCCCACACGCTCTTGATTACTACCGAATCCCCGTCAGTATGGTTTGCGCTAGTTACGTACTTGGCAATATCCACGCCTGAAAGATCTACTTCCTTGACGTCGGAGTTTGGTTTCCTTATCATACTGATATCACTAAGCTGATGGCTCCATGCCTCACAGTCTAGATCCGAAATATAGCATCCACAACGACTGGGTCCAAAACTTCCTGGCATCCTGGGAACTCATCAACAAAACGCCCCAAGCATCAGAACTCCAATTTAGCCCATCTGCTAGACGTTTAATCGTCGAGATTGGCATTTATGAGGGTGCGTCGACAGTTTGGTTCTCCGACAACCTGCTCGAACACCCCGACAGCAGATTGATCAGTATCGACCCGTTCACCGGCTCCCAAGAACAGATTAACGACCCCCGGCAGCATCCCACGCTGTCCCAGATCGAATTCACCGCCAGATCCAACGTCGCCAAATCTAAACACGCCGGCAAGGTCCGCATCGAAAAGGGCTGCTCGTGGGACCTCTACCCGAACCTCAAGGCCGAACTCACACAAGGCATAGACATCCTGTATATTGACGGTGCTCACGACAGCACCTCAGTCATGCGTGACATTGCTCTGTACGCGCCCCATGTCAAATCAGGCGGCGCTATCCTATTCGACGACTACGGCGCTGAGTCTGTGCGCATTTCCGTAGATGCAGCCGTTAGTACATTCCTTTCTCTTGAAAAAGGTGTACTGTGTCCCTGGCAGCTCTGGACCGTCAAAAAATGACCCTCCAAATGCTCCTTATCACATTCATCATCTATACAATCCTCTGTATTTTATTTTTCTGGCTCGCATCTAAAATCCTACCTTGAGATCCAAATGAACCTGCCCGACCGAAATTCTTATCTAGAACAACGCGAAAATCGCCTTCAAGACACCATGAACGAGTACCTAGACGGAGAAGAGTACGACGCACTCGCAACTGCGATTATCAGTCATCTGCGTGCCGAATACCAGTACTACTCCGAGCGCTGCGGAAAAATCAAGCGCATTCTCGAACTACTTCAAACCGCGAGTGTCCAATGACCTACCCAACCACAGCGGTCGAAATTAAAATCAACTACAGCGGCAGCGGTCAATACGACGGACTCCCTGAGCACACGTTCACCCTGCTCATGGAAGACGCTACAGAGATCTCGTCTCCCTCGTGGTTCCTTTTATTCGAACGCGTTCTGAGCGCCCTGGGTTATTGCGAAACCTCCATCATGTCGGGCGCCTGCAGTCTCGCCTTCAACGACATGCGGGAACCTGCCGAAATGAAAAAGGTCGCCATCGAACATGACCTGCGACTTGTTGAAGACCCAGACCCAACCCCGAACATCAAACTCAAAGCGCCCAAGAATACCGAAAAGAAGCCCTTGTACGAGATCGTAGAAGACAATTCAGACGTTTACGGTCCTGCGTGGCTCCAGAAGTTGGCCAACATATTTAGAGTTGTTGCTGACCAGATCGAAATCAGCGGTGAGGACGAGTTTGGCGTTTACCAAACCACGGGCGAAGACATTCGCGAATGGTTGTATAAGGAAGCGCAAAAGGCAGAAAACTCTCAAAGCTTAGACAACGAGTAACCCCTCTCCTTTTTCTGGCAATGACTGATCTTGAACTAATTTCTGCGGCAAACAAAGCCGGTTTATGTTTAGCTACATGTTGGGATTTAAATGAACTCTGCAACGTCAGCGCGGCAGAAGAAACTGAAAAATGGATCCGGGATGCGGAAACAATCGAAGAGCGCGATGAAAAACAAAGAATCGCAAATCACGTGAGAATGCGTGCTCAAGAAAAAATGAACAACTTGCGCGAATTTGCCGAAATTATTCTCGCCGAACAAAGATTAAAAAATGCCCGTAACTAACATTGTCTGCACAGGAGAAGGTATCTATCTGTGCGCGAGTCTCATTTAAGACTCATTTTTAATTTTCTTGGCGAAATACTGCTTAAAAACATGTTTGCACTCTTCGTTAGAAATGTTTAATTCTTTTGCAGCGCGGGGGACGTTCCACCGGGCTTTAAAAAGCATTTCCAAAGGATCTACTTTATTTAATTTCGAGTTCTCCATTTGCATCCCAGCTCATATAGGCGCTTAATTGCTGTCGATCAACGTCAGACTTAAACTTTGCGACAGTAGTCGGCCCGCGTCGACCGGTCAACTTTATTAATTTAGCTAATTCAGAAATAATCGGTACGTTTTCCGACGTGTCGAGTTCAAAAGGCACAAAAAGAGCTTCAATTTGATTAAATTTAAGCCCTTAATCGTTAAAAAACCGACGGTCCTGAATTATTTAAGCAAGGGCGATACTTGATTCCTCGATAACACAGCCACAGCGTGGCGCGATGCACAAGAGACCACCAAGCCAGGTGATTCTCGTGATGCTGTTCGCGATCATATGTAGCACCGCGATACGTAATTGTCGTCACTACAGTTCAGCAACTGTAGTTATTCTAAAGATGATAAAACAGACTACAAAGTTTATGGTGTTACAAGACAAATTAAGAAAATATTACTTACACACCCCGAACTAAACCACGCTGGCGAAGAAGTTCAATCAAACTACCGCCGGAAGCGTCCTTTAAGAGCTCCTGCATACGACGGGCATCCATCTTTTGATCCACTAAATCGCGGAACTGATCCTGATCAAGTGGGAAAGTTACATCGCCATCGCCAGTAACACCAGCAACTTTTGTATCCGCAATCATCCGCTCAAGGAAATCCCGAGCAAGTTGCTCTTGCATAACTTGAACTTAGCTTTATTTAGTTTAGCGTCCAAATAACAGCTCAGATAAACCAAACTCACCCCGGCGTGGGTTAAATCGCTCACGAGCTAAGTCAAGTCGACGTTGAGCCTCTGAGCGATTTTGCTGACGTTGCTGTTCAGTACGTTGTTCTTGAGTAAGCGGTCGAATTTGCTGAGTTAGCGGTTGAGGTCCCACACGAGTTGGACTGGATGCGCCGGTACGCGGTGCGGTGCCTAGCGCCTGCCGCAGTTTCGGAACAATACCTTCCCCAGTTTCTTGACGTACGACCTCATTAAGTGCACGAGTACCTGCTGTGCCGACCATGCCTGCTCCCACACCGGGGGCTAATACCGGAGCAGCGGCCAAAGCAGCTGAATACCCAACTGCCGCAGGCAGACTCTGAACAAATTCGCGTCCCATCTGCTGAGCCATAGGCGCAAGACCTTCGCGATATCCAGTTTGGATAGCTTCAGGGCTGGGAATCAGATCGGCAGCACCAGGCAACAACGCGGAAGGTGTGCGACGTAAAGCCCGAGCGTATTCACGTGCGCCCTGCGCAGCCATAGATAAAGGATCGCCAGAGTAATACGCTTTAGATGTCAGCGGTTCACGCGATTGAGTGACCTCAGCCCGCAAAGGCCGAGGATCGCCCGGACGCGGATCGACAATAGCAACACCGCCAGCTAACGAAGCTGCAGGACGACCGGCTTGAAGCGGAACAATATTTCCCTCGCTGTTCATGTAAAGAAGTTGATTATTTCTATTTGTTAAAGGTCCAAACCCGACAGAGCGATAAGCGCCGCCACGGCGATTGGGTTGTTGTCCTTTAAATTCCTCTTGACGACGAAGAATGGAGCTTTCGCTTAAAGACTTACCTTGTTCCTCTCGTAACCGTGCTAAATCAGAAGTACCAATAGGAGAGTTCTCTAAAATCATGCCCGGACGCATATTACGCAGCACGTTCTCTGTAATAAACTTGTTCATTTGTTCAAACACCGGCGCAGGTATATCTTTTGCGCTGTAATCAAAACTCTCAGAAGGAGTTCTAGTTTCAAAAGAAACGCTAGACATTCCCGTAACAGGGTTATCTCTTAAATAATTCAAAACGTTTTTAGACATTTCATCGGTGCGATCAAGGTCAGTGCCTAACCTAAAGCGCGAAGGTGCTGGAGAAGTATTAACGCGAATGCCGTAATCTCCTGTTGGGTCAACAGAAACAGCACCTGTATCCGGATCGTAAGAAAAACTAGCTACAGCAGGAACTCGGTCTAAACCGGGATTTTTAAGCGATAGCGGTCCTGCTGTGGGGGACATCGAAACGGTAGCCGGAGTATTAGTTATATTTTCAAACTCGTTAGCACGTTGTGTTATGAACGATAAAGCATCTTGAAGTTCTCGACCTTTAGCGTAGCCTCCCCCACCGACCACGGGCATCCGTCGGGATACAGCCGGCGCCGAACCAGCTTGCAACTGTTCGCCGTACCCCAACTGAATTAAACGATCAACCGCTTCTTTTTGTTTTCCGGTTTCTCCGCTGGTGTAATCCAATTCAATCTGCGACAAGTAAGAAGGCTGAACACCCAACTCCTTCATCGCAAGATTGTATATATTTTGACGAGCTTCAGGTTTTGAAATTTCTTGTTCCAAATCTAAGTACGGAGACAATTTTTCTAAATTTCGTTCAATTTTTGGCGTAGGGTTATCTAAGAAACCTTGAAGATAAGGACCGACCTCTGGATATTTTTCAACGAACTTATTAAGCTCTTTAGCTTGTTTATTTACGGCTTCTTGCCTAGCAATTTCCCGCGTCTCCAGTAATTGATTTTCAAGCCCAGGAATACCAAACTGGAGAGAATCCGTGGTGGTAACCGTAGGAATCAAGGGATCTATTTCAGCTGGCGACATATTTACAGTTCTTCGCATTAGCTGTGCTTCTTCCGCGAGGCTGCGTACGGAGGGCTCTGCCTCCTGATTTAAATCCCTTTGAAGCTGATACAAAGTATTTCTATTTGGATTTCGGGCTTGTTGTTCTGCTCCTCGTAAAACTACCTCGCGCCGAGCAGGACGATCAAGAGCCGAAGGAGCGATAGCGTCCGCCACCTGAGGCAATAAAGCAGAACCTTCAATAGGAAAAGTATTTATATTTCCTTCTCTACCGATAGCTTGACGAAGCGCTCGTATCTCGGCTGTTTGAGCGTTTAATTCTTCAATTGTTTGAGGAGGATTATTACGAATTTCTTCATATCGCTCGGTAACTCCAGGGTCACGGCCACGCAAGGGCAAACCGGGCTGAATGGTGTTTTGATTAATTCGATTAGCTAAAGGATCCCGAGTGACGGTATCGCTATCCGCGTACCGCATCATCGTGTCCCGAGCACCTAAACCGACTTCTACGGGCCGTATGACTTCATCTGCTTGTTCTAAAATATCAGCAACATTTTCTAAATTTTGTGAATAATCTACGTCGTACCTGTCCCTATACGACTGAAGAAGGTTATTTAATGCCTCTCCTGCGTCGCTTCTGTAGTTTGCATCAGATAAAAACCTGGATTCGCCCGCATAGCGCAACGTTTCTCGCTGTTGAGGAGTTAACGCACCGCTGTTTATAGCTTGAAGATAAGCAGTGCGGGCGCTATCCACGGTGCCGCCGGGAAGCAGACTATCTAAATCGTTATTTTGCTCGACAAATTCTCGTGCTTTTGTGTTTTCACCGGCAAGTCTGTACGCATTCAGAGTTTCGTTATCCGGGTCAATGTCGTAACCTTCAAAGGGGATGTAGTTAGGAAAGTCAGCGACGGACGTAAGTTGTCGCGCATCCTCAATGTCTTCATCTGGGTAGAGCTGCTCTAATTCGTTGTCAAGCTCGCCTTCATCTAAAGCATTTTGAAAAAGAATTTCACGAAGGACGTCGCGATCAACGTTATATGTCGAACGAAGCTTATCTGCAAGCTCAGGCAGCCGTTCAAAAGATGAAGAACTCACGGCGCCTGGCGCTAATCTCTATACATCATACCAAAATTCTGTAAATATACGCCCTGTGCGGCGCACCTTCCGTGCTAGGATCGCACAGCATCACACCAACAGCACATGGCAAACGCAATGCTCTGCATCGAAATCTACCAATTCAACGGAACTTGGTGCTTTACCGACACTAAAAGGGAACTTCTACACGAACCTTTCGTCCTAGGCATCCCAGACATCATCAACAGCGCCCTAGAAGAGCAAAAACTGATCGAAGAAGGCAAAAACTACCGGATTTTGTTCGCTGCTAAGGAGTTTCCTACCTACCACGGGGCGTTGACTCGTCAAAACGAGGAAATGGGCGGCGCATGGTACTCCTGTAACGAACAAAAAGGCTGGTTGTGTCCTGCGACACTTAAATTCTTCTGTGAGTTCCCTGAAACCATCTATTTCAAACTAGAGAAACTCTAAAAATCTAGTTTCGTTTAGCATATAGGGGTACTCTGCCTCCCCTTCCGTGGCTCGGGAGTGGAATACCCCTGTGCGCGAACCGTGGAACGGGGTGATTAAAACAGCACTAGACGCTGTAGATCGACATAACGCCCACTACTTTCAATCAAAGGACGCAAGACACCTTATAGCCGCCGAGCTTTTGCGCACCTACGTCACGTATTTAAAAGATTTAGTACTGAGTATCGAAAAAACTTCTACCTGATCGCCCACGCGGGCGATTTTTTTTTGTGTACCCCTGCCTGTATGTTGACACTAAAACTTTTGCCCCCTATTTTCCAGCAAGATTTATAAAGGGTTCTCGCCGGGGGCGACGTTATACGCGCATATTTAAAAAAAAGGGGCAGATTGCGTGCAGGTACGCGCGGGTACGGGGCAGGAGTTTGTATAAACAATCAATCAACGATCACTATGTATTACAAACTCCTACTCTTGTTCTATTCTTTTAGCTAAGCCAGGGGGGTACCCTCTTTAATTAAAGAGAATTCAAACCGTGAAGCCGCTTGACAGAAGGCGCAACGTGGTGCTAGCGCGTGCGCGTGTGTGCGTTTCAATTAACTAAGGGTCGGACCCTGGCATTGTGTGCCAATCCGTGAACCGGTCAGAAAGGGTTGACCTATCGCACCAATGCCGGATACCTTTAGGTCACTGGAGAACAGGCCACGGCCCGGACGCCAGAGCACCTAGAAAACCGAATCGACTCTCGCGACGGCCGAACTGGCCCCGCGCGTCTGCCGCTGATGGTAGGGAGTACTTCCCCGAAGTGTAGGCAAGGGCAGGCATGGTGTGCCGGAACGTGAGCGGCGAGAGTTGTAGTAGGTAACTAGGTGAAAGAACCTTGACAATCAAATAGTTAGCTAAGTCAGTGCGGGTTAGCACGGGTAGCCGATTGGCTTAGCTAACTGTTCAAATAGCAGGCATCGTCATAAGACGGAACTAAGGGCGCGAGCGATCCCCTGAGCACAATACGGTTGCAACTCAACCGGTTAAGTGTGCACGATGCCGAACTTATCAGGCTGTACCTTGTCAGCTGGCACCTTTAACTAGGTGAACAGTTGGCTACTAGAACTGATCAGTAGGTTCGTTACCTACATCTAGCGACGCAAACGGTTTCGTCACCGTGGCACGCAGTTAGTTACAGCTTTGCACTTGTCACTTTGCAGGCTTGTCCAGAGTAACTGTCCTTAATGCAGGTACGCTGGACAAAGCCGGATGCAATTCCCACGCGGTCGATTAACCGCCGATGGCGAATTAAGTCCCGCAACTAGGTGAAATTGTGCAAACTGTAGCTAACTTAGTGCGTACTTTTTAGTTTCGGGTAACAATCCCGAACTGTATTAGGGCGGAGCCAGTTAATCACTAGCCTTGTCCGGATGTAGTCCTAAGTTTGATCCGATAGGATCATTTAGGATCATTCTCTAAATTTCGATTCTCTCCTCAAGCCTTACGGTTTGATGAGGGATTCATCCCTCTTTGTTGTCAGCTGCCAGCTCTATTGCTGGTGAATGTTATGAACATTAAGACCAACAATCAACCACGCCGGCTGCTGTTTGCGTGTGAGTTTTCTGGCGCTGAGCGTGCCAAACTTCGCAAACAGTTTGATTGGATGAGTGATGAGGAGTTCGACTCCGATTGTTCTTTCTTTCGCTACAAAGGTTATTACTACAACCTCGCTGACTTTATGCGGGTTGATTCTTGTCTGGAGTCAGCACTTAGCGGTTGGCATGGTTACAGCTCCGACTCTTATTTCAGCGGTGTGCTGATCAAACTGTGCGGCGAGGATGTTATTGTCGGCCGTTACTATTCCTGACTGTAACTAACCCAATCCCATTGCTATCTGATTATGTCCGCAACAATCGTTTGTCCTATTGAGCCTCTCACATCTGACGTTGTACTAACACCAATAGCCTTTAAGGATGTACCTGTGGGCGCAGAGTTTTGGTGGGGAGGTTATTTGCCGGCCAGGTGCAACTGGGGAATGAAACGCTCAAGTAGAACCGCAGAGTGGATGCCAATTTTGGAAGGCAAGCTTAGCGGTTGGAAGTCATGGAGTTACTGGAAGGCTAACGAAACTGTCTACATTGTCCGCTAACTGTAACTAACCCAATCCCATCGCTATCTGGTCATGCCCGAACTACGCGAAGCTACCTACACTCTGCCCGCACACTGGGCCAGCATCTTAATCAACCACGACTACACCGGCACAAGTGATGAAGAAGAACAGGAGATTGATAACTTTATCGACGGTGAGTTTGGTGATTCATTGTTCTGCACTGTAACTATTGCAGATTGGGATGAAGAACCATCCTTTCGTAAGTATCACGATGCGCAACCGTACGGTGTGCTTGCGTGTGACTGCATTAACTACACTTTCCTGTTCTGATCATGTTCCCTTTCGAAGTAACTAAGCTCTGCAAACAGTTCACTGGCCGCGTGTACTTGCAGAAAGAGAGACTCAATCAAGGCGGTTATACCAGCGATGGTATCTACTTTGGTGTTGGTGATCCGCTCTACTTTGCCCAAGATGAAGAAGGTCTGTGGGCAGACTACTTCCGTGCTTCATGTAGAGATGAAGCTATAGATATCCTGCGTGATCGCTATCCGATTGCCAAGATCAAACGTTGATTCTCTCCTGTAGCTATCCCCAGACTGCACTGCAGTTTGGGTTAGTTACATGAGGGACTTACCCTCATTGTTGTTAGCTGCCAGCCATGCTGGTGAATGTTATGAACCTGAGCCAATCCACGCAGCTCACTGCATCTCACGCAGTTGAGTATCTGATCAATGAAGACAATGGACTCCTAACGTTCGAAGAACTGCAGGACATTGCCCGCAAAGGTTGTGCAGCTTGTGCACCTGACGGGCTCGCCTATTATCACGAGACTTGGGACTTCTTCATCACGTTTGAGGATGATGTAGAGGATTATTTCTACAACAAGTATGGTGATGCTTGGCTAGAACGATTCGCCAAGAACAGCACAAGCGTGCGCGGCATGGTTAATCATATGGTGTGGACGTTTGTTAATCAAGTTGCCCAGGAAGTAACTGGAATCCGCGAACCTTTGGGCCACTGGTCTTAAGTAACCCGCTACGCGGGGCCAACTCACACAATCACACCAACAACATGGCAACCATTCAACATCACTGTGCACCTAACGATCGCAACGGTAACCCTCAGCGTTGTTACGTTCTACTTGATCTTGACGATGTGGCTGTGGCCGCATGGGATGAGGGCTACCTAGGTTCCCACGCTGTCCCCGGAATCTGGCGTGAGGCCGCATACAATGCGCCGCGCATTGAGTGTACAGTTGCAGCTTATCGTCACCTATTGCGTACATTGCCTGGGCCGGACTATGCTTACCAAGTCCCTGGCTATTCTCATCTCCGCAACCCTTAACTAAACCAATGTCAGACCGTAAGTACATCGTGCACGTTGAGACTGCAGATCGTGGCGACTTTAAGATTCACACACTGGCATCTAGTTGTTTAGAAGCTGAATCAATCGCCCGCTATTGCGTACGCCAACAGTTCACCAACGACATCCTCAGTTCCCACGCTTGGCCTAAATAGAGGGGACTATCATCACTTTCTCGCGCACACCTTACACAACAGCCAATGTACGACACTCGCACACACTTAAATAGAGACTTCATGCGTCGCATGATTCGTGCCTACGAGCAAGATCTCATGCAGTTAGTTGCTGAAACTCCAGATCATCCTGGTGGTGATTGGGCAGTCGAACATCTAACTATGCTGGAAGACTTACGCGCCAAGACATTCTCATCCTTCGAGCAAACCATCACATTCTGATCATGGCAAACTTCGATCACATCAGCCACTTACACAAAGACCAACTACTACACGTAGTTAGCTACTACATGACGTCAGAGATGCGCAACCATCTGATGCGCGAATGTCCGGCCGCATACAACTCACTGTGTGGCCGTGTGGTTATCACGTCGCAGGTACATGATACGGGCCGCAAGATCATCGAGCGCCCCACAGATGTAGACCTTAGAGACTTTGACTAAACCCGCTAACGCGGGGCCAACTCACTGAACACTCACACTAATCTAATCATCATGAACAAACCCGTTTGCTCAATTTGCGGGCTCGCTTCTTTACCTGGTTTGAAACCAGGTTCGGGCAAGTGTCAATGGCATTGGACCGCCGGTAATTGGGGCCGCGCTTGGGCCCTGCAAACAATCGGACCCGAACCTAAGCGAGGGCTAAGTATGTAACGACTACCCGCTAACGCGGGGCCAAATCACACAATTATCCCATCATCATGACAACACGTTTCGAGCCTAACCTCGTCTTACTTGATTCCCACGGTGTCTACATTCCCCAGCTTTATTGCAGTGATGCTGACGAACACTGGGCTAAGTGTGTAGGTGTTGATTACGAAGACGTTCAAATATGTCAGGCTGGCCCAGATCACGAATGGTATTGGGAAGCATGGGACAACATCCTAAACAATGCCAGCATGGTTAGTGACGGTGTTACTTGGCGATTGCACCAGGATGGTGACCTTTGGGAGATTCCTGATGGTTACACATTCGATGACGATTGTGGCATCCCGATCACTCCTGTTTAACCCTGTGGTTGTCCACGCCGCCTACACAAACCAACTCCAATGAATCACTTCCCTTACGACATTTACCAGTTGGATTCACACAGCCTGGCCTACCATTCCCTCGCACAATTCAAACAGATTCTCCTTAAAGAGGAGATGCCAAATGACATCGTTTACTTAATTGAAGACAAGATCATCCCCGCCCTTGAAGGTATTGTCTCTCAAAATTACTGACTCTTAACTAACCAAACTCGCACAAACATCATGCGTAAAATCGAATCACAAATGTTGCTCGCAATCCACTCTAAGAAAGATTGGAAGTGCGCCAATACACAAGTCTCTGTAACTTATTTCGCCCACGCTGATCGACTCATTGATCGCACAACTGTATATCTGCACGGTAGCCCAATCGCTCAGATCAGCCCCGATACAGTTACGATCTGCGACTATGGTTACCAAACACCTACAACTAAGTCAAGACTAAATGCTATTCTGCGTGAGCTGTGCGGCGCTGGTATCTACCAGAAGAATCACAAGTGGTTTGGCACAGCAATCGAAGAAGCGGATTGGGAGATCGAAAAGAACTCCCGTCACTGTTTTGTGCGAGGTTGATCAGCATGGCTCACTACATCCAACGACGAGATCACACCAACACCGTGGAAACAATTGATGAATTTGAAACAGCTAAAGAAGCCTACAGAGCGGCACGTGAATATAACTTGGCGGATCCCACGGCTGTCCATTATGTGGCTAAGAAAGCCTGTAAAGCTTGGCTAGAAAGCGCAGCCTGACTTACTTCGGTGCGCTTTAATTCACACAGAAACATTGATGATAGTCCTCTGCCCCTCAACCCCTCGACTTACTAACTGACACTATGGCCCTCATCATTGCCGGAAGTTTTTTATTTGGTTTGGGAGTCGCCTTGCGTTCTCCCATTTTTATGGTTGCAGGTCTTGCGATCATGTTGTTAAGACCTAAGTAGGTTGCGAAGGCTATTACCGTTCGGTTAGTCTGAACGGCGTGCCTTCTTTTGTCGATGAAATCAAGTGAGCACATTCTTTATCAAGTACCAGCACACTGGGTAACTGCTTTGATAAAAGATGATTTTAGTGTGTTTGATGAACAGCCCGATGACCGCCCTGCATTTACTCAATTTGTGTCCAACTTTATCGAAGGAGGAACAATCTTATCTGTAGGGCACTCGCCCTACTTCAGTAAACATCACGACGCTAGACCTTACGGTACGTTACCTTGTGACGTAGTAGACGTTAAAGTCGCCTACGATTACTGACTATCGACAAACATGAACGAATCTGTCTTTGTAAACCCAAGATTATTGGGCACTTGTCCGAAATGCAATAAGAAGGAGCAAGTGACGATCGAATCAAAGCCGACTAAGGAAAAGTACACGAGGCGGCGAAAAGAATGCCGAGCTTGTGGTCACAGGGTGACAACGTATGAGGTTGATGAATGTTTCTACACACAAGCTAAAACCATGCTTCGCAACGTACAAAATATGTTAAAGCTGTTTAAAGAAACTAAGGAACACCAAGGTTGCAATCAATGTGTGCACAGTGGTCGCGATGGATGCAGCTACGATTTCCCCGAGTTCAACACGCCGGAGGCGATTGACTGCATTTTTTACGAGACGGCTAGTTAACTAAACAGCACAGATAGCAAAACACGTTAAGTTGAGAGCTTTCAGAAAATGTTTATTTATAAGCGACTTAAACGAGATGTAAGACAGAATGTAACTAAGACAAACAGATCAACGTGTGCTCTATGCTACCGTATCAAAGGTTTTAACTAAGCCATGCAGACTTCCAAAGAACTTCAAAGCTTTGATGTGTTCAGTCGAAAGACAGGAGCATGGAAATTTTTGTGCGCCGTGGAGGCGTACACACGAGACGAAGCAAAAGAGCAAGCAATGCGGGAGCATCACATCGGAAACTGGAACAATGTCTGCGTTTACCCAACGAAATGACGCTCACCTATTTACAGGATCAGTCTGAAGCGCTATGATTGACGGGCGGCACCGGCCCCTAACGTGGTGCGAACACCCAATCCCTTAATTAAATGACCATCAAACTACCTGCAATTCTCAAGCTCGCAGACACAGCAGCCGGCGCTTGGAGCGAATGTGACCAAGCACTGGCTTCAGTCAACGAATCATTCGGTGTTCCATTCGAAGCTGCTCGTGACAACTTGCTAGCAGATGTGACACAAGCAGACGGCGAAGGTTTCGATCTCGGCTTGTTTAGTGGTGCCGACAGCAAGTTTAAGTTCCCTCAGTACAAGACAAACATCGTTGTCCGTATTTCTCGTAAGCCCACGCCGCACAGCAAATTGCAGAAACTGGCAGACAAAGTATCTGACCTTGAACAGCAGTTGAAAGTCGCCAAGCTCAAGCTAAAGCAACAGGCCGAGCTGTTAGTACAAACAGGCGAATGCGATCAGCTCACAGAGAAAATTTCACTCGCTTTCACCCGTTTGAAATGAGAGACAAAGCAGTTAACGCAGGTGCTGTGTTGCTCGCCTCACTTGGCATGGCTTTTACGGCTTTAGGCATCATCGGGTTTGATCCGACTCCTTCTGTTTACAACCGCCCCTCCATTCAGTGCAAACAATGAATCACTACTTCCTCGCTTGTTCAATCTCTGCCACAGTTCGTCAAAGCGTACAGATCTCCTTCGACGATCTTAAACTTCCAGATCAAACCATTAAAACACTACGAGAAAAGAACACTGTTTCAATTCGGCCGTCTCTGTCAAACGCACTCAAGCACAAACTAGACAGCTTGCGTGCGATACAGCGTGAGTTGTATGACGAATGCACCATTCACTTCGGTGATGCTCACTTCGTAACTGAAGGTTATTTCTACAAAGCACATGAGTACATTAAAGACATTAAGTACTCTGCAGAGGTAGCTAACGAAGAACTGCGCGAGCTTTGGGATCAAGAGTATGCGGCTTGGCAAGAAACAGCCGAAAACATTCTCCGCCCTTTGTTTAAAGACGAGGAAGAATACGATCTAGCCTTCCAGGCGTATATGAAAGTATTTCCTACGAAAGCTGCCTACCACGCTCCGGTTCGTGTGTCGGTAGTTGGCCCGCTACCCGTAGTGCTTGAAACAGCAGATGAACCGATCGCCGGCGACATTAAATCGTTGCTCGCTTACGAAAACAACATCAACACAGCCAAGGTTTTAGAAGCGGCCAAAGCCTCTGCCGCCGACAGAGCGCTCACCTTGAGCGCTGAGCTTTTAGATGATCTTGATGTTCGTACGATAACAAAGATCGGTAAGCAACAAACTGGTTCTGACAAGAAACGGGGTAGCTGGGAGATCACAGCCAACAAACTAAAGCTCATTAGCGATTCCGTTCCGGGATTTGACCAGCTTTCTGTGCTTGCAGAGCGATTGCTGGACTGTGGCAAATTGCTTACTTCGCCAGATAAATCAACCTATCGCCAAGCTCAGCAAGAATTTCAAGTTATTCAAACTACCATCAGGGAAGAACTTGAAAGCATCTGCAACAGTCGAGACGAATCTAAAGGACTTGAGAAGCTGAAACAATCTCTAGCTCTGTCATCTAAGTACAAAACATTATGCGAGCGCATTAAAGGAGCTGAGAACAGTTCGCATCTTAATCTTCTGATGTCCGAAGCAAACGTAGAGATCGATGTTTACGAACAACGAGCTAAGAACCTACGTCGACTTATCGAACGCCGAAAAGAACTAATCTCAGCGGCCGACGAAAACCTTGAGGAACTAATTACGGACATCAATCAGCCACAACCTGAATCAATTGCTTGTGACTTTTAATGACGCGCACAATTTACGTAATCAAAACAGAAGAGGGTTATCTTACCGCCGATGGATCTGCTACAGCGGATCCCTTCGAAGCTATCTCATTTGTAGATCCAGAGGTTGCAGGTAAAAAAGTTCGCCAAGCGGCCCTTCAATCAACTAAGGGCTTAACTATTTGTCCTGTTGAAGTTCAATTCCCCAAACCAATCAAATGAACAACAAACTGTTTGCCAAGCTTCAAAACTTCCGAGGTGCTCTTAACGCCGCCACGCTGGAAAGAACTGATGTAATTGACGGTTTGCTTAGTTGTCTGTTGTCTAAGCAGAACGCCTTTCTTCTCGGCGCACCTGGCACAGGTAAATCCGATTTGGTTAGAAACATCTGCAAAGGAGTCAAGGGAGTAAATTACTTCGGCTACTTGCTGACACCTACTACAGACCCTTCAGAAGTTTTTGGCCCAGTGGCTGTAACTAAACTGCTGAAAGATGAGTATCAACGAGACGTCAACGGTTATTTACCTTCGGCGCACGTTGGTTTCCTGGATGAACTTTTTCGGGGTTCCTCCGCAATCTTGAATTCTTTACTTACTTTGCTCAACGAAAGGACTTTCAATAACGGCAAAGAGACTATCATCACTCCTCTACAAAGCATCGTCGCCGCGACAAACAGCTGGCCCGAGGAAGAATCACTTCAAGCGTTCAGTGATCGATTTCTTTTCCGCCCCACGGTGCATACGCTCAAGAAACCGGCCTCGAAGCGAATTCTTGACCAATGGGCGCTCGGCATCGAACAACGTCCGGAAGTCGGTGAACACATTTCGCTTGAAGAGCTCAGCATTCTTCAAGACGAAGCAGAAAAAGTAAAGATATCTATTGAGTTTTTGGATAAATTTAACAGCATCTGGGAACTCTTGTCGCAACGAGGTATTGCGATTAGCGATCGTCGCCGCGTTCAGATTCTTAAGTTTCTTAGGGCTTGGGCAGTTGTTCAAGGCGACGATACACTTCACCCTGAGCATATGCACAACAGCATTGTGCACATCGTGTATACAAGCTCTGATGATCAGCAAGTTATATGCGAAGTGTTAGAGCAGGAGATTCCCACAGCGGCAAAACTTTTTGCCGATGCTAAACGGGCTACTTCCGGTGTTATGGCTGAGTTTCAGGCCACCGTGCACCGCAGCCGTGCAAATAATTTGGAAGGTTTAAACGAATATGTGACGATGCTGCGCAAGTATCACAAAGACGTCAATACAGTTAAAGGTAAGGTAGATGAGCTCCTAATAAGTGATCGCATTAAAATGTCCGCGTCTGAGCGTATGAACGGAGTAAAACTCACACAACAGCTCCAGAACAACTTGGATTCCATCGCCCGCGAAATCTCGGAGATCGCACAATGACACAAACTCGCCGTGAATTTTTACGCATTGTTGAAAATCAGCCGCTGACTCTTTATTGCGGCGCACTGGCTGATTTTCTTTGGGATGATTTTGTGCGAGATCAACGCCCCAGTGTCAATTTTTTGATCAACAACTATGAAATTACGCAACTAAGTCGATTTGGTAAAGAAATTTTTCAACGTCTTTATGACGAGGATCAAGTCAAGTGGCTTGTGAGCGAGCAAGACGTTGAAGATTATTTTCGTGCCGTGTGCGACGGGATGCCTACAAAGCTTCCTGAGAACTACCGACCGGAAAACGGTGTGTGGTTCGCGATTATGGACGAACTGACTAACGCTGCAGGTTGGCCTTTGCTGCTGCACCGCTGCGTGGGCGATCAGTTTGCTTCGGGAAACAACGCAGTGATGCTGCTTAATGAACTTGCGGAAGCCATCGAGCAGGCGATAGCCGAGCAAGCTTTCGATGTGGAACTACTAACCAAAAGCGGACAACAATTGCAGGAACTACGGGAGAAGTTCCAAAGAGAAACAGCTAAAGGCAACACCAGCAAGGCTACCGAAATCAGACAGCAAGCAAAGGATTTGATCAACAAGATCAATGATGCAATTCAGGAGGCTAGAGAACAGGTCGGTGCTGAAGCGAGCAAAATGGTTGACAGCGTCAACAAAGCTAACGACGAGCTACAGGAACAGATGGGAAATCTGTTCGGAGATACTGCAGGTCAGGGCGCCTCGTCCGGCACTCTGGCAGAAAAGAAAGCTCTGGCGAAACGGCTGAACCGCAACCAAACATTGCGTAAAATAGCCACGCGGCTCGGAACGCTGAGGCGTATATGGGGCGAGCGGAAACGTGCTCGTAAGGCGAAAAGCAATTACGAGAACATCACCGGTGCCAAGTTCGACAACAACGTAACGCAGGCGTTCCCCAGCGAAATTGCTTTAGCGGCCACGCCGCAAGGGCGGGCGTTGTTCGCTTTAAAATATTCTGAACGCACTTTACTCACCAAAGATTACACAGCTAGCCGTAAGGATCTGGGAAAGGGTCCGATCGTTATGTACATCGACGTTTCCGGATCAATGACAGGAGCCAGCGAAATCTGGTCCAAAGCCATTGCATTTGTTATTGCCGAAGAAGCTCTCAAACAACGTCGAAAGGTACAAATCAACCTGTTCGACACATTCATTCAAAACAGTGTGACAATCGAACCAGACAAAGCTAGCACTTCGAAGTTGTTGGACTTTGTCGGCGACTGGTTTCTGAAGGGCGGCACAAGCTTCAACAGCGTCATTGACCACGCCCTAAAAAATACAGAGCTGACAAAGAACAGTGATGTCTTGATGATTACCGACGGGGAGTCGGCAGTTAACGATGCCTTTGTTAAGCGCCTTAACGCATTTAAAGAATCTACTGGTACTCAATGGACGACGTTCTGCATCGCTAAACATCTTCCCCCTGTAGTCGCAACATTTAGTGACGAGAGCTACACCGTAGACACCTCTGATGACAATAATGTTGTAGACGCTATTCAAAAAGCAATCCGATGACCATCGATGCCGGTGAAGTTTTTAACGATTTAATCGCTGAGTACAGCACAGCACAAAAACTAAGGGAGCAGGCGGATTTCCCCGCGCCGAACAGTGTGGGGATGTTCTTTATGAACGAGGGCCAGCTGCACGTTTCAGCCTTGGCTGAAGACGGGTACACGGTAGTGTGGAGACGCATAGGCGAGCCGGACGGACCTTGCGGCGCATGGCCAGACGGTCCTGACACCCTGTGGGTTTAGGAAGTCTTTAGATGGCTGCTTGCAATGCCATTGAAAAGCCTCTACTATCTACCTGTCAAAGCCCTTGGCTCTCATGTTCAATTACACGCTCAAAGGAAAGGATCTAACCAAAGACGAGGCCGTAGCTCTCGCGGAAGCCACCTCGTCCTCTCCTGTCAAGATCGAACTTGCATCAATTCTGAACCTTCGCAAGGTAGACAGCGCAAAGCTTTTCAAGCTTTCGGTTGAGAAGAAATCTCCAGAGCTCGCGAACCTAGCATGGAAGATTTCCATCGATGATACTTCGGAAGGCCCCGTGGCTACGGTGAAGCAACTCGAAGTGAAGGCTCCTCAGCGCCCCGTGGATCATCTGCTGGAGGATCTCCACAGGTCTAACGGACTTTGGGCGGTCGGAACTGCAATGATCCTCAGCTCAGCCAGCAACGGGTCTTGGTGGACGCTCCGCCAAATCGCAAGCTACTGGGTAAACAACTTAGAAGTATCTCCTAAATCAGTGTTGTTCCAGGGCTTCGAGCTCATGAACGGCGCGTGGCAGCCTAAGGATTACCGGGCAGGTGTCTCTCGTCGCGAAACTTTCCACGTCTCTCCGGTGTATATCTGCTTGCGCGACGCTCTGCAATGGCTGATGAAAAACGATCTGGTTGAACGGCGCAGCAACATCTCACGGGGAAGCCGTGATGAAAATCAAACTCCGCAAGTAAACGCCATGTTGCGTCCTTTCTACAGCGTTCATCTGAATGAACGGGGAAAAGAAATGATCGAGCTCTGGGGCGACGCAGATCAGTTCATTATGAACTCTTTTAAATCTCGCTTGCGCTAACAGTTCAAGTAAACTTTCGAAACGCCGCTCAGCCCTGCGAAAGCGGGGCTTTCTTTTATGCAAGTTAAATTCATCCAAACAAAAGATCAGTACAAAAAAGCACTGAGTGAATTAAAAGAGCTAAACAAACTTTGTTTAGATACTGAGACCACGGGGCTTCAAGCTTCGTTGGCTTTGTGTCGGTTGCTGCAACTCTGTGACGCATCGCCGACTCAAGAGGACAGAACGGTTTATGTCTTTGATCTGTTTAAAGTTCCGGTAGACGAAGAACTCCGACAATATATAGAAACTAGAGATCTACTCGTAATACACAACGCGAACTTTGATTTTCAGTTTTTGTTCAGCCTAGGCATTGATTACAAGGGCAAAGTATTCGACACTTATTTAGCTGAACGAGTTCTGAGGGCAGGGTTCAAGGAGAAGCGGATCTCCCCTCAAGCAAACAAACCTTACTTTGCGGACGTGTCCTGTTCGCTGAAAGCTGTAGTCGAAAGGCGCCTGGAATTCACCATCGACAAGGAGCAGCAGGTATCTGACTGGGGCGCCCCTGATCTCGATCTCGAACAAATCGAATACGCGGCTAAAGACGTCGATCTGCTGCCCAAGATCGCAGCACTTCAGATCGACGAACTTAAAGAAGAAGGTTTGATGGGCGTATACAGCATGGAATCAAAAGTTGTACGCCCCGTGGCTTGGATGTGTTACAGAGGATTCGCTGTAGATGTGGGCAAACTTAAAACGTTAGAGGTCGAGATACGAAAGGAGCTAGAGAGTAAAACCAAAGAGTTTATAGAGGAACTGGACTCTAGGTTACCTCAAGAAGTAAAGCTGCCGCGTAATGATAGTGGACAAGTTGCTGTAGGGAAGAAGCCCAAGAAAGAATTTAATCCTTCTAGTACGACACAAGTGTGTAAAGCTTTTACTGCGTGCGGGGTCGAATTACCTGTTGATGACAACACTAAAAAACAAACTCTCAGTCAGATAGCTTTATCTGAATTTAATAGCGACGATCCCACGCTGGCTTTGTACAGACAGCGAGTAAAAATCGAAACAAAGTTAGAGCACATAACTAAATTGATAGACAACATAAATCCAATTACTAACAGGATTCATAGCTTTTACAACCAGTTCGGTGCCAACAGCGGTCGCTTCACTTGCACCGGGGCCAAGAGAACAACCAAAAAATCTGGGAAACAAACGTACGCGGTGAACCTGCAGCAGATCCCCCGATCCAAAAATTTTCGCGAGTGTTTCGTTGCTTCTCCCGGATTCAAACTTGTTATCTGTGATTACTCGCAGATGGAGCTTCGACTGCTGGCCGAGCTGGCGGATATTCCCGAAATGCAAGAGGCGTACAACCAAGACATAGACTTGCACACGCTCACAGCAAGTCGTATGAACGACTGTGATATTTCAGAAGTTACAAAACAACAGAGACAGATGGCGAAGGGGGCAAACTTTGGGATGATATACGGTATTGGCTACGCCAAGTTCAAAACGTATGCGGCCGCGTCTTTTGGATTGATGCTGACCTTATCCGAAAGCAAGGTCACCCACGCGAAATTCCACGCGTCTTACCCTCGCTTACGTCAATGGCACCGGGAAAGAGGGGCCTTGGTTCAAGATGGATGGTGCTATACGAGAACAGCGATGGGCAGACGTCGCTTGCTTAGTTACGACGATGCGAAGATGACCATCGCCGCTAACACACTAATCCAGGGGTCCGGAGCTGACATCTTGAAGGTCGCTTTGGGAGCATTAAACCCCGCAGTAGGAGACGATGTTAGATTAGTTGCCGTAGTACACGACGAAATAGTGCTTGAGGTGAGAGAGAACCTAGCCGATGAATGGCAGCATAAGCTTTCTGAAATAATGGTAGCCGCAGGTGATACAGTTTTCAGTAAAACTAGACTCGTAGCGGACGCCGGAATCGGGCAAGATTGGAGCGCAAAGTAAGTGCACGCCCAGCATAAGCGTGCTAAATTACTAACCTATTGAAACCGCAAACATACGCTGTGTCCAGACTGCTTGCTGTGCCTAAAGGTAGCGTAAAAGATGTTTTTACGCTAAAAAACGACGGGAAGTACTTTGGTGTCATAGAAGGGGAGGATAATTTTTTCGTTTGTTTGACTGAATTTGATTCGCCGCTAAAGGCGGCCAACCACGCTCGGTCACTGAAACGTCAGAAAAATATTGGTAGCGCAGCTAACACCTTAAAAAAGTTAGAAGACCCCAAAATCCGTTCTAAAGTACCAAAGAAAACGCAACTCTTTACCGAAGCCGAAGTGGCTACTCGGACTCACTTACAGTTCAAGGAAGTCTGGGTCATTACAAACCCGGAAGGGAAATTTGTAGTCGAATCGATTAAAAACAAGACTCTAGTTAAATACAGTAACGAACGAAACAAAGCTCAGGTATTTAAGACTTACGAAGACGCTGCATTCACTTTAAATACTTTAGATATGGTGGTTAAGAAGGGTCATCAACTTCGAAGGTACTTTGAAAGTGTATAGTAATTTTGCTATCCTGTAACTAAGATTGGGTTCGAATTAATGACCGCTACTCCTACTTACGGATTCCAAATCGGCGGTAAGCCTCAAGCTCTTGCGAAAATGCAGGGAAAGCAAGCAGGCGGCAAAACTGGCGTTAAACAGGGTGTTCTCGTCAAAAGTTTTCCGAATTTCAAGTACGGGACGCCGATTGAAGGATTAGGGGAATTAGAAGAAGTCGATAAGCCAGAAGAAACAGTTTCGGCGACATCAACACCGGCTACTTCTGTAGTCAGTGATGCAGCTAAAGAAGAAACGACCGCGTCCTTATACAACGACTACATGGCCAGTATGCCCGGCGGTGTTCGGGAGCTGGTTACCACGGACTATAAGGGCGTGCGTGGGGGTCGCGTAGGTAGAGGTAACTACAGCACGGTAAGCGTTATTCCAGGCGCTCAGGTATCGACTCCTGCCCCTGCTGCTCCTGCTGCTCCTGCTCAGACCGGAGGGGGCACGACCTACAACGCTCCTGTAGTAGGCGGCAACTGGGAACAATACTATGGCGATTATTACGCAGGAGATGTTAATTACGGGACCATAGGTTACGGTACTGCCGCTCCTGCTGCCGCTCCTGCTGCCGCTCCTGCTGCCGCTCCTGCTGCCGCACAAACCGGCGGTTTGACCCCAGCATGGGCGAAGAAGCCTAGCCAACAAGCCAAGACGACAAGTAAAGCGGGCGGCGGTATGGTTCCATCGACAGCGAGCTACGGTTCTTATGTGGCTCCTTCGAGTGCTCAGGCTCCCGCCACGGCACAACGTGCTTCCCAGGTCGTACAGGAAAGAATATCGTCGGGATCCGGTCAAGGAGCTAAGGGTGCCGCCGCAGCAGCAGGCGACCCCGGAAAAATGGGATCCAATGCCGCTGCCGCTTTGATTTCAGAAGGCGGGCGCAGCTCAGCCCAAGCAGCGTTAAAACAAGCCGAAAAAGGAAATATCGAGCTTAGTAACCAAGCTCGTAAAGCTCTGGAAGATGCAGCAAAGAAAAATAAGGATAAGGATAAGAAGAAGAAGTAACGTTTGGAAAATCACAGCATATTATTTCAATTAAAATCCAAAGAGCTTTCGCTCCCTGTGTGTGCGTCTGATACGGCCCACGCGCAGGGACAAGCTTTGGATATCGGACGTGCTTTGGATTGCGACCGTTATGAAATCAAATACGGCGCTGCAACCGAAGGAGCAGTGTC
>Ga0208645_1000950_pt1 | contig 28144 bp, 17 predicted proteins | sample VirMetDEL_Sep_01_FD_184519 | JGI IMG/M metagenome (GOLD analysis project Ga0208645, IMG submission 184519) | Aqueous microbial communities from the Delaware River and Bay under freshwater to marine salinity gradient to study organic matter... | ecosystem: Environmental > Aquatic > Marine >... | reverse complement strand
GACAACCACAGGCATAAAGCTATTGATGATGTACTTAACTTACTAACAGGATACTAATGACTAAGACTAGAAAAGATGGTACAAGTCCGTACCACACAAACAAAAAGGTTAGAGCTAAGATAGATAAGCTACTAAATGAGAACTCTATTATATGGTCTAACATGGGGACAGGAACTCCATTAGATTTAAAGACTAGGGAGGATGGTGAAGCAAGATGGAAGGAGATAGCGTCTAAGATAAAAGATTTAGACGAGTCATTCTTTAAGGTTATATGCCCATACGGAGCAGACTCTTAATCAGCCCAAGTAATATACAAACAGAAAGGTCCGACAAATAGTTGGACCTCGTTGTATGGTACCTCTTCAGTTGCTTCGAAGTTTCTAATACCAAGCAGTAATCCTTTAATTATTCCTATACCTATTTCCATAAACTTTTTTTTAAAAGAAGAGGAGGGAATAAACCCTCCTTCAACTACCGAACAAAACAAAACAATTATGAAAGAATTGCAACACTACTAAGGTAGTAAATATCCCTGATATAACTACCTAGTGAAAACGAAGTTATCAACACTCGTCTCACCTCCCTTCATAACTGAAGGTGTGTGCTTTTCTTTTTGTATAAATCCCTCAGGGTCTTTTAACACCTTTATGGGCGACTCAGGTATAGAGTTAGATGTAATTATGTCTAGTAAACTACTCTTCATACCTCCTTTGATTAATATGTGGTCTGTAAGGAAAGTATGAATTTTATTATCAGTATCTGGGTCTACACTACCATCCTTATTTTTTGTTAATAATGTGTAAGCACTACGATAGACTGCGTTCATCTTAGCAATTTCATCTTGAAGACTTTTATTCAGCCTATCAGACTTTTCCCTGTACTCATCAAGATTAATATCCCCAACACCATATTCCCTCTCTAGTTTTTTATAATCTTTAGAGTGAGTTAAATATTCTTGAGAAAAAGCGTAAGACTTATACTTAACCTGGTCCATAACATCAATCTCATGATACCTAACTCCTGTCATTAAACCTGCTAAAGTTTTATTGAAGTCGTTTGCATCTTGAAGTTTTTCATATCCCTTCCATATACCAGGAACAAATGCTCTGTTTATCATGTGCTTTGCTATCTTAAGACCTGCATCTCCAATACCGTCTGTGTTAGGAGAGTATATTTTCCTACCAAACATATCTTCATTATTCTTTATTTCCAGTAAGGCATCTGTAAACACGTTACCATTAACACCAAAAGCTTCTACAGTAGACTTTAAGTTGTTGTAAATATCGTAAGTAAACCCATCTAAGTCTTCAGGTCTCTCTCCAGCAGTAACCTTTGATAACGCAGGATACTTATTAAACCAAGCGTTTATTATCTGGTGAGAAGTACCATACACGTTTGAAGAACCATAGTCGTAATAAGATACTCTAGCTCCTGTAACATTACCTTTTTTATCTCTAATGTTATTATTCTCTACAGGATAAGTATCAGAGTTGTCTTGGTAAAATTTGTGGAATAATTTAGCTGACCTTGAAGCTTCGCTATCATCTTCATCTCCAAGAAGTTGAAGCATAAGAGTTGAAGCACTCAACATCAAAGCGTTGAACGCAACTTGATAGCCCTCTTTTCTTGTTGCTTGTGCTTTTAACCTATCAGCGTCTTCAGTCCTTCCTTCCTCTTCAGCCTTCTTAGAATCTTTATACAGCTCAATTATATTCTGCTGAGAACCTATCATAGCATTAATAGAAGATATAGGGAAGGAAGCCCAAGGAGCTATGACTTGTCTATACTTACCTTCTTGAAGTGGCTTCTGTATTCTAGAATAAGTAGGTGTCTCTCTTTTAACATAGTCTGCTATCTTTGCTTTAGCCTCCGACTCTGTTAAACCACTCCTCATATATATGTCTAGATTTCTATCTTTGAGTACTTCGTATGTAAGTACTTTGAACGAGTCATCCCAACCTCCGTAAATTTTACCTAAAAACTCAAGGGCTTCCTTAGGCTTGGATGATAATTTAGATAAAGCAGAGTGTCTATTCTTTGCGTTTTTAACACCATATATTGTTGGGTCTTCAACTAGTAGTTCAGTTTCTGATATTAAGTCTAATAATATCTTTTGATTAACAGAGTTACCAACTATACCTAACTCAACATATTCTAAATAATCTTTCTCGTACTGTTCAGTGAACCTCTTTCCACCTGCTGTAACCCAAACAGACTGTAAAGATTTTAGCATGTTTTGACCAGCTCTTTTATGAAGTAATACATCGTTTGCGAACACCATACCAAGGTTACCAGAAATCTGTAAAGAGTGAGAGAAAGGATTTGTAATGGTATTGAGAAGCTTATATGTTGTTATACCTCCAGTTATAAACTTCCAAACAAAATTAGATTTCTCTCTGATAACATCTGAAGACAATGCTTCTTTAATGTCAGGTGTAGTCCACATACCAGCAAGAGGGTCTACTATATCTTGATTAGTTGTTTCAAACTGAACAGGACTCTGACCAACTCTTAACTTACCTGAAGCTATTACATCAGATGCGTTTTGAAATATCTCCCTACCTTCAAAGGAATCCTTAAGACCTAACTGGTAGTTGTGATTATAAAGTATTCTACCTAAAGCCATGGTAGATTCCATAAAGTTATTTCTAGCATCTCCAACAAGACCCAAATACCCAATCAAATCTTCATGTATATGCTTTCTCTTTTTTAAGGCAGTAACATCTTTCTTACCTTCTATTACAGCTTTATCAATACCTTGTTTAAACTCACGTTCTAAATCTTTAAATACATTGAACCTAGATTCTGGAGAAATTATACTACGCATCTCAGCTTCAACTCTATTAGACAACTCCTGCTCGAACTCTAAACCAGCTAAATCTGGCTTTTCTTTTCTTAGCTTAGGGGCTTCTTGTTTTTGGAAGTGACGCACTGCTAGAGTAAAGTTTCCTGGCTCGTTATCTCTAATCCACTCGTAAGTTCTTTCCGAACCTTTCTCAAAAGCCCTAACAGTTCTATGAGTCCAAACACCAAGATTCTCACTAAGAGTCGTTCTTAAATCACCTTCAACAATACCAGAATCAACAATCTCTTTTGTCATCTCATCCAGCTTTATCCTCATCTCAGTTATGACAGTTCTAATTTCTGTTGGTAAAACTTCAGGCTTATATGTTGTGTAGTATTTTGTACTACCCTCTTTGTCAGTCTTTTGTTTTAAGTCAAACCTCATAGGGTCTTTACCCTTAAGGTAAGCCTCTCTAGATTCTACTGTAGGGAAAATCTTAGTAATAAGAATATCCTTATCTGCGATGAAGTCGTTCTCTGAGGAGAACCTAGCCCCTTGTTGAGACATCTCACCCCTTGTTAGTTTAGGGTCTGGACCATACATATAAGATTGAAGGTATTCATTCAGTTCCAAGTAATCTATTTTACTATCTGGATTTTTCTTATTGTGATTATCAACTCTAACTTTTAATTTCTCGTTCAAGAATTTAGCTTCAGTAGCTGCTCTATTTAACTTTCCAACTCTAAGCTCTTTGAGAACCATAGCATCCCTAGGTGCTACACCTTGAGGTCTTAAATACTTTCTACCTATTTTTCCACCATAATTTAAAGCTGAGTTTAACCTATCAGTGAATGTTGATTTATCATTCAACATCTTTGCTGCTAAGTCAAAGTACTCTACGGTGTTATTAGGATTCTCACTTCCTTGAACAACTAGCTCAGCTCTATCTCTTAATGCAATCTCATACTTCTGTGTAGCAGGAGGTGCAGCAGGAGGTGTCACACCTGGAGGTAGCTTATCTAAGTAAGAGTCTTTAAGTCTTAATACTATTTCCATTGGAGGAAGACCTTGAGATTTCATGTCCTCAATCATCTTAGCCTCTTGCTCTGTAGGCTTTATAGGTAAGGAAACAGAAGGCTTGAATGTGGCTGTACCATCAGCAAACTTAATGTTATCTTCTTTACCTTTAAATACTAGGTAAACATCTCCAGATAATTCTTCAACTCCTTCACGTTTACCACCTGCAAATACAGAAGGATTGGTAGCGTCAATTATATTAGTAGCCTTTACTCCATCAACTTGCTCAACACCGAACTTGCCATCTTTAAGAAACTCCATAGCATCTCTATTTGTGGCAATCTTATATCCTGCATCAACTTTTAATTTACCCCAGCCTTTCTCAAAATAATTTCCTTCAGCATCAAACTCTTTCATCTTGTCTAGCTTTAGAAATACAGGGTAAACTCTACCACCTCTAACATCAAGAACAGATTCTATTTCAGATAGTCTTGAGGATATTTCGTTAAATTCTTTACTTGTTCTTACGCTTTTTAGAGTGTTATCTAATTTTGCTTTTTCTTCTCTAAGTTGTTCAGCGACTTCTTCTCTTAATGGAATTTTAGAGTACTCTTCAGCTAATTTTTTATTGGTAGTAAAGTAGTATCCAAACTCTTTTAATCCAGAGCTTTCTCTTTCTGCTGATGATAAGTCAAACCTCTCTATATTTAAAGAAGGTGTTCCATGATACACAACTATTGGTTCTCCATTTTCATCTACAGCTTTACTGTCTCCGAACCAGTTTTTAAACTCAGGAGTCTTAGTCAAGTTGTATAAAGTACCCTCCTCTAATCCAAAATCTTTTTCTACCTCTATAAGTTTAGAAGGTTTATTGTTTGGTGCAGGATACTTAACCTCTACAGGAGCTACCTCAGCAGGTGCTTCAGTAACCTCAGAGTATACACCCTTATTAAATACACCTACATTCCTAGCACCTCTCTCGTATACGTAGAAAGAATCATAGCCTGCATCCTTAAGTTCCTCTCCTTTCTGCTCTATAATTAACCAATTATTCTCTTTAGTTGGTTGCATGTAGTTAGCGTCAGGCACTCCCTCAACCTCCATTAAATACTCACCTCTATCTCTAAGAGTTTCTAACTGCTTTCTAGTAAAGATTTTATTCTTTAAAGCAGCATCCCAAGTGTTAGGATTGTTAGTATCAAAAGGATTTTTAATGTCTACCTTAATTCTTTTAATATCTCCTTCACCGTACTTCTTGTTCTTATCCCAACCTTGAACAAAGTCTTTATCCTTAGATAAGAATACAGCTTTAGCAAAGTCCTTAGCCATCTCAGGGTCCAAGTCTTTAGGGTCTGTTTTGCCAGCTCTGTAGAACTCTAACTCTCCAAGCTCCGCTTCAACAGGAGCTTGAGCCTTAGCTGGTACACCTTCAGGGAACACCATATTATCAGGTAACAATCCCATCTTCTGCTCAGCAAAAGGTCTTTGAGATAAAGGAATGTAATCAGCATCACCTCTCTTAGGCATGCTACCATCCTCTCTTCTTAAGCTCTTGTTAAAGTTAACCCAAGAGTTTTGACCTCTAGTCTCAGTAGTCATAGCTCTACGAGCTTCAGGACTATACATTCTAGAGTGAACCATCCAAGCATTCTCCTCGCCTATTGGACCAAACCCATTACCAAGTTCAGTATGACCAAAGAAGTCATGAACAAATCTAAACACATCATTCACAAGTAAGGTATTGCCTGTAACATCTTTGTATTGAGTCTCAGCAAGCATAGCATTCTCAGCTCTCTTCTCAGGGGTTATAGCACCCTCACCAAATCCAGCTTCAGTGCCGAAGATATACATGTGCTTGTTATCCCTAACGTCAGCAATCATCTCAGCACTATTTTTATAAGGCTCTCCTTCTCCTTCCCAAATCTCAATCTTATATCCTTTGTCTAGAATAGCTTCGTATTGCTCAATGGTTTCTTTAGCCATAGCATCGTAAGCACTCTTAACTTCTGGAGCTGTAGGATTGTCCACCAAGTTATCGTAAGCGTCAGCAATCTGCTTAGAATTATCAACATCTAAAGACTCTACCTTCTTGGCTTCAGGCTCAACTAAATCAAGTTCAGCAGTTCTATTAGCTATATAAGAAGATGATATTTCAGAAGCCTCAGGATTAGGCTGATTAAATAGAACAGGTTTACCAGAACCAATAGGTGATTCGTCTATCCTAGGTATCTTAAACTCCATTGCTGGAGGAGATATAATATCCTGAATAGGTTGTAGATTTATGTCGTAGGTAACATTAGGTTCTAACTTGCTGAATAACTCTTCAGAAGTTTGCATTAATGTGTTTCTTTCCTTCTTTAAATTATTTATAATCTCGTTAACCTCAGAAGGGTTTTTTACATTCTTGGTAGTAAGCCATAATCCATCCTTGGAAAATGTATTGACATCAAAACTACCATCAGGTCGTGCTTGAGCTTTTACCTCGAATATCTTATTAAACATACTCTCTCTGGTTAGATTACTCTTCATGCCAGAAAGCTCTTGAGAGATTTTATCTATAAGAGATATTGGAGCCTCAGCTCTTTTTATCACCCCATCTAAATAATCTTTAACCTCTTTCTCAGTTACATTACCTTTTTTAGCTTTAGCATCTAGGTTGGCGTATATGTCCCATGCTTTTTCTTTTTCAGTCTTATTAAACTCTGTTTTCTGTTTGTTGAATACAGATTTTCCTTGAGCTATTTGCTTCGCTAACCCAACACCTCTAAATGCTATTATATATTTTAACGCCTCTGAAGTGCCATCTTTAAATGACTCTAGTGTAAGCTCACCTTCTGGGTTTTTTAGTGTTGGAGTGGTAGCGTTAATAACACCAAAAGTAATAGCCTCACCTGTAACACCTACACCTTGACCTATAGTCCCTAATATTCTAGAATCCATAAGCCCTCTTTCATATAAAGTGCCAGACACACCTTTTTGAGCAACACCTGCTTTTCCTTCCATTTTTAATGCAGCTCCAAGCTTAGGGGCTTGAGAGCCAGCAGCACCTATAACTCCAAGACCTAAACCTAATCCGTATCCTTTATTAAAGGCTTCCTCAGATTGAGAGAAATCAACGCCCTCAATACCTCCGTATTGGTCAAGTTGCATTTGGAAGTCTTTTGCGGCATCAAATGTTCCGAATTTAACTCCAGTGGCATCCATTCTTTTTACAAACTCTGGGAGTTGTTTTTGAATAATTCTATTAGCTACTTCAGGACTTAGACTAAACTTATTTACTAACAATTCTTGAGTTGCTTTACCAACTCTAAGTAACGAGTTGAATAAGGGTTTATTAGCTTCATCTAAAAATTTAGCACCTTGACTAATTGCCTTATCAAACTGTCTAGATAATTTTGAAGCTTTTTTACCTATCGCTAAAGTCTCAAGAGGTTTTATAAATTTTGGAGCACTAGCAAGATTAGATATGCCTTTGTATAATGAAGAAGCACCTTTAACAAATCCAACCTCAGGTATAGCTGCAAAATCTAAAAGAGTTGACATTACTCCTACAGCAAACTCGTTAGTCTCTTCTGGTGTGTAATCAGTAATATTTACGAATGGTTCTGAAGCCCAAGCAGCATCAAAAGCAGAAAGGTTATCTATTTTTTCTTGTTTCTCTTCTTTGTTTAGAGTTTTATCAGCACTAATTTTTTCAATCTTTTTAGATATTGTCGCTGCTCTAAGAACTGGATTACTACCAGAACTTGCACTTCTTATCAGGTCTCCTATAAATGATTCATCGTAAGCGTGCTCTACATTTTTAGCAGCCTTACTTATAGATTTAGAAAGTTGTTCTGCGGCAAACTTGTAAGATTCAGGGTCTGTGAATTCATCTAAAGCTTCCTTAGATGCTTCACCAGAATCCTTAGCAGAAAAAAGCTCAGGAGATTCTTTCCACTGCTCCATTGTAGGAACAGAGGTGTCACCTCTCTTTAAAGCTTCTCCGTAAATTCCTTGATATATTTTCTCCTCTAAGTTCGAGAAATCTTCTTTAGGGATGTCAACCTTAGGTTGCTCTATCTCAACGTCAATGGTATCCTTAGCTTCTCCAGAAACCAACTCGCCAGTTTCCAATCCTGAGGTAGATACCTCTGAAGGTAAAACTGAAACGTCTTTTTTTTTTACAGAATACTTGCTATTGAAATCATCGTAAGACTTAGTGTATAGTTTATCACGAGAAACAACATCGTAAACTTTTTGCTTATAAGCTTCATCTTCAAACTGAGTGTTAAACTCTTCAAATGATTTTGTATAATAACCGTCACGACTTAATACATCGTATAGCTTTTTAATATCGTTTTCCATCTTTTTAATTTAGTCTAACTCTCCTTGATTTTCAGGACCTATGAACGTACTGTTGTTGTCTAACTCTGGTGTCTTAACTTCTTTCGGAGTGTAGCCCTCAGGGTTTCCGTCAACTAAGTTTATTCCAAGTCTATAAGCAATCTCTTCCAAAGGTATTAAATCTTTTTGGAAAGCTTTAATTCTTCCTGCAGGAGTATTTATATTAGTTTCATTGAACGCAACAGCGTACCAATTACCATCATCAGATTTTACTAATTCTTGAGCATTCCAAGTTTGAGTATTCTCTCCGTTGTCGAAATTAAAAGACTTAGCTTCTTTAAATGGTATTTTCTCAGAGTAAGAGAACTCCTCTTCTACATAATTAGGTCTGTATCCACTGCCCTCTGGGTTGTCGTATCTGTTGCCAGTTCTAAAAGGAACTACAGATTTAGTAATTACTTTTGACTCAGTATATGACTGTAAATTATCTATATCCAAGCCTTTCTTAGTTTTGTCTTTAACGTCTTTAGATGAAAGCCTATAAGAACTAGTATCTTCCCATATTTTATTACCACCCCAATCGTAAAACTTTTCCCAATCACTATCCTTCCAAGAGTCTGTATCTTGATTTGCAGACGTAGTTATATAATCTTCCAGTAAAGCATCTCTCTTTATCTTAGCTGCATCATTCTTGAAAGTACCATTTTCATTTGGTCTTAACTGTTCTGCGAAAAAGCCCTTAGAAGCTCTTATACTTTCTGATGTATACCCTGTACCATCTTCTTTAAACTGGAGTATACTTGCTCTATCTAGTAAACCATCTAAGCCTCCGTTAACATCTATGTTGTCAATATCTTTTAATATGTTAGCCTCGCTAAAATCAAAACCATAAGTTTTATTTATAGGGTTGTACTGTACGTTTCCTTCTTGGTCGGAAGATACAGACATGTATTGACCGTTAATATACTGAATGTTAGTTCCAGAAACATCAGCATCAACCTGTTTAAGCCACTCAAAATTACCGCTATCGTCAGCCTTTAGTTGAGCATTCATGGCATCAGAACCATTCTCGTTCAGAAAGTCTTCTAGGGTTTTGAGTCTTGTTGACGCTGCGTTAAGGTCTGAAGATAAAGTCTTTATAGATTGCTTTCTATTTTCCCACTCAGTAGCAATGTCAGGATTTGTCTTAGCATCTTTGTAGTTTTCCTTCCACCAATTTTGAGAGTCATTAATAGCAGTTTGCAAAACATCTCTATACCTTTGAGATACGTTGTTAGCAAAAGGATGTGCCTGAAACTTATCTTTATCTTGTTGTCTTTGAGCGTACTCCTGAAGCTTCATATTATAAAGCTCACGTTGTTGCTGCTCTTTTATTATATCCCTGTTGTTAACAAGGATTTGTTTACTTAATGCAAATCCACCTCCAGCCATATCTTATTTTTTATCAGAGTCTGACCTTCCATGTTTATTTATAAGGTGCTCTCTATAGTTTTTAATAAAGTCATTCTCAGCTACAGTATTAGAATCCAAGTTAAATGAAAGCATATCTGTCATGTAATTCATCAAGTCTCCTTGAGGCATTTCACCTAAGTTCCTCATAACATCTAACTTACTATCCATCACCTTAACTATCTCTTTAGCTCTAGCTTCTTTCAATGGAGGTACAGTACCACCATCTTGAGCTTCTTTCCCTTCAGCTTCCATAACATTCTGGTCATACTTAGCCACAAGTGATTTCATAAGCTCCATTGCCAACTCTGCATCACCACCATCTAAAGCTTTTCTGATATCTTCAACATCACTAGGAGGAACTATAAGTTCACCACCTGTCATCTCGCCTTTCTTCTCTCCGTCTTGAACTATATCTATAGGGTTACTATCGTGGTCAAACTCACCTTCAGTAACCATACCACCTTTAGCCTCTACAGTACCGCCATCTTTATACTCAAAAGTCTCCCCAGTTGGATTAAATGTTTTATCTATTTTAGTTTTCGGAGTTTTATCACGACCACCAAATAATCCTTTAAACAATCCTTTTCCATCCCCTTTAAAAGCTCCACTACTTATCAGACTAGCAGTGTCTCCAATAACGTTCATCAATGACTGTTGTGCTGCACCTTTAGCTGCACCTATATTCTCCAACTCTCTCTGAGCTTGTTGAGCCTCAAACATTCCTTTTCTAGTGTCAAAATCTGCCTTAGCTCTTAAAGCGTTCTTTCTAGCCTCCTCAGATAAGCCTAAAAGTTTCAAGTCTTGAGCAGACTTCTGTGCTTGCATCCTATTGTATAAACCTACTTTAGTCCTAGGGTCTGAAACTTGACCCATAGAGGTAGCAAAGTCTTTCCCTAAAGACTCCTCTGCCTTCTCCACATAGCTTTGCTTCAATGGTTCGTACATCATCTCTTTGATAGCCTTACTCTCTTTCAGGTTTAACTTGCTTTTATCCACACCCTTCTCAGCCTTCTTAGCTCCGAATAAGTTTGCTAAAGACATACCTGCCTGAACAACTCCAGGGATAGCTAATAAAGCCCCAGCTACAGCTTTAGGCTTCTTATTTGATTTCTTATATTTTTTATATTTTTTCATTGCAAAGATATTTGATTACAAAAGTACTAAAAATTTATTGATTACTCAACTCGCTTGACTCAACTTCTACACTAGCAGAAAATAACTGACTCTCCTGAGCTTGACTACCTGTAGGTACAGCTAACTTAACTATAGCATATTGACCTCTAATCCTCTCACCTTCAGCACTTCCAGATATAGATTTTAAATCTACGTAGAAAAACTCATCAGTTAAGTTTCCTGAGTATCCACCATCTTGAGTTATAGTCATACTGGTATTACTAGAAATATCGTTTATAGTCCCTATAAGGACAGGGGTAGTGCTGTGATACTTATAAACCTTCATTCCAGAAAAGACACCTAAGGATAAAAACTCTCCAGATGAGTTTGACAAGGTGTCTGTAGAGTCTGTATAAGAGCAAGTACCTAAACCTGCCACAGAAGTTCCTCCACCAACAGGTCCGCCAAAAGGTATAGAAGCACTTCTTATTCCCTCTTTCTCGCTAAACAGCTCGCCAGCGATAGATACACCACTAGTTATAAGTTCTGTTTTTATACTAGGAGAGTAAAAAGAATTATCCCCTTCTAAAGATAAAGACTTGTAAATTTTAATAGCATTAATCTCTCCGTTAAATACAGCGTCTATACTAGCGAAAGTTCCAGAGCCATAAAAGTTACACCTAGAAGAGTTGTTATTGTGTTTATACAGGTCGCCATCTTTAAACGAAAAGAATTGTCTATTCACTTTAGCGTAGTAACTAGGAATGTAAGAGTAGAATGTAGTCCACTTTTTCAGTAGTTCGCTAAACGCTACTGTCTGAGCATCAAGAGTATTGCTAGAAGTTTGAGCACCCCAATTACCAGAAATACTATTCCAATCTCCAACAACAGCATTGAAGTTTCCTGCTTCGTTTGAAATAGAAGGGAACGTAACAACATACTCGTCATACTCAGGGTCGTAGCCTGCTTTTAATCTATAGTTGTCGGAGTTCTCCGTTGTTCCTATCTCGTTAATATTAGTGTAATCGTTACCTTTATCTCTAAAGAAACTTCTCATGTTATTGTCAGAGATTTTACTAATACCTTCTCTAGATAGCCTAAGGACTGCTCCTCTTTTTACGTCACAGAAGTAGAACACATAACCATGCTGAACTAAACTTTCAGGATTCTTACTAATACCAAAGTCTCCTGCGTATTCAGCAGCAGGAGATAGAACCTCTGTAGACGCTGTAACAATTCCAGCACCATCAGGAGATTGTATTATATTCCTACTAACAAGGATTTTGGAAACCTTATTTTCTTGGAACATTATGATACCATCCTCTCTAGTTTTTAAGGCTTGTATGCTTCCGTATCCTTCGTTATAATCTTTAAAAGGTACGTTGTAAGGATTAAAATTAGATAGACCGTTAGACTTTGAATTTGAGAAGTAAGGCTGAGAGTAGGTTATACTAGACTCATATCTTCTTTCTCCTGCGTCATTGTCTATAAGCCTATGCCTACCTTGATTGTAGTGATTTGTATTGTAAAAATCATTGAGATAATAATCCTCAACAGTAGCTGAAACTACATTACTAGTTGATTCTTTTATTCTAAAGTTCCTTGGTTTAAAGTAGATATCACCTTCTGGAATTAATGTGTATCCAAAAATTTGATTGTATCCGAAGGCTTCGTCACTGTGAGCTGCTGTAGGCTGCCCTGGATTTAGAACCTCATACTTGTCTCCAATCTCTTTATACACCAACAAAGAAGGGTCTACAGCTTCCTTTTTAGGTCTGTATATCTCTACCTGAAGGTTGGTTAAGCTTGTTGAGTCATCATCTGTAAATCCAGATTCTCCACTATCCTCTATAGAAATCCACTTACCTGTAGCATTTATAGGGTCTTCATCTTCACCTACAAAAATATAACTACCAGTTATTTTAAAATCATAATACTTAGTGAAGTGAACAAATGTTGTAGAATCAGCAGGGTTAGTATACCGACCTATAAATCTAATCCTGTCTCCCTCAACATAATCATAGTCAATCAATGGATTCTTTAAAGCTTTATAGCTATAATTTTGACCCTCGAAAGAATTTAAACTTAAGTATATATTTGTATCCGCTGTTTGAGAAGTGTTAAACTTAACATCCTCTATACCAAATTGAATAAACTCATCTACAGTATTATTTCCAGAATAAACCCACTGCCAGTGGTGTGCCCAAGACGGAGGATTACTATGTATCTTAGCAAATACTCCAGCAGCACCGTAAGGTTCGTTGTCTAAATTTAAAATGCCGAGAGCGTTTGTGTTTTCACCTGTTCTTTCAGTAGGAAACTTTACATAAAAGTTACCATCACTGGATGTGTTTACATTACCAGCCTTACCTTTCTCATCGTAATATATAACACCTAAAGAGTGGTAAGCACCAGATTTAAACCCAGCATTGTGAGAGTTAGTCTGCGTAGTAAGGGTGATATTTTTAATGTTTGTACCGATTTCAGTTCCACTGGAGGAGTAAACAAAAGCATCTGCTGCGACACTAAACCCATTATTACCATGCCTAATTCTTATCCTTAATTTATTTGCGTCAGTAACTATTGCTTTTACCTTTTGAGAGTTGGTGTCAAACGCAAATCCAGAACCATTAAATGCTGGACTAGATGAATCTTCATTAACAGCGTTGTTAGAGTAACTACCACCGTGATTAATAGTTAAATTACCTCCAGTTTCAAGACCAGTTAATTGTTCTGCGAGATAATTAAGAAACTGCTCATAATCGTTTACGTATGATGGAATCTCTACAGTTAGGTTTAAGTGACCACTCCTGTAAAGGCTTGTCGTCAAATTACCTTCAAATTTGTAATCCCACTTTAAATTAAAGTGAACAGTTTTTTTTGTGTCATCTGAAAAGTCAAACTCTTGATTAAACGTAATTAAGTCAAATTGATAAAAGACAGATGTAAAACCACCAGACTCTCCATCAGACCCTCCCCTGTATATATTAAATCCAAATGGGGTTTTAGTTAATGTTTCAACGATTGGAGGAGGAGTGTAAAAAGGAAGGGCTTCTATATCAACATCCACATTATCTTTTCCTACAACGTAATTACCAAAAGAATTTCTGTTACCATCAATTAATGTTAAAGCTTTAGCTTTATCAGGAGTCTCATCTTGAAGTTTATCTCCCTCTATCTTGTCAATGTAAGGATACAAACCATCATTAACAAAGTAAAATTTAGACTTATCACTTACAATAGCTGTAGTTAAAGTTGGTGTCCCATCATCAGAGTACGAAACGTCATACCAAGTTCTGTTAATTTTCTTCCTTCTAAGGTAGTCATGAAAGCTATTCTTTGTTGTTTCTACTAAAAAGAACTCAGCATCGTTACCTTTCCTCGCAGCAATCTCTATCTTTTCAATATCATCTATAGAGTCTAAATAAGATAAATCTATTTGGTTAAAGGTATCTTGAGTGTTAAGGTCTGAAATAGTAGTGTTTGAAAAATAATTAACGTGAGTCTTTAAAGGAGATATTCCACTCCAAGCAGAGTACTGACCATCCTTGTATCTATATCTAGTTTTAAACTCCCAAAGGCTACCAAACAAATTATTCTTACCAACTAGTGTAGCATTAGTGCTATACTCATAAGTGGGAGCATAAGTAGGTTGGTGTTTATGATAATCTAAAAACATCAACTTCTCTACTCTAGTTCCAAAACTTACAAGAGGAGAGTAGCTATTATCAGGGTTTGCGTACATTATTTTCCCTGGTGATACTGCTGAGTTACCTTGATATTCAAGATTAGTCGTTACAGTTGTAGAAGTTGTAGCAGTAACTTGACATACTCCCTCGTAATGTTCAAACTGATAGCCGTCATCCTGTACCACATAAAGCAAATCTCCAACTTGAAAATTATGAGTGGAAGGTAACCCTATAAATTTAACTTTACTACCTGTAACAAAATTATTATCGGTAAAAGAAAGAGCATTAGCAATGTTTACTTCGTTCTGCTTTGCTTTTTCAACGTCAATCATTCTAGGGTTTTCGTTGTCGTCTGTCCAAGAAAGTAAGTCTCCAACCTTTGTAATACCAGTAATTAAATTACCTCTTTTGAAGTTAAGTACAGGATTGTCTTTTCTACCGTCTTGGTAAACCATAGAGGTTTTATTCTCTAATATATTATACTCTACAATAGAATCTTCATTTCTTTTAGATTTATCTAAAACAAAGTAATATATAGAGTTGTTTTCAGAGTCCTCGTAAGAACCTATAACGTCATAATCTACATCAGCAGAACTAAAGTTTGTTACTGTAGAGGTTAACCCACCTATATTACCTGAGCTAGTTGTAAGAGTTACTGAAAAATCAAAATTAGCAGAATATACTATGCTAAGTTGACCAAACACATATTCTGTATCCGAAGCTACCGTAGTTATTGTAACTCCTTGTGCGTCTATATTTGAGACTAAAGAGTTAAGCAATGCGGCTACAGGTTGTGCGTCAGTGTAATCTATAGCTTGAGTAGTAGAGGTAGTTGTTCCAGACTTGATAATACTAAGTGTAAAATTTTCAGTACCACTACTTGCTTCAACACCAAAAAACACAGTCTTTATAACCTTAGGTGTAATTAAGCTTAAGGGAAAAGTATAGGTAACCAAAGAGTTACCTTTTATGTTTTCAACAGCCCCTGCGCTATTTCCTGAGTTAGATAGTACATTCCTTATATTAATAGCGTCAACGTAATCGTTAGGCTGAACTACTCTATAGTCAGAGTCCTTATCTAGTCCTCCAATAAATAATCTTTTATCCTTAGCCATCTTTTAATTATATCTTAGGAGATTGTTTGTAAGCTTTTCTAGAGGATTGCATTGCCTCATCTTTAGTGAAGGACTTAAGCCTAGCATTAGCCAATCTCTTCTCGTTATAGTAATCTCTTTTTGCTAGTTGCTTCTCCCCAAACGGTACGCCTCTTTTGCGTTGTATATATTTCCAATATATATAAGACTTTAAAGCTTCTTCTGCCATTTGAGGGACTTGAAGACTAGCAGTACCTGATTGTGCCGAACCTGCTTGGACAACATTAAATGTGAAATCCCCAGGGGTTCCAGATAAATTTGGTCCTGTATTACTCTCACTACCGCTCCAATTAACAAACTGATTATAAGTTATAGTAACAACATTATCAGAGGTTGTAGCAGAATGATAAGGAGACATTTCATTTATTTGATTTTTAATAGCATTTGCGACTTGAGCTCCAGTCATTGAAGAGCCAATAGATATAAACACTTTAGAGTTTACAGCAGATAAATCCGCAGGGGTTCCAGTGTTAGAGTCAGTATTTAATACAAAAACAAAACTAGCCTCAGAATCACTAGAGTTTTTAAAACGTAAAAGTATTAAATCTCCATCAGTTACAGCAGAGCCTGCTGAACAAGTCATTTCTACTATTCTATTAACTCCAGGAGTTATACCATCGTGTAAACCATTAGATATGTACTCTAATATAATCTTACTTCCAATAGCATCAGAACTAAAAGATATAGTATTATCTTCTTTGTTTACTCTGTAGTATCCGTTATGATTAGTTCCTCCACCAGCACCATACCTTCCTCCAATACCATAAAAGTAAGCAGGGTCATCATCAATATCACTAGCCTCAGTAGAAGTAGCACCACTAACCAAGTTAAGCCTATCTTGCTTGCCTAAAAAGTGAACCTTATCGTCAGAGCCTAAGACACCTATCTTAGTGTATTTAATGTAATTGTCTGGTAACGTGATAGTTCCATTTGCAGCTACAGTAAGCTCAACTGATTTAATCTCCTGTAAAGAGTCAAAAGACAACTCCTTTAAACCTTGAAGAGCTAAGTTTCTTAATTGAAAATTCTTAGCTCCGTTTAAATAAGAGTCATCCCCTATCATTAAACCAACCTCGTTTACTATGTCTGAAATTGATGTGTAAGTATTAGCAGCCATTATTATCTAGTTTTTGCGTAGTCTTGAGCCTCTGTCTGAACAGCGTAATTAGATAAGTCAGCATCTCTCAAGTTAATTCCTACGTATTTTAAAATCTTTATTATTATATCATTGTGACAAGAATCAGGCAACTCAAGTTGAACAGAAGTATTAGAGTTGTAAATATAATCGTTGCCACTTGCTTGGTAACCCCAAACAGGAGAAGCAGGTTCCTTGTAGTATTGTAACTTAACACCAGAGGTTATTGTAGTAGGAAATACTTCGTAACCTCCTGAAGTCCTGATAGCTATAGGATACTCAACGCTAGGTGCAACCAAGCTACTTCTAAGCACTTGGTTAACATTATGCCTATCAACAAGTTCTATAGGTGTAGGGCTAGAAGAAGGTTCGTATACAAGCCACTGCACATACATAACATCAGTAGGATATTGAAACTTATTAGAGCTGTAGGTTAAAGTAGCTTCAGTAGACAAAACACCAACTTCATTGTAAAAGTCATCAACATCTTCTCCAGCCCCTCTGTAATTAGTACCAGTCCTCTCTAAAGATTTGTGCTTACGAATCTTATCTAACTTTTCATTAATCAACTCAAGTTGAGCTTGCTTAGCTAAAGTGTTAAACTCTGAGGGCTTTATATACCCCTTTTGCTCTTTATTAGCAATAAACTTGACTGAGTTATATATATCATTTATAGTCATTGTATAGATTATTTAATATCACAAATATATAAAAAATAAAGGGGCTAAAAAAGCCCCTTTAAAATATATAGAATTAGAATATATATTACATTATCCTATTATAGCTTCTAATCTTCTACGAACTTCCTTATATACTACCTCACCTTCCTCACTCATAAAGAAATCTGTAGCCTTTTCTACTGGGCTAACACCTAAAGGAATATTACAAATCATTCCTCCATTAACCCAGTTAATATCTGACTTGGTATTTGATAGTACGTTGTACTCTTTAGCTAAAATAAATACCTCAGCATATTCCGTTCTTGGGTCGTCTAAACCGTCAACAAAAGATTGAGGGTCATTTTTAGCTATCTGCATCATATCGTAACGAATCTCATCCGTACTCTTATCAACATTAACGCCAAGTACTCTAGCGTATCCAAGCAACTGTTCTAGTGGCATCTTAAGTGCTACACTTGCAGCCTCAACTTCTTTAATAGTTCTTGCAACTGTAACCTTAGCTTCCTCTCCTTTATCCACTAAAAAGTAAATAGACTTAGACGAACTTATTCTGTTTGGATTACTAGAATTAAAGTTAGAGTAATCTAAAAACTTTTTAAGTAAAGGGTTTGTGTAAGGGACTGCTAATAAACCGTTCTGAAATATTATAGGCTTTGACTTTTTCTCAGCCGCTGCATCACTTTGCTCATCAACAAAGATTGACTTCTCACCCCTAACATACCTTATATTTCTTTGAGTGTTAGTCTCTGGGTCATATATAATATCCTCAGAAGGAATTAGGTTGACAACTGGAAATCTTTTTTGACCAGTTCTAGGGTCTATACTAGACTTGTTTAACTCGTAAATAAAAGTTTCTACTTTTTTTTCTTTCCTAGCTAAAGGAGCCTTCTTTACAGTTGAAGGAATTACAATTTGTTTCTTAGGTTGAGAATCAACCTTTTTAGCTTTTGCCATTTTTCTTAAAAATTAAATTAACATAAAATAAAAATAAGAGGGGAAATTAATCCCCTCCTAAAAAAAATAAGTAACTACTAATCTACAATGTGAACAAAACGGTTAGCACCGAATCCTTCAAAACCACGCTCAGTACGGTAGTTACATTGAAGGTTGTCGACATCATTAGTCTTGTTAGCAAGAACCGCAGAACCTGTTAACCAGTGCTCCATCTCACGAGAGTATCCTGGAACAGCTTTATAACGAACACGTAAAGAAGGAATCATATCTCCACCTTTAGCGTCACGCTGAGAATCCATAGGGATAATGATACCATCACCAGCCATGTTAAGTGCAGTACCTAAAGATGGGTGATTAAATAAGTCATACGTTTTCTTGTGGAAAGTATAACCACCTCTATTGAAAGAAGCATATCCCATATTTACAGCCATATCTTTATCGTTGTTAAACGTACCGAAAGAAGCTGCAGTACCCATTTTAGAGCCAATAAGGTCATCAATATCTAAAGATAAATTAATACCACACATTAAAGCGTTCTCTTTAGAGCCTCTAAACTTATCTAGTTGCTTGATAATCTCATCTAACTGAGTTGAATCTATAGTTGCAGATAAATCAGCCTTGATACCTTTGTCATCAATAAAGTCTAAAAGACCTTCAGTTCCTTTTAATGAGCCTCCAGAAGGTTGAGTACCTGCGTAAGACTTACCTAAAACCATTTGCATCTCTGCGTAGTCTAAGAATCGAGCATAAGTATCAGCCTCACCTTTTAAGTACCACATGTAACCAGAACCAAGCTCAGGAGAATCAACCTTTACATAAGCTATGTTAGAAGCTTCAGAACCAGAAACCTGGAAAGATTCCTTGATAATCATAGTTGAGTTAGTGTACTGAGTTACTTGAGGAGATAATGGGTCTGGTTGACCTGTATTCTCAGAAAACTCATTACCAACAATAGCAAAGGTTCTTAAAGCGTCAGTATTCATGTTACCAACATTACCAGTAGCATAGTTGTGAACAGTTACTCGTAAGTCACCAGCATCACCACCTGTACCGTCAGCAACTGCAGAAACGTACAAAGTTGTTCCACTAGCGTTTCTTAAGATACTTCCACTTCTTATTGGAGAATCTTTAGCCACTGTACTACCTATAGATAGAGTTGCTGTTGCAGCAGAAGCTAAAGCAGTATTGCTATCAAACTTAATCTCATCATGAAGTAAAGCTTCCTCATAGTGTTCAAACGTACCGCTAGTACATTCTTTTTTTGCTCCCATCATTTCCAAGAGACCTGTAATCCCTTGGTCACCGTATCGAGCAAATACGGTTTCGTCTACGTCTCTTACGTTAATTGTAGAGATGTAGTTGTTCAAAGACGCTACCTGTTTAGCATTAGGTGCTAATAAAGTAGGGTTTGAAATTGAAGATAAATTCGCCATTTTAAAATATTTTTAGCGTTAAAAATTATTGTTTTACTTATTCCAGCGTGTTGAGTTTTTAAATATCTCATCCGCTATTTGACTTCCAATAGATTTACTATTTGAAGATGTAGGTTGAGATTTAGGAGACATGTTAATATTCTTAGCATCCTTAATCACTTGCTCCGTTCCTTTAGAACGATATTGGTTAGCTACTCCACGAACTATATCCTGAATATTGTTTAAAATAAACATATCTTGATTTAGTTGGTCGTAGTCCCAAGAACCATCATCTGAAACATACTTGTTAAAAAAAGAGTCTAAATTCGAGTTAGAATCTTTTAAACCTGCTCTAGCTTCGTCAGTGATAGCGAAAGTAAATTCCTCTCCACTGTCGTTGATGTCAAAGCTAATACCCTCTAGTTCGTCAACCTGAGATTCCATATTGTTAATCCAATTACTTCTAACTTCTTTAGCCTCCTGCTCAGACATTTCGTTTGAGCCAGACTCTTTAGAATAATAATTGTCCTTAACCTCTTGGAATAATTTTTTAGCCTCACGCACATCACGCTTCATTTGCAAGCTACCAAGTGCTGTTTCCTCCTCGTCATACTTGTCTGAGTCTTGCTTGTAAAGATGGTTGAAATATAAATCAACTTCCTTTTGAGAATAGTCAGGATTGTTATATCCTATGTAACTCTTAAGCAAATCTTCAGAAGACATGTTTTCAGTATCCATAGACTGAGCTTTGAAATAATCTTCCACACCTCTTCCAGTTTCACTTACGTAGTCGTTTAATGCTTTTAGCTGTTCGCTTGCAAATTCGACACCTTTAGATTCTGGTTGCTGCGTTAAAGAGTCAAAAGAATCAACGCTTCTACCTAGCTTTTCGCTAAGGTATGATAACACCTCTCCTTCGTCAAAGCCCCTCTCAGATGCTGGAGGAGTCTCTGTTCCACTATTTAAAGAACTTTCTATATCTGAGCTACTCCCATCACCACTATCGGCTACTGGAGCATCATCATTCGTTGTTTGTTGAGGTTGCGGAGCTCCCTCGTTACTTGTTAGGTCTGTAACCTCTGGTTGTGATATTCCTCCAGCGTTTTCTCCACCTAAGATTTTTGCAAAATCATGACCTTCATTCATAGTAAATTAAATTTAATTAGTAATTATGTTGCAAATATAAAATTTTTTCCACAATTAATTTTAAGAAATCCTAGAAAATATCTAACTTTTCTTCCTCTTCCTTCATCGGAGGTTTCTTATCTTTTCTTTGCTCTATCATTTGACTCTGATGAAAGGCACTTCTATCTATACCACTCATCCTAGATTCTCCCATCTTCTCACTAGCCTTTACCTTTCCGTAATTAGCCATCTCTATCTCTCTCAATCTAAGCTCGTTAGCTTCCCTTTGCAGTTGAGCTTTCAGTTGGTATTCCATCTGCATCCTCTCCATCTCCGCTTGATGCTTAGTAGCTATATTAGCTTGCTCTATTTGTGCTTCCATCTGAACATCTTGAGACTTTATTTGTGAAGCCATCATTGCTGATTCCTGCTGTGCCTGAGCGTTCATCTGAGCGTTTTGCTGAGCCATAGCTTGTTGCTCTTGAATGTATTTCTTTCTTCTAACGATAAGCATCTGATTAGCAAGCTTCACGTTATTTATAGAGCGTATCATTATAGCGTCTTCTATCCTAAGTTCTTTTTGAGCTAAAGATATTTGAATGTTATTTTCTAACAGTTGCTTTTCTTCAGCGTCTGGAGCTACTTCTATAGCTATTCCAATTTCATGAAGAGATAAATCTTTAGTTAGCTCTACAACTTTTACGTTACTCTCACCTAAGGCAGAAGAGTAAGCTTTTAAAGGTCCTGAGTATTCTACAACATCTTGTATTCTCTGGCAAACAGACTGAGCTAACCTCTTAGTAATGTTTAAATAAGCGTCATTGATTCTTCTAGTTGCATTGTTAGATGCTAATAACGCAAGCTTTTGAACACCAACTAGAGCCTCACTAGAAGGTTGTGATGCGTCACGTGCTTCGTTAACACCAGACACGTCTCTCAACATCTGTAAGTTATGCTGGTATATTCTAATAAGGTTCATAACATCATTACCAATACCGTTTTCTAACTCTTGTATTGGCATGTACTGAGTTGCGTTACCTTCATCATCTTGCCTACGATAGTATATGTTACCAGTTTGGTCATAAACCTCTTGAAGCTCTAAAGGGGTGAAAGTACCACCATCACCTTTAGATACGTTCTCTAAAGAGCCTAACTCAAACGCTGCACCTTTAGGTCTAGCCTTCGCTAACAAGTGTTGTATTTTAAGATGTGATAACTGTATCTGGTCAGCAAAAGGTAGCATTCTTTCTACTAAACTTTTACTGCTCATCTTAAACAGGTTTGGCTCGTACATAACATAAGACAACCTAGTTTCAGAAAGATTAGATTTAGGTCTTATCATATTTTCACAAAGACCATAATCAAATACAAATTCAGAACCTACAATATACTTGCCCTTGTATACAACTTTTATAGACTTACCTAACTTCTCTCTTTTAGTCTTAGAGTTTTTAGAAGGCTTGTAGTTAGATGATTTTTTATTTACACTATACCCTCCATGAACATTTTCTTTTTTCTCGTAAGTCATAGAGTGACTAGACATAAACTCAGCATCTAATATAGTAACAGAAAAGTCGTCATACTCTCTATACTTTTGAGAAGTTAAAGCAGAGTCGTTTGAGAATCTAGGGTTTCCATTTTTACCAGAATAAGTTCTAGCAATGTTTTCTAAGTCTTTTTCAGAAAACTGGTCTCCAGCCATTACCCTCAAATCAGATATAGTTACGTTATATATCTCACCAGCATGCTGTATGTTTTTATAATCAGGAGATGTTGAGTATGAAGTAATTAGTTTTGAAGGGTCTACATATCTTATCTTAACACCTTCGTTAGGAGAAGTGTATGATTTAACAGCAGCCTTATTTAAAACAACTAAATCTCTAAGTAATCTCTTTTTAAGCTCTGAGTAATCATTAATAGAAAACACCCACTCAATACCCTGTTCTAAAGAGAGCTCTACAGCTTGCTTGTAGTTTAAAGACATGTAAAGGTCAAGCTCTTCCGTACTCTCAGGAACATAACCTTTAGGAGCTAAGTCCATACCAGAGGCTTCACTAATTTCAGTTAAGAACTCTTTATTCTCCATATTGAACAAAAGCTCTAGTCTGTCGGCTTGTCTCTTATCTTGAGATACAGGGTCTATAGCGTTAGCTTTAACCTCGTACTCTTGATTATCCATACCCTCAACGATAACGTCAACAAACTTAGGAACAACAGCTACAGGACTCCAATCAAGATTTAGATAAGAAGTATCTCCTTCTACGTCTAACAAGTCTTTGTACTTGTTAATATCCTGATTACCCTCAGCATACCTTCTAAGCTTATCATACTTATCTCTTTTAGTATTGTAGTTAAAATCTCCAGTACCAAGCCAATCGTTATACATCTGCTTTAAATACTGAAGACCGTAGCTAGGCATTGCCTTCTCTTCGTTAGAAACTAAAGGTGAAGGATAACCACCTATGTCTTTATGTTTTTTGTTTGAGTACATTTATCGTATCTTTTTACTTGTAAAACCGTTGTTTTTATATTTCTTTAAAAATGGAGCGTAAGCTATTTCTTCTTTTTTTACTACTGTCTTTACTTTCTGAGCAGCCAGCAAAGCTAAACTACTACTAATAGTAGCATCAAACTTTGTCCTGTTGTGTATATCAAACTCTGCCCAATCCAAAAGTAACTCATTAAAATAACATATACCAATCTCTCCTGTCTCAGTATTATAACCTACATAATCGTATATGTAACTAGCAACTGCTTCTGCTTGTGCTTGTATAACTGCTTGACTGTTAGCTGGTATACCTCTTTCTTTCTGCTTCCCTTTAGAGAACTTAGTATGAGTATTTTCTGGTCTCTCCATTATATACTCCATATAACCTCTTCTTTCAAAGTGTCTTATTAAACCTATCTTGTTGTTCTCAACCAACAGAGAGCTACCATAAAACACACAAGTCATTAGCATGTCCTCATGAAACATCTCCGCTTTAGGAGGTCTACTAATGTATTCGCAAACAAACTGCATAGGAGCCGACCCTTCCTCAAGGGTGAACTTATGCAGTAAGTGTAGAGAGCCCCTAGAAAATCTTCCATCCGTAGTCCTGTCATGGTCAAAAGGGTCACAGCCACCAACAATCTTATGAGAGTTTCCAGGATATTTCTTACCGTTTTTAATAACGATATGATTCTGCTCATTACTTTCAGGCATCCAAGAAACTTTCCACCTTCCATTTTTTGCTGGATAAAATACAACCTTCCCATCTTTTTCTCCGTTCTCCCAAACAAAATTACCTACGGTGATTAAGTTAGGAACTGTTTCGTTATAATCAACTTGTTGATATATTCTTTCTACATCAAATATAGAGTTCTGAGCATCATTCCTAAACGCTTCTTCTTCTGTCCAAGGGAACTGTCTTTTATGTTCCGACAAAGCTTGCGTGTCTTCCTTTAACCCTTCTCTTATATTCTGCAGGTACTCCTTAGCACCCATATCTATAAGTATGCCATCTATACCCATAACTGGCTCTTTCGGAGTGTCTATTACAGCATTCCCGAACTCATCTATAAATCCTTCAAGGTTTTCGTAAGCAGGAATAAATAACTTCCATAGTCCGCTTTTAGTTTGACCGTTAGGATTTAACTTCTCAGTATTCGATGATGTGTATATATCTTTGTACTCCTGACCTCCCTCTTCCAGCTTGTTAGCTGTAGAACCCATTAAGCATTTACCAACAACTTTTCTACCAAGAAGTAAACAAGTTTTAGTTACGCCCCAGTTTTTCTTTATAGAGTTTTGACCTGTCCACTTAGCACTCTCATCGTGAGCTAACATCCTAAGCTTCTCTCCATCGTAACTATTACTACCAGTATTCTTCCAATCTAAAGAAGAGTTAAGTGCTGCACTCTGCTCTATGTACTTTTGATTTTTAGTTATCTTTTTTGCTGGCTCTCTAAAAGCCAGCTCCATACGTGGGTTTGTTGAACCATCCTGTATAGGTTGAAAAAAGAAAGGATAGGACCTGTATATTCTAACAGCCTTATCTGTAAACATAGTCTTAGCATCAGCACCAGTTTTAGATAGTATTCCAAACCTGCCCTCATATATAGACGTTGCCTGATTTATTAATTCAGATGATGTCATATAAGAAAAACCAGAACGTCTATTCTTCAGATAACACATACCAAAACAGGTAGGGTCTTTTTTACACGCTTCCCAAAAAATAAAGAACTTTCTATTTACTATCCTAAACTCAGGATAACCAATATCTATTTTACTCCACTGTATGTACATATAGTGAGAACCAGGAATCCAAACAGCCTTGCCATTTAAATACATCCACACGCCCTCATCTCTCCTTCTAAACTCCTCTTCTATATACTTAACATGCTTTACAGCGTTATCTCTTCTTAAGTCTTTGGGTGCTTCCAGCCTTTCCCATTTTTGATTCTTCTTTACTCTATTGTGATAAAGAATCTTAGACTTACTTGGTTTCTTAGGAAGGACAATTTCTACACCCCCAATTACTTCAACCTCTCCTTCGTTGCCTGGGAATAGGACTACTCTTTTCATCGCTTAGCCCTCCTTTCAGCAAAAGAAGCCTCAAAGTCCGCTTCCCTCTTTAATAGCTCGTTCTCGTCAGTGCCATATATTTTAACCTCTAACTCTTTAATACTTAAAAGAATTTCTTGGCAATCTATAAAACACTCCTTCTTAGCTTTTATTGCGTTTCTTCTCTTCTCGTCAGAAAGCTCTACATCTAAAGGCTTTTGTATTTCCTCTAATAGTATCTCAACAGCACTCTTACCTGCGTTGATTAGGTCTTCTAACTTCTGTTTAGAGTACTGCTCACCTTTATTCATATACAGCTAGAATATCCACATCTCTCATTCTAAGCAACTCCTCTCCATTAATATCCATGTCATACTCTGAGTTCTTCATAAATATAACTTTCTCTCCAACCTCAGCTCCTAAAGTCTCGCTAGGATACCTAACAATACCTCGCTCTAATATGTCTTCAGCCTCAGCCTTTATATATATGCCACTAGCTGTTTTTATATCATCTTCGCTCTCTTTAAGTTGCTCGATAAAGTTCCAGTGATGAACCGACTTTACTTCGCCATCCCGCTCTCTAGCGTATATTTGATTTACGTAAGCGAGATAAATATCCTCTTCTTCTATGTACTTTATTATGTTTTCCTCTTTTGGAACAAAGTGGTGAAACCAAACCTTGTCTCCTTTTTTTACATCAAGCTCTATCGAGGTAGACTCTGGTGCTACAAATACAGTCCCATATCTTCTAGCGTGATACATTGGGTTGTAAGTTGTATTGAGTACTAACTCTAAATCTCCACACTTAATAGTGTCTTCTTCTGGCTTTTCTATCTTTACCCAGAACTGGTCTTTAATTAACTTCATCTTCTTTTTATTTAATTTACTTAATATACCTTGTAGTCTTCAGAAATATCTATTCGATACTCTATAGCTGTAGGTTGATTAAAGAATCTTTTCCAAGGTCTAGAAAAGTCTTCACCTTTAGCTTTTATATACACGTCGTAAACAACCTGATGGTTCTTTAGCCACGTTCTTTCGTCTTGTATTATAGCAGTAATCTCTAAGTCACCACCTCTCATCTTTTGACCTACCTGATATGTAAGCCCTTGCTTTAAATCACCAATCGTGATTTTTCTTATAATTAAACTTTCTTCCAAAATAAAATATTTTATGAAACTGTAACAGCACCAACCATCGCAGTAATTACCCAGTCAAAACCAGCAACACCAGTACAGGTTAAAGTAACGCAAGAATGTACGTCTGAAGCTGTAGCTGGTAACACAGCGTTTGATTGCTTGTTTATAGTCTCACTACCATTAGCAGTAACCGTTAAAATTGCATCTCCTGCGTTGAGTATAGTTATAGATTTTCCAGTTAAATTAGCCTTAGCTGGAAGAGTTATAGTTTGAGAACCTGTATTAGAGGTGTATATAACAAAATCATCAGTAGCCACTAAAGAAGCTGTAGCTGTTAGATTTTTTACTTCCCTTGGAGGAGTAGTACCAAAAGAACCAAAAGTAGTTTTACCTGTACCGTCTATCTTAACTCCAGTAACATTACCATTTTTTAAGGTTAACTCCTGAGTGTTGTTATCATAACCTATAACTCCACCAGTTGACCCATTAGCAGCAGCAGTGTCCGTTAAGTTAATAGTACTATCGTTAGTGTCTCCAGATAATATAGTTAAACCTGCATCACCTGTACTTTCTATAATGAAGTTGTCAGCGTTAGCCGCTGGAGTATAAGAAGCAGGAGTTGAACCGTCACCTACAGTTAAGGTGCTTGATGTGGTAATAGTCCCAGTAGATATACCGCTAGTAGAAACTTTAGTGTTCGTGTCTGTACCATCACCATCGCTAATCATTTTTAAAGTTCCATCAACTCCTCCATCAACTTTTAATAAAGTTTGATAAGTAGACGATATAGAACTTCCTGATAAATTTGTTCCCATTTTACTTTCTTTTTATTTTTTCTATAGACCTACCAGCAAAGTAGGCTCCGTATACTGTTATTAACAATGTTTGATATATTGGTATGTAACTTTCAGCTATCTTAAACTCACCAGCATTACCATCAAACACCGACAAAATTACAAAAATTATTGTTAAGAAAATACATATCAACGGTCTAATGTTCTTAGAGAGCCAATTATCAGACTTCATGTCAGCTTCCCACCTACGAGTAACTTGCTCTTGAGCTTTCGATTCAGCCTGCATAAGCACCTCTTCCATCTTACGCTTTGCTTCTAGTCGTTCCTCCTCTGAAGTACTTAGATTATCTATTACCTCTCCAACCTGTTTTACAACTCCACCGCTTAAGAAATTTAACAACTTACTCAAATCTCTGCGTATTTATATTTAGTATCTCCATCCTCGTCTTTGTAAGCTTCAAGGATTTGTTTCCTGTTACTTTTCTTTTTTAAAGATATGTGTATCCAAGAAAAATCAAACTCATTAATCATTTGGTCAAATTCTATATTCGAGTCTAGAATCCAATCATAGACAAGTTCGTTCATCATTTTTCCGTTTTGCCAAAACTGCAAATCCAAAGCTTGACCTTTGCTATGTTGCGACTTAAGGCTGCCACCAATAGCACGATTAAGTGCTTTGGAACGATAACCACTACTGACCCGAATAGGACCAATAGAATCCCTGAGAGGCTGTATAAGCCTATCAATAAGATGCTGCATATTTTCCAGATGTTCTTCAGACATTTCATTTGATATACCTAGTCTTTTAGCTGTATTACTGTGCTCA
>Ga0208645_1000948_pt1 | contig 28199 bp, 26 predicted proteins | sample VirMetDEL_Sep_01_FD_184519 | JGI IMG/M metagenome (GOLD analysis project Ga0208645, IMG submission 184519) | Aqueous microbial communities from the Delaware River and Bay under freshwater to marine salinity gradient to study organic matter... | ecosystem: Environmental > Aquatic > Marine >... | reverse complement strand
CTCATAATGTAATCAAACTCAATCAGATTGAAGCTTATCAACTAGCCTTTGTACATGACGAACTTCAATTTGAATGCCCTCCAGAGTATGCCGACACGCTCCGATCAGCTCTTGAATTATCCTCTCTAACAGCTGGCGAGAGCTATGGCCTTAGAATCCCTATCGCAGCCGAAGGTAAGATCGGACAAACCTGGGCAGACGTTCACTAATTCACCACAAACTAATGGCAGTAAAATCCAAGACAGCACTGGGTCGTGTTGAATTCAACTCCCGTGCTAAATACAAACACACCCACCAAGGTAATGGACGACGTTCTCTTCCCAAGCGTGGGCGAAAGCTCAAGCGGGGTCAAGGATGAGTCTTCTTATTGATGCCGATTATATTGTCTACAAATGCTGTGCAGCATGTGAGACAGAAATTGATTATGGCGATGATGTTATTGTAGTCACTAGCAAGTTTAGTGAGGCATTAGCTGCTGTAGAGCGTGATCTCTACAACATCGCAAATGACTTAGGATGTTTTGACGACTCTATTCTTTTCTTCTCTGATTCTAATAACTTTCGCAAATCTCTTGCACCAGACTATAAAGGACACCGAAATAGAAAGAAGCCGTGTGGTTACAAACGTGTCATCAAGGCGCTTCAAAAGACGTTCCCGGTTGTCATCATCCCGACGCTTGAAGCAGACGATGCCTTAGGTATCTACGCCACTAAGGAAGAGGGTCACATCATCTGCAGTCCTGATAAGGACATGAGACAGATACCTGGTCAACTTTATGACTTCAACAATGGAGTCATTGAGATCACCAAAGAAGAAGGTGATCGGTGGCACCTAATACAAACCATGGCAGGAGACCAAACCGATGGTTACTCTGGTGTTCCTGGTATTGGTATCAAGAGAGCAGACGCTCTCCTTGAACAACATGGATCTAATTGGCAGACAGTTGTAGATGCTTTTGCTGAGAAGGATCTAGATGAAGACGTAGCGTTACTCAATGCACGTCTTGCTAAAATCCTACAAGCGGAGAACTATGACTTTCTCAATGAACAAATCAAGCACTGGGTTCCCACCTCCTCCAGTGACAGAGCTGACGATAGAGCAGCAGTTCAAGATGCGTCAGATTGAAGATGCACTGAACCAATCGAAGGGAGAGATTGATGCTATCATTACTCTCTTCCTTGCTCTTCAGAAGCAGTGCTTCGTTCTCGGCAACAACGTATCTAACCTAGTTTCTAAATGGCCAATTCCACAAACACCACCGGACCAGAATACTATCGACGAGGTAGCATCCAAGTTTGGGATTTCATTCGAGACCAAGGACTAGACTTCCACCTTGGTAACGCAATTAAATACATATGTCGCGCTGGTCATAAAGACAGTAAGCGTGACGATCTACGCAAAGCAATCCACTATCTGCAAAACGAACTAGAAAATGACATCCTCCACCCGTCAGCAGCAAGCCGTCGAATTCCGGAAAAGTTTCCGGGTGAAGAACAGTACTACGCCGGCTTCACGGACTTTGCAGAGGCGTTTGATCGTTGAGGAATTTAAAGAGTTCCTTGATGCTGAGAACCAACTCATTATGGGTCTTGTAGTTAACTCTGCAGAGTGCCTAAAAGAATTAGCTGATCTGGTCTATGTGTGTTACCAGTACGCAGCTAATCTTGGATGGGATCTAGATGAAGCTCTGGATCGTGTCCACAAAAGTAACCTGTCTAAACTAGACGACAACGGTAACCCTATCTACCGTGAAGATGGGAAGGTTCTCAAAGGACCGAACTATCAACCACCAAACCTTAATGATCTTGTTTGATAATGTCGAAACCACCTAAAGAACTTATTGCTCGTACTGGTCGTGTACAATCCTGGATTGATGATCCAACCTCTCGCTTGCCTGTCTCCTGTACAGTCTTCGTTGTGGAAGACACGATGGAAGGAGAAAATGGAATCGAAGCCAGTTGGCGTTTCGTTAGCCATGCACTCCGATACGGTGCAGGCGTTGCTGTACACCTTAGCAAGCTGCGACCCAAAGGAGCTGAGAATGGTAAAGGACTAGTAGCATCTGGTCCTGTATCCTTTGCTAAAATTTACTCTACATTGAATGAAATCCTCCGTCGTGGAGGTGTGTATAAGAATGGTGCTGTGGTTTGTCATTTGGATCTCAGCCATCCAGATGTCCTTGAGTTTATCACTGCTAGTAGGGCTGATCTACCTTGGGTTAAGCGCTGCGTCAACATCAACGAACGTTGGTGGGAACTTGCTGACCAAGAAGTTAAAGAAGCTCTTCTAGAAGGCATCAAACGTGGTGACATCTGGCTTAACAAAACAAAGGTAGATCGCAATGGAAATCGAATCCGGGGTAACGTATGCCTGGAAGTATATCTCCCAAGTCGAGGGACCTGTCTACTTCAACATGTCAACCTCGGCGGATGCGAACTCGATGAAATTCGAGGTGCGTTTGCACAAGGAATGTCCGAACTGTGTGAGCTACACGGCAAAACAAATGTTGGAGAAAGCGGAGAGTACTTGCCTTCAGAGACTGATCGCCAAGTCGGTCTCGGAATGCTGGGACTTGCCAACCTTCTCCGAGCCAGTGGAGTAACCTACAATGACTTTGGTCGTGCCCTTGAGGCATTGAACAGTGGTCGCCCTTACCCTTCTACTCCTGGCTACTTGATTGCACAGGAGCTTAAGGCGGGCATCCAAGCAGCTGCAGAGATCGCTAAGGCTAATCGTATGGAACGTGCCTTTGCAATCGCTCCTACAGCCTCCTGCAGCTATCGCTACACTGATCTCGATGGGTACACTACCTGTCCTGAGATCGCCCCTCCCATTGCCCGTCAGGTGGACCGTGACAGCGGTACCTTTGGCGTCCAGAGCTACGACTATGGTGATGTAGAAATCGCGTCGGAAGTTGGCTGGGAGGCTTATAAGCGAGTAGTTGACGGTATTGTTCGACTGCTCGATGGCACCGGACTGTTGCATGGTTACTCCTTCAACAGCTGGTCAGATGTGGTTACCTATGATGAGCAATTCATCGAAGATTGGTTGGCAAGTCCACAGACTTCTCTTTACTATTCGCTTCAGGTAATGGGCGACGTTCAAGATAAGTCTGATGCTTATGCCGCATTGGATGATGGCGACGTTACCGCATACCTGGAGTCTCTTCTAAATGACCCTGCTCCTGATTGTAATTGCGGCGAATGAACCCCTATCAAAAACTATTGAATCGTAAACGGAAGTGGTCTCCGGTACAGACCACAGCTGGGAAGCTCCGTGAAGGTGCGGAAGAAACTATCTACCGTGCCTTGGCTATCCGCCACATGGAACTTCCCGTCGGAGATTTTATTACTGATGCACTGAAGAATGAAGTTCCAAACTTGGCGAGGGATCTCCTTCAATCCAATATCAAGGACGAGGAAAATCACGACCTTGCACTCGGTTACATCGCCAACGCTATCGGCGTTGATGAAAAGGCTGAAGCCGAAGCGAAGAAGCTTAGGGACGCCTGGATTGCTCATCCAGATCACACAATCCTCAAAGCACTGGTTGCCGAACGTGCAATTTTCTTTGTGCTCCTCCCATTCTTCAGATTTAACGGTGATGCTGGTCTCCGAACAGTAAGCGCTGACATCTCACGTGATGAACAAGTACATGTGGCAGCAAATAGCTTGGTATGTACTGAGCTTGGTCTCGATTGGAGTCCTTCTCTCGATAAGCTCCGGAAGGCAACCATTAATTGGGTTCTTGAGCCACTAGGTAAAAACACCTCAAATAAATATCTAGACAAAAAATTTTGGCTGGATTCCAGCGACTCTCTAATGTATCAAGGTAAGGCACCTGAGCTTTCTGACACACGTCGTGCTCGTATGCCTGCCTTCTTTGAACATGCAAACCCCAACCTCCCACAATATGCTTAATCTTCTGGAGACATCTGGTCTTCAGTTGAATGCAATCCTCTCTAGGTTAGAGGAGAACTTTCCACCAACTACACCCACCCCCGATGATTCCATCGAAAAAATAATGTACCGCTCCGGCCAGCGTTCAGTGGTCGAGTGGATTCAAAACGAACTCACTGAAGAAAACAATGGCTAAGAAAAAGAAAGGTGGAGTTAAAGCTGCACTCCGTGAGCTGGCTCCTGGTGGTATTAGTAGGTCAGAATTAAAAGACGTTGCTAGACAAACTGGTGCGTCTTCGCAGCAGATTATCAAGCGAATGGATGCCATGAATAAGGCTGGACGTGATGTTCGGCTTAATTCAGGTGCAGCTAATATGCTGATCAAGCAGGCGCAAAAGGCTAAACCATCACCATATGGTCAACCCAGCTTTGGCACAGGTAACATTGGCCGTGCCCTTCAAGGTATGATGGGTAGTCCTGGTTCTCCTGGATACATGAGGCAGGGTCAACGTGTTGGTGGTCAAGAAGCAGTACCTGCTCAGTTGATGATCGGTGGTACACAGATCCGTCCTGGCGGTCGTGTTGGTGTACGTCCTATGGGTGCAGCTCCTGCTGTTGGTGATACTGCTGCTGATACTACTGCTGCTGATACTACTGCAGCTGCTACTCAAACACCTGCTAGTTACGATGACTATGGTTACGGTGATGGCTTTGACATGTCGTATCTTAACTCACTGTTTGCTGATATGCAGATGGGTTATCAGGATGACATGGCTGCTTTGATTGATATGTTCAACCAACAGTTTGAACAACTCAGTTCTCAGTTTGATACAATGGATCCTCTGCAGCTTGCACAACTTGGACAAGCTTATGGTGGAGATGCCATCCGTGCTCGTCAACGTAATCGCCGTACACGTTCTGACTACCGTCGTGGCATGTCCAGCCCTCTTGGTATTCTAACCGCAGCAACTCCTGCACTTGCTAGCATGGGTATCGGTGGAGGAGTGACTCTGTAATGTCTGCTAAAGAACGTTACGATTTACTGTACGGTGATCGCACTCAGTATCTAAATGTAGCACGTAGAGCATCCGAACTCACGTTGCCTTACCTGATCCGTGATGATGAAGAGTCCTACAAAACAGCTAAACCTCTGCCTTCTCCTTGGCAGTCGGTTGGTGCTAAAGGTGTAGTGACTCTTGCAGCTAAGCTGATGCTTGCATTGCTTCCTCCGCAGACTAGCTTCTTTAAGCTACAAGTGGATGAGACAATGCTTGGTCAGGAATACGGACCTGGTATTAAATCAGAACTTGATCTAGCATTTGCTAAGATTGAGCGTACCATTATGGAATCAATTGCTGCTAGTGATGATCGTGTCGTTGTACACCAAGCACTGAAGCATTTGGTTGTCGCTGGTAACGCTTTGATTTACATGGGCAAGGATGGGCTTCGGCTGTATCCTCTCAATCGCTACGTTGTAGACAGAGATGGCGACGGTAACGTCATTGAAATTGTAACCAAAGAACGAGTATCTCGTAAGCTTCTTGAAGGTATCCTACCTGAACCAAAGCCTAACGATGTTGCTAGAGACAAACGTGGTGATCGTGATGAAGTAGACATCTACACCCATGTAATCAGAGACAACAATCGTTATGTTTGGCACCAAGAAGTAGAAGATATTGTTCTTCCTAAATCTTTTGGTAAAGCACCAGTTGATGCGAACCCTTGGTTGGCTCTTCGTTTCAACTCGGTTGATGGTGAGATGTATGGACGAGGTAGGGTCGAAGAGTTTATGGGAGATCTCCGTTCATTGGAGGCACTCTCTCAGGCACTCGTAGAAGGCTCTGCAGCAGCCGCTAAGGTGGTGTTCGTAGTTTCACCCTCAAGTACAACTAAACCCCAGACGCTGGCCGCTGCAGGCAACGGTGCCATCGTTCAAGGCCGACCTGATGATATTGGTGTTGTTCAAGTAGGAAAGACTGCTGACTTTGGTACTGCGTATCAGATGGCACTTCAACTTGAACGTCGTATTTCTGATGCATTCCTTATCTTGAATGTACGTCAATCTGAACGTACAACTGCTGAAGAAGTACGCATGACACAACTGGAACTGGAACAACAACTTGGTGGTCTATTCTCCATGTTGACTGTTGACTTCCTTGTTCCTTATCTCAACCGTAAGCTTGCTGTGTTCCAGAAGACTGGTGAGATTCCTCGTATTCCTAAAGGTATTGTCAAGCCTACTATTGTGGCTGGTATCAATGCACTGGGTAGAGGACAAGATCGGGAAAGCCTTGGTGCATTCCTGACTACTATTGCACAAACAATGGGTCCTGATGCTATCCAGACATTTGTTAATCCTGAAGAGGTTATCAAGCGTCTTGCTGCTGCACAAGGTATTGATGTACTCAACCTTGTCAAGAGTATGCAAGATGTACAAGCTGAACAAGCACAGGCTATGCAAATGCAGCAACAGATGGAGCTGACTAAACAAGCTGGTCAACTAGCATCTGCTCCTGTTAATGACCCATCTAAATATCCACAACCAAATGAGCAACAACAACAGCCGCCCCAGCCGGCGTAAGACAACACAAGCTGAACCTGAAAGGGATGTCCGCACAGTAGAACATCCACCTACTGAAAAACCTGTACTTACGGTAGAAACACCTAAACCAAATAAGTACGAACCTAAGCCTAAGATTGGTGCTGCTACCCTTGGGCGTTCACCCAACTACGTAACTAAAGTTGGTCTTGGAAATCTTGAAGTAACTACTGCACATGGCAACTCTGACGTATGATCCCACCCCTGCGGATCAACCTGAGTTCAGTGAAGCTGAACAAGAAGCTCTTGCTATCGGAGAGGCTGCTGCTCAAGAACAGCAACAGCTTCTCGCTGGTAAATTTAAAGATGCTGAATCGCTGGAAAAAGCTTACATTGAACTCCAATCTAAACTAGGTTCTAAAGATACCTCAGAAGAGGTTGAAGAAGAATCAACAGATGAAGGAGAAGATGAAACTCCGTCTAGTGTTCTTGATGCCCTTTGGGAAGATGCTCAGAATGGTGAGCTATCTGAGAGCACTAAACAACAACTGTCTAAGATGAACCCTGCTGAAGTTGCAGCAGAGTATCTTAAGTATCGACAACAGATCGAAGACACACAATCTACTGAAGACATCAGTGACGATCAAGTTGCTGAACTTCGCGGTATTGCTGGTGGTGATGATGGTTACCAAGAAATGATTGCTTGGGCTTCTGAGAATCTATCGCCTCAAGAAATTCAACGCTATGATAAAGTAATCGCTGGTGGTAACTACGATGCTATTTCATTTGCTGTTGAAGCACTTAAATCTAAATACACTGAAGCTATGGGCGTTGAAGGACAACTCTTTAAAGGCAAGCCTGCTGCATCTAATAAAGATGTATTCCGTTCACAAGCTGAGGTAGTGCAAGCTATGTCTGATCCTCGTTATGATCGAGATCCTGCATATCGTAATGATGTGTTTGAAAAGCTTGAGCGTTCTAATCTTCAATACTAATGACAGTCACCACCAACGAATTCGATCAACAAAACATCTTCGCTAAAGAACCCACCATGTACCACGACTCTGATTACACTGTGCCTCATAACGAACGTGCTGAACTGCTGAATGGTCGCCTTGCTATGCTTGGCTTCGTTGCAGCAGTAGGTGCTTATGTATTTACTGGTCAAATTATTCCTGGAGTATTCTAATGGCTTGCGGTAAGAAAGGTCACAAAGGTGGCGGTAAGAAAAAGTAATGGCTAAAGCTGGACTCTACGCTAACATCCACGCTAAGCGAGAACGTATCGCTAAAGGTAGTGGAGAGAAGATGCGTAAACCTGGTGCTAAAGGAGCACCTACTGCAGCTCAATTCAAGAAGGCTGCTAAGACTGCCAAGAAGAAATAGTATTGGCACTTCCGCTAATACTGCGCGTGTATTGGCGGATTAGTTGGAGTAATCAATATTAAAGTTCTTCGCTTTATTATTATGATTCCTATTCTAACTACTCTGTCAGTCATTAGCTCATGGTATGGTCCTGGTTTTCACGGGAACCTTACTGCTAATGGTGAACGATTCAATCAACACTCCCTTACTGCTGCGCATAAGACACTTCCATTTGGAACACGCCTTCGGGTATGTTTCAAGCGGTGTGCCGTTGTTCGGGTAAATGATCGTGGTCCTTACATTCATGGTAGGAGCCTAGATCTCAGTAAAGGAGCAGCTGATGCAATCGGTCTCACTGGCTCTGGAGTTGGACGGGTACAAGTAACTCGACTTAACTAACTTCAAATGAAAACCTGCACTGATTGTGGTGTAGTTAAAGATGAGAAAGAGTTTAGAGCAAACCACTCTTTCTGTAAAAAATGCTATCAAGCTAGGTATAATACTCCAGAGAAGCAGAGGGCTACTAGATTAAAAGCTAAGTACTCAATGACTATTGATGAGTATGATCAAATGCTAGAAAGCCAAAATGGAAGATGTGCTATCTGCAGGGCAACCGAACCAGGTGGTTCTGGCAGTAGATTTGCTGTAGACCATAACCATCAAACCGGCTACGTCAGGGGTCTTCTTTGCAGCAATTGTAATAGAGGTATAGGTTTTTTAAAAGACAGCCCTATTATTCTTTCATCAGCACTTTCTTATCTTTTAGAAAATGACCGCAACTCTAGCTCTCCCTCAGAAGAGCTCTAATCTCTGGGATAAATATCTTAGCTGGGTAACCAGTACTAACAATCGTCTTTATATCGGCCACGCTGGAGTCATTATGATTCCTTGCTTGCTGGCCGCAACTATCTGCTTTATTTTGGCATTCATTGCCGCTCCACCAGTTGATATAGATGGCATTCGTGAACCAGTATCAGGCTCCCTCATGTGGGGTAACAACATTATCTCCGGAGCAGTGGTACCCAGCTCGAACGCAATTGGGTTACATTTGTACCCAGTGTGGGCTGCCAATTCGTTGGACGAATGGCTTTATAACGGCGGCGAGTTCCAACTCATCGTTTTCCACTTCCTTATCGGTGTGTATGCCTACATGCTCCGGGAATGGGAACTATCGTACCGACTGGGAATGAGGCCTTGGATTTGTGTTGCATACTCAGCTCCTGTCGCCGCAGCCTCTGCGGTCTTTCTCGTCTACCCGTTTGGTCAGGGTAGCTTCTCCGATGCTATGCCTTTGGGTATCTCGGGTACGTTCAACTACATGTTGGTATTCCAAGCCGAACATAACATTCTCATGCACCCGTTCCACATGCTTGGTGTGGCTGGTGTATTCGGTGGGTCACTATTCTCTGCGATGCACGGTTCGCTTGTTACGTCCTCGCTTGTGCGTGAGACTACTGAACAGGAAAGTCAGAACTATGGTTACAAATTTGGTCAAGAAGAAGAGACCTACAACATCGTCGCTGCTCACGGGTACTTCGGGCGTCTTATTTTCCAGTATGCTTCTTTTAATAACTCTCGTAGTCTTCACTTTTTCCTGGCAGCTTGGCCTGTTGTCGGTATTTGGTTCGCTGCTTTGGGCGTGTCTACCATGGCGTTCAACCTGAATGGCTTTAACTTTAACCAGTCGCTTCTCGACAACAATGGTCGTGTCATTAATACTTGGGCAGACATTCTCAACCGTGCTAACCTCGGATTTGAGGTAATGCATGAGCGTAATGCTCACAACTTCCCACTCGATCTCGCCAGTGCTGAGACCACTCCAGTGGCTCTGGTAGCTCCTTCTATTGGATAACAATGGCATACGATCCTAAGGCATCCATCGTGGATGTGTATTACTGCACCCCTACAGATGATGACAATGCATTCATCTTTGCATACCCTGCAGGACAAGTTCTCACTGAACTGTCTCCTCAAGGTGTCATCTGCCAACCGGGTACTCTTGCAGTAGCTCCTACAACTTGGTGATTTAAAGCAACGTCGTCCGTTCATTCGCTATTCGCAAATGGCGAACGCATGACACCTACTCATGGAACGGGGGGTAGGTACTTCAATCCTTATCATGACTAAAGTCGAATTGGATGCCCGTGTACGGGAGCAGAAAGCTGCTGAGAAGGAGCAGAAGCTGAAGTATCGCGGCGTTGCTTACACACCTAAAACTAAATAATTAAACGGAGTCAGGCACCTCAGAGTCGGACCTGGCTCCTATTGGCTTTGGCCTCTACGGAGATAACCTTAGCCATTGACAGTTCGGAGAGACGAACAAAAACAATAACTTGAATGCACATGAATTATCGTGTGAATTCCTAAGCGCTTAGGGAGAACGTATAAACATTTCTCTCTTTTACTATCGTGGCTAACACTACCCAAACTCTGATGGGTGCCATTAACAAAGTTAATGATGGCTCCTATGATTCTAAATATGCAACTTACCTGAAACTGTTTTCGGGTGAGATGATCAAGGCGTATGAAAGCGCCACTATTGCTAAGGACACTGTGCAGACCCGTACCCTGCGTAACGGTAAGTCTCTGCAGTTCATCTACACTGGCCGTATGCAAGCTGGTTACCACACCCCTGGTACTCCTATCCTGGGTTCTGGTGATCCTCCGGTGGCTGAAAAGACTATCGTCTGTGACGACCTTCTGATCAGCTCGGCTTTCGTGTATGATCTCGATGAGACCCTTGCACATTATAGTCTTCGTTCGGAAATCTCGGCTAAGATTGGCCATGCTTTGGCTGAAGCTTATGATAAGAAGATCTTCCGTATTATCGCTAAGGCTGCTCGTCAGGCTCATCCTATCACCGCTGCTCCTGGTCCTGAGCCCGGTGGTTCTGTGATCCAACTTGGTACTACCAACGAGTACAATGCTCAAGCTCTGGTCGATGCCTTCTTCGAAGCAGCTTCGATCCTGGATGAGAAGAATGTACCCAAGCAAGGTCGTCATGCTGTGCTGTCTCCTCGTCAGTACTATGCACTGATCAGCCAAGTGGATAGCAACATCCTGAACCGTGACTATGGTAACACCTCTGGTAACCTGCAGTCTGGTGAAGGTCTGTATGAAATCGCTGGTATCAGCATCAAGCGTTCTAACAACCTGCCTTTCCTGGCTGGTACTGTGAGCTCCGTTCCTGGTGAGAACAACGATTACTCTGGTGATTTTAGCACCCACTGTGGTCTGATCTACCAGCGTGATGCTGCTGGTGTGGTTGAAGCTATTGGTCCTCAAGTGCAAACCACTGGTTCTGATGTTCGTACCATGTACCAAGGCGACGTGGTTGTTGGTCGTCTGGCCATGGGTGCTGACTGGCTGAACCCTGCTGCTGCTATTGAGCTGCAGTCTGCTCGTTCCTGATAAAGAATAGGGAGGCAATTAAATGGCTATTACTCCTGGAACCTCTAAAGTTGTGAAGCTTCCTGCTACGCAAGTCTTTAGCTCCAGTGGTACCATTGCCTCCTACACTCTGAATCCCTGCTCTCCTCTTGAAGCAGGTCGTCAGGTTGTGGGCAATGGTGTGCTGGATCGTGCAACAAATGGCTCCTCCATTTCTGGAGCAACCGCTACGTAATCAACCCTAGGTTAAACAATGTCTATTATTTCGAACGGAAATATCGGTGCTGTGTATCAGCCCGATTATTTTGAAACGAGTCGAGTGCTTGCAGCTGATAGTGCTCTGACTACTACTGCTACTGCAGAGCCGACTTTTGCTTTCAATGTCGGTAAGAATGAGCGTGTGGTCTTCCGCTTCACGCTGTTCTATGATCAAGATAATGCAGGTGATGATCTGCAGTATACCATCAAGTCTACTAATGCTGCTGGTGATGCTGTTGCTCCTGCTTTCTATTCTGAGCATCTGAATGCTATTGTTCCTGGTGGTACTGCTTTCCTGGCAGTGACTACTACTCCGAACACTGAAGATACTCTGACTACTGCTGGTACTGGTCAAGGCATGGCTGTGATCCAAGGTGTGATCCTTGGCAATGCTAGCTCTGCTACTACTGTTAATCTGCTCCTTGCTAAGGAAGCTGATACTGCTGGTGCTACTACTGTTCAAGAAGGTTCTTTCCTTGAACTGCGGAGGTTCTGATCATGGCTAATATCGCTCAAGCTGCTGGTGGTAATGGTGTCAGCGGCACTGGTGCTCCTGGTGCTGTGACTGGCGCTTACGGTTCTACCTATGCAGATAACGGTGACCTGGCTGTGGCTGGCTCTAATGCTGTCCGTCGTTCGGTTTCCAAGACTGGTGGTGCTGTGTCTAAAGTGCTGTCCATTACTTCTGGTTTCCGTACCGCTTATGCTGGTGTGGAACTCGATAGCCCGGCTCTGGATGCTACTCGCACTGGTGCCTGATTAGTTTACTGTGGGAGATCCTTAGTGGTCTCCCTTTTTTTTATTTTACATATAACGCTATTGTTATTATGCCATTCTCTACCACTGGCTCTAAGACTGAGCTGCAAGCTGTCAATCAGATCCTGGCGTCAGTTGGTCAGGCTCCAGTTACTTCGATTGATACAGAAACGATTACCGATCAAAATGGTAATCCGGTTACCGTAGTAACCAACCCGGACGTTGCGATTGCTTACAGTACTCTTGAAGAAGTATCGCGTGAAGTACAAGCCGAGGGTTGGACGTTTAACAGAGAATTTAATGTCCAGTTCACCCCTGACACTAATGATGAGATCCTGTGGCCAAATAATGTAATTCAAATGGATCTATCTGATGATCCTAGATACGTCGCTTACCGAGAAAAGGATACAGTAAAGCGTAACGGTAAGTTGTATGACAGAATGAATCATACCTACACTTGGGAAGAGCCTATCTATTGTGATGTCATTTGGTTCTTCTCTTGGGATGACCTACCGTCTCCTATCCAAGATTACATCACCTGTAGGGCTGCTACAATCGTCTCCAGCAGGCTTGTAGGAGACCCTGGGCAGTACCAGATCCTCCAGCAGAAAGAAGCCTATGCACGGGCTATGGCGATGGAGTATGAATGCAATCAGGGAGACTACAGTATGTTTGGTTATCCTCGTGAAGGTACATACTATCAAAGCTATCAACCTTATAATACCCTGCAGAGATACTGATGGCAGCAGTTACACAAACTATTCCTACTTTCCTTGGTGGTGTTAGTAAACAGACTGACATTAAGAAACAACCTGGGCAAGTTGATGAAATCCTAAATGGCTACCCTGATCCTACATATGGTCTCCTTAAGAGGAATGGTAGCCAATTCCTAGACCTTATCACTGAGAGTACTCCTGGTGAATTTACTGATGGTCATTGGTTCACTGTTTCTAGGGATAACGATGAACGTTACATTGGTGTAATTACCAAGGCTGGTAACATCCGTATCTGGAATACTGTTCCTACTATTAGCAGCGGTGTGCTTAGTATCACTGAAGCTACCATTGCAAATAAGACTGATGCAGATGTTGTCTCTTATCTAACTCCACCTGCCACAACTAAAGGTGTTGATGACTTCCACACCTTTTCCTATCTAGATCAGGCTTACATCATCAATAAGAATAAGACTGTAACGATGGCTGCGAAGAGTGATTACTACCTCCGCACTAGAGCTACAGTTGTTATTGGTAGCATTGATTATGAAAGTATTTATAAGGTTGTCATCAACGGTACTCAGTATGACTTTACAACTGTCAGTGTAGATGATGCCACTACTCGCGGTTATCCAGTAACTGCTGATGAGATTCTTACTGGATTGAAAGCTGATATTGATGCAGCGCTTGGTCCTTCACCTGGTAACGACACCTTTACTGTTACCAAGTATTCCAATAGCTTGGAGATTGAGATCAAAGATGGTCAGACTCCATTCACTATTGAAGTAGCTGGTGGTATTCAAGGTGTCTCCCTTACTTGTTATCAAGATGATGTAGTTAGTTCTGCTCGTCTTGCCGCATATACTAAACCTGGTAGACGTGTTAAGATTACCAATAGCATTGATGAACGAGCTTCTTATTATGTGAAGTTTGCCTCTACTGGTAATGCTCCTGGTGGTACATCTGCTGTTAATGAAGGTTCTGGTTTCTGGGAAGAGGCTAGAGGCTGGGACATTGATGTAGATGCTAACGGAGACCCAATCGCTACTGGCGGTAAGTACATTGCTAAGCTTGCATCTAGTGGGTTCACTGCAACCACTATGCCTTATAAGCTAGTCAGTACTGGTACTAATGCATTCTCCATTTCTAAAGAGACCTGGGCTTCACGCTTTACAGGTAATGACTATGGTAATCCTGTACCTTCATTCGTAGGTAAAGAGATTAAGTTCGGTCTTGTCTATAGCAATCGCCTTGTCTTCCTAACTCAGGATACAATTGCGATGAGTGTGGCAAAAGACTTTGAGAACTTCTTCTTTACTAGTGCTCAAACAGTCATTGCTTCTGACCCTGTAGACGTTGAGACATCAAGCTCTAAGGTAAGCAACCTTTACTGTGCTGTACCTCAAGCACAAGGTCTAGTCCTATTCAGTGAGTATGAACAGTACCTACTCTACTCAGAAAGTGGTATCATCTCACCTACTGATGTTATTGTACGTACAATCAGTCAGTATGAATCAGATAGGACTATTGCTGCACAAGACACAGGTGACTTTATTGGCTTTGTGTCTAAGGTATCAGGTTCTACCAAGCTACTAGGTATGCAAGCACGTGGTAATCTAGCTGCTGCTGATGTATCAGAAGTTAGTAGGGTTGTTGCTGGCTACCTACCAAAAGATCTACAACATCTTGTTGTTAATGTACAGGATTCATTGCTTGCTCTTTATACCATTGATTCTAATGAGATATTCCTGTACAAGTACTATGCTGCTGGTCAGGATACAGTTATGCAAGCTTGGTTTAAATGGCAGCTAACAGATCCCATTAAGTTCCTCACTGTTATCAATAACTACTTTGTTTGTGTTGTTAAGAGTGGCAGTGAATATAAGGTAGTCATTCTTGACATCATTCAAAACCTAGATCCAGCAGAAGTAGATGCTAGCCCTGCTATCACTACGACACGATTGGATCAAGCATTTGTTGTTAAGTGTGGTGGTACTATTACGTACAACAGTGTCACTAAGAAGTCCACTATTCCTAAACCATACACACACGTTACAGGTAAGACTCCTCTAGTCGTTACTGCACAAACCATGGAAGATGGTGCTGCAACTGATTACAGTACGCTGTATGGGTTGTCTGCTACTCCAGATCCAGATGTTACACATGACTTCATCCTTGAGGTAGAAGTAGATGGTAGCGGTAATTGGTTAGTGCTTGGTGATTGGACAGGTAAAGAGTATGACCTAGTAGCTGGATATGAGTTTGACTTTGACGTAGATCTACCACGGTATTTCTATCGTTCACAGAACAACGTAGATTGGACATCTTCGTTGACTATTGCTCGTATGAAGTTTGATGTTGGATTTAGTGGTTCTGTTAATTTCTACATTACTCGCTTCGGTGCTCCTCAATGGATCTATGTGGCTGGTGTACAGAATGCTGGATACTACCTATCTAACTCAACACCTACTATTGATCGGACAACTCTTACCGTGCCTATTCATCAAAAGAATACAAACTTTAATCTTAAGATAAACAGCACCTCACCATTCCCGGTGTCTTTAAATAGCATGACTTGGGAGGGTCAGTATGCTCCACGTTATTATAGGAGGGCTTGATAGATGGCATTTCCTGTAGGATTAGCCATTGGTTTAGGTGGATCAGTACTTAGTGGCATCTTTGGTGGTGCTCAACAGAGTGCTCAAAATAGAGCAGCTGAACGTCAAGCTCAACTTGCGTATGAAGCCAACCTAGCTAATTGGAAATTTAATAAGACAAGTGCTCGTCGTCAGTATAAGTATGACAAGCAGACTGTCGCACTTCAACGGCAGAACACTGAACAAAACCTAGCTTATCAAGAAGCTACAGCCAATCAATCTTGGCGTTATCAGATGCAGATTCAAGCATTTGATTATGCCAATCAGATGCGTGCCTTTAATAAGTCACAGCAGACTGCACAACAACAACTTGGTTTTAACAACCTTGCTTATGACTTTGCATTGCAAGATGCAGCACGTTGGGAGCAGGAACAAAGTGTAATGCTTGACTTTGAAGAGAAGTCAACTATGATGGAGTTTCGCTACAATCAACGTGGTGAAGTTCTAAACATGCAACAAGCTGAAGCTGTGATGCAGCAGACCCGTGGCATGGGTCAATTGCAACAGCAGAAAGCTTATGTTGATGGTCTTAAGCAGATGGGTGCTGCTCAAGCAAAAGGTGCTATGGGCATCAGTGCTGAGAAAGCTGCACAAGCTGCTATTGCAGAAACTGGAGCTGTGACTGCTGCTATCATTCAAGATGTTATCAATGGTGAGCAGAACTATGCTCTTACCTCTGAAGCTATCAACATGAAGCTTGAGCAGCTTAACGATAACTTCTACATGGATAAAGCACAGCTTGCTGCATCTCGTGTTAGTCTTGCTAACCAAGCTAAGGTTATGCAACGTCAAGCTTCTCTTAATAAGTATCAAGCTGATCTCAATGCTATTGCTAATATCATGCTTGAGCCTATTATGCCTCCTGCTATGCCTAAGCCTTTGGCACTGCCTCGTCCTGAGCTTCAAGATCCTCTTGAGTTCGATAAGAAGTTGTGGAACAGTGTACGTCCCAAGAAAGGTTATGTTGGTGGCATGAGTCCTGTTATGGCTGGTCTTGGTCAGTTTGCCTCAGGTGCATTTAATGCTGCACTTGGTTCATGGAATCCCGCTACTAGTTCGTTCACATAATGGCTAAATTTAAAAGTTATGCAAGTCCGACTGGATTCCAACCTATTCAGGCACCTGATGAATCCAGAAAATATCTAGCACAAGGTCAACAACAACTGCAAGCAATGCAACGTGCTATGCAGTTTGATCTAGCTAATCGAGATCGCTACGCCAATGCTATGCAGAATGCACAGCAGATGGAGATGCAGAATCGAGATATGATCTTTAAGCAAGATCAACGTAATCGTGCTGCTGTTCAAGATCAAATCAACAACAACTATCAGCAAACTATTCGTGATGCTGATCGTCAAGGTAGGCAAGAGATAGCTACTCTTCAAGCTCTTTCTACATTCTCTGAGACAGCATTTAATGCTCTTGGTGAATTCAATAAAAAGAGAGAAGAAGGCATTAAGCTTGGTGTTCAGAAATCTCTATATGCACTTGGTCTTGATACCAAAGGCTTGATGGAGATCCATAAACTAGATCGCAACCTTACAGACCAAGCTCTTAGCGAAAACCAATTCGTTCAGAATCTACTTAAGCAAGGTGGCTCCATTCAGGATGTCCGCTACTTGATGAAGAACAGTAATGCTAAATACTGGTCTGAGTCTAGGCAACTAGCTGAAGGTATTGGTGTTGGTTACGGTAATTTTGTCAACGAAAACTACGAGACAAAGTTCAAGGTTCGTGAAGGACAGGAGATTAGCTATGCTGAAGCTCGCCAAACTGGTGACATAGAAGCACAGCAGACGATTCTTTCTCAGCTTCGTTCTCAGTACATCAAAGATTCTGGTGCTCTGAATCTTAGCCCTCAAGTAGCTGCATCGTACATTCACCCTTCGATGCGTGCTTTTGAGAACCAGTTGCAACAAGCAGCTAATGCTGAGTACCGTAAGCTGGCTGATGCTGAGACTCAAAACAACATCACTCGTGCTATTCATCAAAAGATTAGCACTGAAGGTGCTCTAGGTGCTGCTCAGTGGTTGTCTTCTCTTCCTGCAGGCGCTCAGCGTCGTGCTGGTAAAGCTAATCTTTTAGGTTACTTTGCATCCGCTGCTGCTGGTGATGGCTGGCAGGAAGCACAAGCTGTGTGGCAAGATCTACTCAATCAACCTATTACCTTAGGCGATGGTACTACTACAACCTTTGGTGAATTCAATAGAAATGATCCTGCTGTTATTGAAGTAACTCGTTCTTTTGTACAAGCTCGTGCTCGCAGCATTCAAGACTTCAACCTTCAACAAAATGAAATGATGACTCAGCGCAACATGGCTGAGAATGACATCATTAAGATGCTTGAAGAACTACCTGGTGGTTATACCGATGCTGATATTGAAGCAGCAGAAGCACGTCTTGATGAGATTGCTCCTGGTATGGATAGTCAGCGGCTCAATAGCATGATGAAGAACGAGTCTACCAACGCTCTTTATCGTAACAAGATTACCAAGCAACTCCAAGACCTTGCTGATCGTGGTCTATTGACTGAGGAACGCCTCAATAGTATGGGTATTCCTGGTACTATTGCTGCACAGTTCAGGGGTCTTGCAAAAGCTACTAGTGATGACCGTGCTGCTAATGGTAACTTCAAACCTCAGATGGAAGCTTTGGCTGCACTTGCTAAGTCTCCTCCGACTATTCAAGCTAAGCCTGATGGTACTTATCACTGGTCAGTACCTTTGATGACGCAACAGCTTCAGAATAGGTTCTTGACTAAGTACTCTGAGTTGAAAGCTGCTGGTGATCCTAATGCTGTGAATGCTGCTCTATCTTTTGTACAGCAGGAATTTGCAGCACAATCTAAGAACCCTCAGTTCTTCTCTACTGATAGTACTAACCTTGGTGGTTACTCTCAATTCACTAGGGCTACAACACCTTCTACTGCTTCTTCTGCACGTATGCAGTGGGTGCAAGGTAGTGTTGCAAAACTTGGTGTTAAGGCTTTGGACAGCAATGGTTCTATCTTCACTATCTCTGAGCTCAATCAGATTGAAAAGGATATGAAGAAGCCTGGATTTAAAATGGATCCAATGGCTGAGTATATTGGCAGACAGATGGGTGTTGATCCGTTGACTGTTATCAATAGACAACGTATTGCTGCTGGTCTTCCTCCTGCTCAACTTCCTGAGTCTACCGTTACCTTCAGTCAGACTGTTAATCCTCAACTGAAGCGGATGCTGGATGCCTATCAGACACCTATGTTGTCTACACGGGCTATGACATCTACTCGTACCTTTAATCCTACACTTGTTCCTAAAGGGTTTGGTCCTCTTGTTGTAGAAGCTGCACAGAAGGCTGGTATTTCACCAGTGTTTGTTGCTGCTTTTGCTGAAGCTGAGAATCAAAACTGGGATCCTAATGCGTTGTCTATGGGTGGCGCTGCTGCAGGTGTTGGTTTGATGCAACTCAGTCAGGAGTATCATGGTCCTGGTGCTACAGTTGCTGAACGTGAACGTGCTCTTAAAGATCCTCGTCTTAACTTAACACTTGGTGCTGGTATTCTCAAAAATATCTATCAAAAGTACGGTAACTGGAAGGACTCTATCTATGTGTGGAACATGGGTGAGACTGGTTACAAGAACTGGGTAGATGCTGGTAGACCTAATACAGCACAAGCTGGTTATGCAAAGGGTCTATATGAACGCTTTGAAAAGGCACGTGCTAAGTATGGTGATGTGTCTGCATTGCAAAGTCGTGGTACAATGCGTACTAGTATGCAACGTTTAGGTCGTGCAAGCTTTGAGAAACCATCTTCTGTTGTCTTTGAGACAGCAAGTGGTCAACCTGGTGTAGACCTTTTCTTTGAAAGCAAGCGTTTTCCAGCTGTACTAGACGGTGTAGTTAAGGACATTAGCCGTGAATCTGGTTACGGTAACTATGTAGTTATTGAATCAACTGATCCTAGTACTGGACAAAAGGTAGATGTTCTGTATGGTCACCTTGCAGACGGTATCTCACTACGTCCTGGGCAACGCATTTCCGCTGGTGACATTATTGGTACCCAAGGTGGTACAGGTAATGTACGATCAGCTGATGGTACTATTGCTTCAATTGACTTCCTTGCTCCTGCACCACGTGGTAGTAAGAGCATGACACCTTATGCTAATTTTGATAATCTAAGACGGTTTATTGTCTCACAAATGCAATAGAACTAATGAACGAAGACGATCTCACGCAAGAGATCCTGTTTGGTACGCCAGACATGACGGCAGAAGAGGAGCAGCAGATGATGCTGCAAGCAGAGCAGACGCAACAAGACATGCAGCTCATGGAGAACATGGCTCGTCGGCAAATGCTACAGCAAGCGGCTCAAGAAGCTGCTCCTCAACAGCCTCAAGGATCGACGCAACAACCTGCTCAACCTACGGGTCAAGAGCAACAACAGAAGCCTAAACAAGAAGGCGGTATTGACATTGGTGGTCTTGCTAGGCAAACACTAGAAGGTGCGATGACTGTACCTGCTGGTATTATTGATTTTGGTGTAGACCTTATCAACCTTCTTCCTAGTAAAGAAGTACCTGGTATGGCTAATCCTTTCCGTCCTGACGGTAAGGTGCCTAAACTTCCTAAGTTTCAAAGTGACATCACTCAAACACTTAGAGAAATTAGTAGTGTAGTTGCTCCTACACTTCTTTTGACTGGTATTGGTGGTGGTGCTCTTAAAGGTGCTGCTAGTGCTAGTAAAGCAAAGATGCTGCAAGACCCGTTTGTTCAATGGGTAGCACCTAAGCTATTTGCTGCTGGTGCTGGTGCTGCAGTTGACTATACTGTTCAGTTTAACCAGACTGATGACAACCTAACTGGTACACTAAAGAAATCCTTTCCTGCTCAATTTGGTTGGATTCCTGATAATGTTGCTACACTTGATAGTGATAGTCCTGATGTAAAGCGTGCTAAGAACGTCACTGAAGGTGTTGGCCTTGGTCTCTTTACTGACTTTGCTGAAGGTGTTGGTAAGCTTGTCAAAGGTGTACGTGGAGTACTTCGCTCTACTCAATGGGTACCCGAGTCAGAAAAGGCTACACAGTGGTTCTCGAAGAACTTAGGTACCGAGGCAGCTGATGACATTGAGGAGGCTATTGCAGAGTCTGCTGCACGCCGCTCAGACGCTTTAGACGAGCTTGGTGAGTACAACTTCTCTAAGAATGCTAACCTTGACGAACCTATGCTTGGTGTACATGACCTTTATGGTTATGAAGAATCAGGCATTCGTTCTGTAGATAACCTTGGTGTTGTAGGTGCTGCTGTTGATGTGGCACGTATTACTAACAACATTGATAGTGTCTATGGTCGAGTAGGTAGCGTTATCTCTGAACCTGCTCTTAAGTTTGGTCTTGAAGTACCTGAAGGTATGGAGACCATTATCCGTGGTCTTGCTTCTCAACTGCAAGATGCTGGTGAGTATGGCTACAAGACTGCTTCTGGTAAGTACATCTCCCATAAAGAAATCATGACTGCTGGTGAAGAACTGGCAATGAATTTCTATAAGATGGATACACCTGAACTTCAACAAGCAATTAAGAAGTGGCAGGGTGTTGATGTAGATACAGGTGCTCCTGTACTGAAGAGTGAGGCTTATGCCGCTGTCTTCCAAACCATCAATAAGCTGATGGATGACTACGCTAACATGGATGTTATGCGTGCTCAAGCATATGTTGGTACTTCTTTTGCTGGTCAAGTCTCTGACATGGCTCAGGGTGTACGTTTGATGGACGGTACTGCTGCTGTTGATCGAGCACAAGAACAGATCCTAGATCGTCTTGAATTCTTGATGGCACAAAAGGGTATGACTTCATACTCTCGTGGTCGTGCGTTGAATATGCTCAACCTTTGGAATCGTTTGACTGCCAAAGGTAGTGATGCAGCAGATGCAGCGTATGCTAAGCGTATTCAAAACACCATTGCAAATGAGGAGAATGCTACTCTACAAGCTATTGAACGTATCAAAGCTGAAGCTAAGCAAACTATTAATACCCTTCGTGAAGTAAAAGCTGAGCGTCCTGAGATGCTTGCTCCACTGATGATGGCATATGAGTTTACTGATGGTAAAGTAGACACAATCTCTAAGCTTAACAACTACGTTCGTGGTTCTCTTGGTACACTTAGCAAAGCTTTCTTTGATGGTGAACCTGAGATTCCTTCTGTTGTAATGCGTGGATTCTGGTCTAACCTTTATAACTCTACTCTTTCTGCTATCGGTACACCTATCAAAGCAGGTGTTTCCAACATTGCTCTACTTGCTGAGCGTCCTATTGCTCAAGCAGCTGGTGCAATTATTAATGGAGATATTGCTACCTTCCGTAAAGGCTGGTATCAGTATTCTGCAGCTTGGGATACTTTGAGCAATGCACTTGGTTATATGAATCAGGTCTTCCGTAGGTCTGCTTCTGACCCTTATGTGATGGCTCTTCGTGAAGATACTGGTGTAGCAGATCAACAGCAAATTGAACTTCTTAAGACCTTTGCTGATGCTAAAGCACAACAAGGTGAATATGGTCCTCAAGTCATGATGTCTATTGTAGAGGCACAAAATGATCTTGCAATGCACCCATGGTTGCGCTTTGGTCAGCGTGGTATGCAAGCATTTGACGGATTTACTCAGTCAGTTGTTGCTAACTGGGAAGCACGTGGTCGAGCTTGGGATACAGTCACTAAAGGTGGTGTGATTCCTCTTGATAAACAAGCGTCTGATCAGCTGGCTAAGGAAGTTTATTCTGCAATGTTTGACGAAAACGATAACATTACAGACTCTGCTGTACGTTATGCATCTAGTGAGATCTCAATGGCTTTGGATAATCCAGCCAACGATGCTCTTTCTAGTCTTATTCGCACTGCTCCTATCCTTAAACCATTCCTTCTCTTTACTAAGACTCCACTGAATATGGCTGCCTATTTCGGTACCCATAATCCTGTTGGTGCTTTTATTGATAAGGTGAATGCCTTTGACCGTGAGTTCTATGAAATGAGTGGTCAAGAGGTAGAGCAACTTCTTTCTTCTCGTGGTATTGACTACTCTCTAGACAACATTGAAAGTGTCTACACTACTGTACGTGCTGAACTAAAGGGACGTAAAGCTATTGGTACTCTTTCTGTAATGGGAGCTGTTGGTCTCTTCATGAGTGACCGTATCACTGGTGATGGTCTTTACGACAAAGAAAAGCAACGTCTACGTCGTGATGCTAATTGGCAACCTCGTTCTATTCGTGTACCTGGTGGTCAGTGGGTTAGCTATGACGGTATTCCTGGTGTAAGTGATTGGGTTGCTCTGACTGCTAACATCATGGATAACTTTGATTCTCTTAACTCTGCTGAGTTGGCTGAGAATCTACGTGCTGCTGGTTTTGTTCTTAGTGCTACTATCACTGATAAGTCTATGCTGGCTGCTCTGGAGCCGCTTAATGACGTTATTCGTGGTGATGTTGGTGCTATTAATCGTTGGACATCTTCTTTTGCTACCAGCGCTTCTATGCCTGGTTCTAGTCTGATGGCTGAATTTGGTCGTCTTCTAACTCCTAACAAGAAAGAGCTTGAGAATAACTTCTTTGATCTTGTTGCTAACCGTAACCCGATCATGAAGCAAACCTTGCCTGATGCACATGACTGGATTGATGGTGGTCTTGTTGGTGAACCTCCTAACTTCTTTGCAAGAGTATGGAATACTTACCTACCTTGGAAAGTGAATGGTGAAGTGTCTCCTGAAAAGCAGTTCCTTATGGACATTGAATACGATGCACGTCCCACACTTAAGACCAATGGTCGTGGTGTCGAGTACAGCAACGAAGAACGTTCTGAAGTTACTAGCATGATGGGTAAGCAACAGATCTTTAAACGTGAGATCCAACGTATCATGCAGACTGAAGAAGGTAAGATGTTCCGTAAGGAATTCAAGAAGGCACGAGATATGGGTCTTCAGCCTGAAGTAGAGAAGTTCAAGAACATTCATCTTTATCTAGATGCTGCTCTTCGTTCTTCCATGCGTTATGCAGAAGCACAAGTTTCTACACGTGATAGTATCCAACAAAAGGTGTACAAGAATCAAACAGTTGAAAACTTCCTGCAAGTTGGTGACCTTGATGGTGCCAAACGCTTCCTTGACAATATGAAACAAACAATGTCTTACTAAATGTAACCATGGCTTTAACTGAAATTACATACACAGGAGACGGCTCGGACGTTACATTTGGTCCGATTCCGTTTGATTACCTAGAAGACACTGATGTAAAGGTCAGTCTTGATGGTGTAGTTACTACTGCATTTACTATTGATCCTTCTACTAAGATCATCACGTTTAGTTCTGCACCTGGTGATGGTGTCAGCATTCGTGTCTTTCGTCGTACTGACTTTGAAGACCTAAGTGCTACGTTTATCTCGGGTTCTGCTATTCGAGCACAGGATCTGAATGATAACTTTAACCAGAACCTATACGTTACCCAAGAGATCTCTAACTACGCCATTACCAACGATGGTCTTGTGGCTATGGAAGCTGATCTTGATATGGGTGGTTATAAGGTTACAGACCTTGCTACTCCTATAGCTTCAAGTGATGCATCCACTAAGGGATATGTTGATAGTGTTATAGCTACTGGAGCTGCTAATGCCGCTGCTGCAGCTAACAGTGCTTCGGCTGCTGCTGCTAGTGCTAGTGCTGCCGCTACCACGCTTGACTCCTTTGATGATCGTTACCTTGGGGCGAAGACAAGCGATCCATCAGTAGATAATGATGGGAATGCACTGCTAGTTGGTGCTATCTACTTCAATTCCACATCCAAAGTAATGCGGGTATGGAATGGTGCGAACTGGCAAGACTCATCTGCTAATGCCAATGTTCTCCGTTGGAGGAAGACTGCCGCTGGAGGTGAGACCAGCCTTACTGGGAATGACGATAACAGTCAGACACTGACGTATCCCGTCAATCTTGAAGCTGTCTTCTTGAACGGTGCTCTACTGCAACGTGGTGTTGATTATGTCGCCACTACTGGTAATAGCATCACTGGTCTTGTTGCTTTGACTGCTGGTGATGTTGTTGAGGTTCTTGCTTTCAGTCAAGTTAGTCTGCTTGCTATCCCATCCAATACTGTCACTTTTACCCAGTCTGGTACTGGAGCAGTGCAAAGGACGCTTGAAAGCAAGCTAAAGGATGTTGTCTCCGTTAAGGACTTTGGTGCTGTTGGAGATTCCGACTTTTCTGGAAATGGTACGGACGATACGGCTGCATTTCAAGCTGCTATCAATACTGGTAAGACTGTTTATGTGCCTAAAGGTACATACAAAATTACAGCAACCCTAAACCTTCTTGACGGGTATAAGGCGCTTATCGGCGACGAGAATATGCCTGTCTTGGTTAAGACCACGGCTGGCCCTGCTATTAAGATTGGAGCAACAGGTTCAAACCTCAATGAGTATTCAAGGGTTGAAAATCTCTACTTACGTAAGACTGGAACACCAACCTTCGTTACAGATCCTGGACCAAACGATTCTGGTGTTGTAATCAGTGGTGGCGATTCCAGCGTTGCAGCTGCAGTTCAGAACGCAAGAGTGTACAACATCAGAGTCGGTGGTTGGGATGCAGGGTTCTTTATTACGGATACTGTTGGCACCCGTGTAGAGGGATGCTTTGTTCAAGTTCTATTTGATCATACTGCTCTCAGTGGTTTGACCAGTAGCAATAAGTTTGCAGGGTTCGTACTTGAGGCCGTTCCATTTACTCCAGGAGGTATTTCTCCGCAAGCAAGCATCGAACTCGTTGACAACGATGTTACTGGTGTAGGCACCCCAACCTCTATTACTTCTGTTGGATACTACATTATCGGCTCTGATATTAGAGACATTTTCTTTGATAGGTGTGAGACTAGCCAGACTTCGTATGGCTTCTGGATTATCGCTACAGGCAACGACTTTAATTGGGATGTTCAGATCAGGCGTCCTATTATTGATGCGTTTAAAATGCATGGCATCTACATTACTGGTGCTGATGGTCCAGGATGTATAACTATTGACGGCGGTTACTTTGTCGGAACTGGAGCAAGTGCTGGAGCAGCAATTTATGGTGTCTCTTCTACTGGCATCACTGTAACTGGTGGTTGTCAGATTCTAGGCATCGCGAACAACACCTCAACTGATGATGGAGTCCGACTGGATGCTTGTTCTTCTTGTACTATCAACGCTAATAGTTTCCAGAATCTGAACTATGGTGTTTCCCTTAATGGATCATCATATTGCACTGTCACAGGTAATCACATCTTTGCTAGTGCAACAGATACTGAGTCAACGCCAACTCTTAACGCCGGTGTGCGTGTATTTGGGGCTGCGAATAATAATACCATTGTTGGTAATACCATTCGCGGCAAGGATTCTGTGGATAAATACGGTAATGGAGTATTGGTAGTTGCTTCTTGCCCTAACAATGTTATAGCCCATAATACTATTGACTCAACCAGTGTTACTACTGCTTACAACATCTCCGATGCATCAACCAACCTAATCGGTGCAAGTACGGTTACGCTCAAGGCATCAAATATCACAATAGATGCTTCATCAGCACTGACTCTTAACTCTTCTGGCGGAGTTGCAACAATTAAAGGAAATAGCGCAAGCAATCCAGTGCTATTTCAAGATGGAGGTGGGAATAGTCTAGCCCGTATCGACAATAACGGCGATTATCTCTTTCGAGGTAGTAATCGTGGTCTGTACCACGGAGCTGGAACGCCAGAAGGGTCCATTACCGCAGCGCCAGGGACTATCTATCTAAGGACAGATGGTGGAGCTTCCACTACTCTATATGTAAAAGAAACAGGAACTGGAAACACAGGTTGGGTAGCTAAGTAAGCATTCTTATTATGACAAAAACACGTGACTTAGCCGACCTGGGTGGAGGTTTCATCCAGGCCGGTTCTGGTGCTGTGCAGCGCACCGTTGAATCAAAGCTGCAAGATGTGGTGAGTGTTAAAGACTTCGGAGCGGTTGGTGACGGGGTTACTGATGATACAGCAGCTTTCCAAGAAGCTATAAATGCGGGTGGTACTATTATTGTTCCAAGCCCCTCAGTAGAGTATCTGATCACCGGTCAGCTCACAATAACACAAACCGGCACTACACTTTGGGGCGAAGGGATGCCAACTATTAGGGTGGCAACCGGAGCAAGCAGCTTACTTAGAATTAGAGCTAGCTTCTTTACTTTAGAAAACTTCAGGTTCTATGCAGGTTCTCCTCTTTCGGAAGCAGCAATCCTAGTAGACACTATTAACTCAGCCCTTACTAACCTAAGAGTAGCAAACATTAGAGGAGAAAACTTGTTCGGTTTTTATGCCGACAACGGTGGCTCCAATACTGTGGTCAATGCTGTCATTACAGACATCTATCTTAATGCACATCGCGGTTATGGGATCTACACTCGCAAGCATTTCGCTTACTTCTATGTCGATGGGTTTGGTGTAACCCGAGTAGGCTTGTCTGGCGTCGATTACAACTATGCCGCCGCTAGAATTGAAAACGCTGAAGGTGTATTTGTACGAGATGCTTCACATGATGGGACAAATGCTACAAGCATACAGCCCGATCAACACGGTTATCACTTCATCTTGTCAAGCTTCATACAACTAGAAAATGTCATACCTGACCATGTTGGAGGACATGCTTTCTATTTCCAAAACTGTGCAAATGCTAGGGTTCTGCAGTGCTCCTGTCCTAACAGCAATCTCTCTTCGCTAATGGCAGCTGATAGCAGCTATATTGCTGTGGACAATAGCACCTTTAACACCTACACCTCTGGTAGTGCTGGAGCTTGTGGGGTAGAAATTACTTCTTGCAATAGGGTTGTACTGGCTAATAGTACTTCTTATGTTACCAAGAACGATGGGTTCAGAGTTACCTTGTCACAGGATGTTGTTCTATCTAATTGCACAGCCTATCTCTGCGGGGGCAACGGGTTTGCCTTTAGTAGCTGTTCACAGGTCTCAGCGTCTTCTCTGATTTCTCGGTCGAACACTCTTGCAGGTCTTTATACTATTGGTTGTCAGAGAGTCTCTACAAGCTCCTGTATAATCACTGACAATACTGGTAGAGGCATCGTAGGAAATAGCGACCTTGCTCAAATACATAATGCGGCTATTATAGCATCTAATGTCGCTGGCAACTACGATATTAGTGGCATAGTGTCTTACCTGGTCAACTGTATGCTGGACTCCGGCTCTCTTGTAAATGTGACTGCACCATCTACAGGCTAAACTACTAACACTTAAACGCCAATGACCTTCCCGGTAAATACGACTCTTGCTACTAATACTACACTTTAATTATAAGTAACTATTATGTTAACTATTCTCGGCATCAAAATGTCCTATGAGGCACTCATTTTCTTTGCTCTTTTTATTGGCTCTGAAGTAGTTGCTGCTTCTAAGCTGCGTGAGAACAGCATCGCTCAACTCTTTGTACGTGTTGTAGAGGCACTAAAGCCTCACCGTACTGAAGATGACAAAATCCAACGCATTAAGGATACATTCAAATGAGCATTAAACTCCTTGACGTTATTAAAAACTACAAGGGGTTACCTCATCAACAGCAAGCCATTGAGGCTCTAGAGC
>Ga0208645_1000946_pt1 | contig 28226 bp, 43 predicted proteins | sample VirMetDEL_Sep_01_FD_184519 | JGI IMG/M metagenome (GOLD analysis project Ga0208645, IMG submission 184519) | Aqueous microbial communities from the Delaware River and Bay under freshwater to marine salinity gradient to study organic matter... | ecosystem: Environmental > Aquatic > Marine >... | reverse complement strand
ATCCCGTACTGCTGCAATTGATATTGGCGTGTTTACTAACCCTATCTGGTTTGCCCCAAACGGTGACGTTTACAATCAAGAAGTCAATTATGACCATGACTCAACTTTGCCGTTTGTCGAGAGTGGTCCAGTGTCTATTGGCAATGGCGAGCAGATAATGAAGGTCAACGAGATTATCCCGGATGAAAGCAATCTGGGTGATATTACGCTGACCTTTAAAACCAGATTCTACCCAACGTCTGAAGAGTTTAGCTATGGTCCGTTTACCATGTTAAATCCTACCGGGGTCAGGTTCCAAGGCAGGCAGGTTAGGATGCGAATTACTGGCGTGGAGCTCAATGACTGGAAGGCAGGCACCATGCGTATTAATGTCACCCCCGGTGGAGAAAGATGAGTCTATCTGAAAGACCACCCGCAGCGGGTAGGACTGAGTATCGAAGATGGGCTGAGAGGCTCAATGACTTCTTGGTGCGCACAAAGTCAAAGCTGGCGTTTTATGTGGCCGGAGATTCTGCAGACGAGGATGGCGTGCTTCTCTGGGACAGGACAGGTTACCCGGTAATTTCAAAAGACAACCAGTGGCGCCAAATTGTCCTAGCTGACGGGTATGGAGAAATAGCCTGCACTACTAGCCAAGTTGCTACCGCTGCCAACACTGCGTACCAGATACCATTTAACTCCAGCACCACCAATGGAGGCATCTCTGTTAACGCATCCGATAACACCCGGATAGACTTTGTTGAGGCTGGGGTTTATAGCATTACCGGGCACATACAGATTAAAAGCAGCAGCGCAGCCAGCAAAACGGTGTACTACTGGCTATCCGTAAATGGCACCAACGTAGATCATTCTGAGCGCCTGACAGTGCACAATAATAACGCCTTTGCTCTGCTTGCCGTAACAGACCAGATAAACCTGAACGCAGGCGATTACATACAGTTTAACTACGCGGTGGATGACGTTGCCCTTTGGCTTGATGCCTCTGCTGCAACTGCTTTTGCACCAGCGTCTGAGGCGGCAAGAATCAGTATCACGCGATCACGCCAATAATGGTATAATCAGCCCATATAAGACACAGGATTAAAGAATGGCCGCAAGTATCAATGAAGAGCTGGAACGCTGTAAGGATTGGATTGAGGCCGCCCTAGAGCGCTGCGGGGGCACTCACGAGTGGAGCGACATTGTTGAAGGCATTCACTCCCTGAGATACCAGTTTTGGCCTGCTGAAAGAGGCTGCGCAGTTACAGAAATTATTGTGTTTCCGAGAAAAAAAATATTCCACGTTTTTTTGGCCGGGGGCGAGATGGATCAGATAGTAGATATGAATGACTCAGCAGCGCATTTTGCAAAGGCGCAGGGCTGTGACGGAATGTCGATAGCTGGCCGCAAAGGCTGGTCTAGAGTCTTAAAAAACGAAGGGTGGACTGAGTCGTTCACCACATTAGCTAAGGAGCTATAAGATGAGTGGCGGCAAAGGCGGAAGCCAAACAACAGAAGCAAAAATTCCAGATTGGGCAAAAGAGCCCACAATCAGAAACCTATTACGGGCAGAGACTGCTCAGCAGATTGGGTATCAACCATACATGGGCCCAGACCTTGCGGCGTTAAACGCAACCCAGTTGGGAGCAATGCAAAACACAATAGATGCGGCCAGCGCTTTTGGTTTAGGAGCACCAGCTTCAGCAGCGGAGGGTATGCCTACGCCTACGGATTTTGGTGGCGGAATGATGGGGTACTCATCCTTTCCAATGTTTGAGGCTGCCCAGAAAGAGCTGGCAGCACGAAATCCAGAGCAACAGGCAATATATGATTCTCTATTTGGCAACCCAGTGCCGGGAGCTGCCAATCCTTCTATTCCAGAACAAGTTATGGCGAGGTTCAGATAATGGGTTACGCAGCGAATCAAGGTGGAGGCGCTGGCAGCGCAAATCCATATGCAACTTCATCAACTACACTGGCACCGATGCCGGGCGGTAATATGCCGACCTTCAGGCCTGCTGTGCCTGCTTTAGCAAATCCAGCAGCTCCAGCTCCGGGTGCCGCAGCAACCCCGGGGGCTACAGTACCTCCAGCAGCTACAGGTGCTATTCCAGCGCCAGCAGCCGGGGCCAACATAAATGAGCTTGCTATGTCTGGGATTACAGGCGGAATGGCAGGAGCAGCGGCAGCAGGAAACTATACTCCAGAGATGATCAGTGCTGGCACGGTGGCAGGCACAGATTTAAGTGCATATACCAACCCCTTTGAGAATCAGGTGGTCAATCAGACCATGGAGGATATGCAAAGGGCTCTCACGCAACAGCAAATGCTAACAGGCGCCCAAATGGGAGCAGCAGGTGCGTTTGGTGGGTCGCGTCACGGTATTGCTGAGTCAGAATCAAACCGCAGTTTTTACGATAAGCTAGGCTCCACAGTCGGCGCGTTGCGCAGTGGTGGGTTTGAAAACGCCCAAACGATGGCTTTGGCAGATATTGGTAACACCATGAAAGCAGACCTTGCGAATCAGGGTGCTGGTTTTGATGCAGCAGGCTTGCAGTTAGCTGGCGCCAAGACGTTTGCTGACATTGGCAACCTTGGCTTTGGTATGGGTCAAATCATTAATGAGAATCTAATGAATCAGGGCAATATCCAGCAATTGATGAATCAGCAGCTAATTGATGCGGCGAAAGGACAATTTGCCGGGTACACCGGAGCACCAGCCTCAACTATCAGCTATGTGTCTAACGCGCTGGGATCGTCTCCAATACCGCAGTCGCAAACAACCACCAAGCAGCCCGGTCTGTTTGACTACCTATCGCTAGGTGCAAGCGCAGCGGGAGCAATGGGGATGTCTGATATGCGCCTTAAAACAAACATAGAGCGCGTTGGAGAGCTTCCTAATGGTCTAGGCTTATATACTTGGGAATGGACTGAGGACGCAAAAGAGAAGGGTCTGAGCAACAGCATGACCTTAGGCGCAATCGCTCAGGAAGTAGAGGCATTTGATCCTTCTCTTACGGTTACAACTCCATCTGGATACTTAGCTGTTAAATATAACGAACTGTATCAGGGCCTGTAAGATGAATATGACCAAAGAAGATATGCTGCGAAAGATCATGCAGACCGCTAACATGGTAGACCCTGCTGCAATGTCTGGAATGAATCCTGCCGCACCTATCGAAAACCTAGAGATCAACGCAACAATGTCTGGCACCACCCCCGGTGGCGGCATAGACAACATTGCATCCACCATAAAGGATCTGGCAACGTCCCCGGAAGGGCTGCGTGCCGTGCAGGAGAACATGGATCAAGGTGGCATGAGCTTTGACTTGGACAAGTTTAACGCCAACATGGCAGCCATGCCCGGTCTTGGGATTGCAGACGTTCCATCGCTAGAGCTGTTGCGCGGGACGGGACAGCCAGCAATACAGGACCCACAGGTTCAGGCTTTGACTGCCGCTGGTAATAATATGGGCCTAATGGAACTAATCAAGAGAGCCCAATCAATGGGTAGAATGTGAGGCACTAATGGCTAACGGTATTTTCGATGTAGAGACAATGATTGCGCTTGAAAGACAGAAGCGTGCTCAAAATGCTCAGAACTCTGTCCCGGTATCTGCAGAAGGTCTAATGCAGGGGATCAATGTTGGCGGTCAATCTCCTATGGGATCAGGAGCTGTGAGTGCTCCACAGCCTATGATGACACCTCAGTCTGCAATTCCTGCCCCGCCCCCTGCTCAAAAGCCGGGAATGATGGACCGCATAAGAACCGGCCTGAAGGACCCGGCCACTATGGCTGGCTTGGCTGCTGCATTTAACCAGATGACCCTAAACCCTAATCCGCAGCTACAGAAGCGTGCTAGCGACCTGATGGCTCTGCGAGCTGCAAGACAAGAATCTAATCAGACTGTGGACTATTTGCGCTCACAGGGCAGAGGCGATCTGGCGGACATGGTGCAAGCAAATCCTTCTATGGCCGCAGAGGTCTTAAAAGGACTGGCCACGGCTCAGTCTGGTGGTTATATGACAAAAACAGTTGGTGGAGTGCAGACAGACCAAGAAACAGGTCAGATGTTTACTGTTCGGATGAACCCTAACAGTCAAACCATTGAAAGGGTTGATATCCCCGGAGCCTTTGGTCCAACTGAGGCGGAAAAGCAAACTGCAGCTCTAGAGCTAGTGGGTAAAGAGTTTGATGTAAAGCAAGGCTTAGAAAAAGGTCAGGAGGTATTTAATCAATTCAATATCATTGACCAGCAAATACAAGACTTTAGGCGTATTGGTGAGTTAGTTGATCAAGGCGCGAAAACTGGATTTATACAAAAGTTTTTGCCATCTACAGATGCCGCGACTACTGAGCTGCGTCAGATTGCCAACAAAATGGGTATTGATATTATTAACTCTGCCACGTTTGGCGCACTAAGTGCTACAGAGCTTCAGTTGGCGCTGTCTACTGGATTTGATCAAAACCTGACAGGCGATGAGTTGGTTGATTATATTCAGCGCAAAGTTGCGGCTCAGACAAAGCTGCGCAACGCATTAATGCCTGAAGTACAGATGCTTCTTGGCGGGTCTGGATTAAAGGCATACGCAGACTACAAAATTGAGAACAGAAAGCGTCACGATTTTGCAGACCGTGCGTTAAGCAAGCTGCAGAAAATTGATCCAAGCGTAACCCGCAAAGAGTGGGATATGTTTAACTTGGAAGACCGCGAGCGCGTATTGAAGGAGAATAACCTGCTATGAGTGCACTAGACGAGATTAGGCAGAGAATCCAAGACGAGCAATATGGCATGGTTTCTCAGACCCCCGTGCAAGATGCAGTAGAGGGTCAAAAGCTGCGTCAGTTTGCGCAAGGGGTAACCTTTGGCTTTGGGGATGAGATTGAGGGCTTAATACGGTCATCTCTTCCGGGCGGCCCTGAGTACGATGCGGCTAGAGACGAGGTAAGGAATAAGCTCAAGGCTTACCAGCAGGCCAATCCGGGCGAGGCTCTCACGATGGAACTGGCTGGTGCTCTTATACCGTCAATTGTTATGTCTATGACTGGCGTTGGTACTGGTGGTGCAGGCGCAAACATTGGGCGCATTGCCGGGCAAGCAGCAGTAGAAAGCGCGTTGACTGCCGCTGGCACTACCGAGGCTGACCTTACATCACTTGAGGGCTTACAGGATGTCGGTGTAGGCACTACGGCTGGCGCTCTTATGGGGACTGCCTTAGAGGCTGGAGGAGGACGCGCAGGAAAGGGTTTAAACGCCCTGATGAGCTATGTCCGCAGAAAGATGGGCGGAGCTGACTCAGCAGTACAGGCTGAGCTATTGCGCTTGCAAAAAGCTACCGGGCTTAGCGTTGAGGAACTCATTGCTGATGTTGCAAATGGCCGTATTATGGCTGATAACGCCACTTTGTCGGCAGCTATCAAGGGCATGGTAAACGAAGGCGGTGAGACTGCTTCACAGATTCTGTCTTTAAGTGGAGCAAGGCGTCAAGCCACTACCGGGCAGGCGCAGGAATCATTGCGAACTGCATTATCTCCAGATGTCGATGACCCCAACTTGATTAGAGCTAGAATGGCGCGGGAGGAGGAGCTACAGGATGAGGCTTCTGAAGCATACAAGAAAGTTTACGCCAAGCCAGAAAGTCAAGTAACCACGCCAGAGGTGGCTAACCAACTATTAAATGTTGTTAGAACTAATCCAGCCCTTAGAGCTGATTTAGAGACTTTTTATAGAAACGAAGGTTTTGTCCCTTTATTTAAGGACATGCCAGACGGAAGCATAGAATATGCTAGAGCGCCTACCCTGCAAGATGCAGAGACAGCTAGAGGCATTATTAGAGATGAGGCGAGCGCATTATTTGCTGCTAGTAAGGGAACTCTAGGATATCAGAAAAAACAACAGGAGAAAAAGCTGAAATCTGCCTTAGACACTTCATCCCCAGAATTATCTGCCGCTGTGTCTAATTATGCAAAAATGGCGTCACAGAGGGATGCGTTTGAAGCAGGCAAAAAGAAAGCATTGACGAGAAATGTTGACGAGCTTCAAGTTGACCTAGAAAGGATGAATCCAGACGATTTGGCCGCATATCGCGCAGGAGCTATGGCGGCATTGACCGACAGAGCAAGAAGAAGCGGAACAACCTTGGAGAACATGGCGAAAGAAGATGTACAATTAGGCGCGGCCCTAAGAGTGCTATTACCATCAGAGCAGGCGGGTACAGTGTTGCGAGATGTAGGCAGAGCATCAGAAGCTATCTCTATGGATAAGATTATACAGCCGCGAAATCAATCTATAACTCAAGCGCTGCAAAGGGAAGCTCAGATGCGGGGCGGAGCCGCCTCTATGGAAGATGTGTTTAGAGGCGTGACGGGAGACCCTATGGCGATTACGAAGCTAATGGTTAGCATGGTTCCTTCTGCAAAAGGATTGTCTGATGCACAGATGTCAGAGGTGGCAAAAATTTTATACACTGAATCGCCTGAATTGATAAGGCAGGCCCTGACAGATCAGACTGTTACGGGTGCCGTCTTGCGTAAAGCGGAAGCAATAATCTCAGGTGCAGCTCAGTACGGAAGAACAGCCGGTGCTCAACAGGGTGCTCAACTAGGAGTGGAGAACTAAGCGTGGAACTAAAACCATTAGACAGAGATGAGATTGAGAGCATTGCACAGAACGCTATCGAGGACTGTGTTGACTTTGTAGAGTCAGAGATTGCATTTGATCGACTGAAGTCTCAGCGGTACTACGATGGCCATGTAGACATTGGTCAGGAAGAGGGCAGATCCTCTGTTGTTGCCACCAAGGTGCGTGATGCCATACGATCTATCAAGCCCAGCCTGATGCGGGTATTTTTGCAGACTGACCGGGCGGTGGAATATGTTCCACGTGGACCGGAAGATGTAAAGTTTGCAGAGCAGGCAACCAAGTACATCAACTACAAGTTTAATGAGCTCAACGGCTACAGTGTTATCTATGATGCTTTCCACGATGCCCTGCTAAAAAAGAACGGCATTGTGAAGGCATACTGGGACACCAGCTATGATGCTGAGACCTACACTTTCGACAACCTCAATGACATGGAGTTTACTGCCATTGTTAACGATGAGGGCGTTGAGGTAATTGAGCACACCACCAAGATTAATATCGAGCTGGACCCATCTGGTCTAGAGGTGGAGTCTCCCCGGCATGATCTCAAGATTATGCGCACCAAGGAGATGGGCGATCTCAAGATGGAGAGCGTACCACCAGAAGAGTTTTTTGTAGACTCCAACGCCAGAAACCTAGAGGACGCATATGCCGTTGCTCACAGGACAGAGGTCCGGGTTGGCGAGCTAGTAGAGATGGGCTACGACTTTGACGAGGTAAGCGAGCTGGCTGACTCAGGCACTGACAGCACCATTTCAGATATGGAAGACTTTGAGCGCACTGGCTACCTAGATCAGTATAACGAGTCAGAGAGCCAAGACCCGTCTATGCGCAACGTATTGATCACCGAGCTGTACATGAAGATTGATGTGGCCGGCACTGGGATCGCGCAGCAGTACAAGCTGACAATGGGTGGAGACAACTACAAGCTATTGTCCTACGAAGAGTGGGGCCATATGCCGTTTGCCGTGTTTGAGGTCGATCCTGAGCCCCATACGTTCTATGGCACCTCAGTGGCTGACCTAATCATTAATGACCAAGATAGCGCCACAGCGTTGCTCAGAGGCGTGCTAGATAACATTGCCCTGACCAACAACCCCCGGACCGAAATTGTCGATGGAATGGTGAATGTCGATGACCTGCTCAATAACGAGATTGGCGGGATTATCAGAACCAAGCAGGCTGGCGCCATTACGGCCCAGACCGTTCCATTTGTTGCTGGACAGACACTGTCTGCTATCCAGTATTACGATCAGGAGATCGAGAACAAGGTTGGAATCTCTAAGGCAAGTCTGGGATTGAACCCGGAAGCGTTGCAGGCCAGAACGGCTACTGCAGTGAATGCCACAATGCAGGGTGCTGCCCAGCAGATTGAGATCATGGCCAGAAACCTTGGCCAAGGTGGTATGACCCAACTGTTTAAACTGCTCCTGAAGCTCACCGTGGAAAACTGCGATGAGGCTACCATGATGCGAGTCTCTGGCGGTCAGTATGAGCCAGTCGATCCCCGGTCATGGAATAGATCTATGGACGTTGCTGTAAATGTTGGTCTGGGAACAGGCCAAGAGGAGCAGAAGCAAGCAGCCCTACAGCAAGCGCTACAGATTCAAATGCAGGTCTTCCAAGCATACGGACCCCAGAATGGCATTGTGGGCATGACTCAGATCCGCAACACCCTTGGGGATATGCTGGCTATGAATGGCCTGTCTAATACTGAGCGCTACTTCCTGCCAATGAGTATCGAGCAGGAGCAGATGATTCTGCAGCAACAGCAGCAGCAGGCAGCACAACAGCAGCGGGCCCTGACGCAGCCAGAGGCGTATGTACAGGCCGAGCAGATCAAAGCACAGGCTAAGGCTACCTCTGACATGGCGAAGCTCCAGATAGACGCACAGAAGGCTATAGCGGCAGATGACCGGGACCGTGACCAAATGGATCAGGACCTGTTAGTAGACGCTGCAGAGATCTTGGGCAAGTACGGCACTGCAGTAGACACCGCAAGAATTAAGGCGGAGCAGGCAGCCCCTAGATACCCAGATAGCACCCCCGTACAAGCTGTAACGGGCGGTAGATTTTGAACATAAAGGATAAGGCCGCACTGGCCAAAAACCTATGGCGAGATGACACCTTTCAGGAAGTCTTGCAAAGCATTCGGGATGCACAGACCAGCGTGTTCCTGAACAGCCAGTCTCAAGTGGAGACTATTAAAGACGCGCATGATATAATCAGGGCGCTTAACTTGATCGAAGCTCAATTCAACACTGTGTTTACAGACGAGGCGATTTTCGACAAAAAGCAGAAGGATTAGTACCGTGGAAACGACTGAAACTTTAGGTAGTACAGACGGCTCTATTGAGGGAGCCATTGCAGCAATGTTACAGCCAGAAGAGGGCACTACAACTGAAACGGATTCTATCTCAGAGGAGGCTGTCGAGTCTCTCCTTGAACCAGAAACCCCGGAAGAAGTTGAAGAAGAATCAGAGGATGTGGAGGAGCAGCAACCGGAGTCAGAGGGAGACGAGCCCGAAGATGACGATGAGGAGGTAGGAGACTCCGATGAGGATGAGCAAGACACTGAAGAAGCGGAAACCGAACAAGAGCAGCAAATGTTCACCGTCAAAGTTGACGGCAAGAGCGAGGCTGTAACCCTTGACGATTTAAAGCGAGGATACAGTGGTCAAAAGTACATCCAAAAGGGTATGCAGGAAGTCTCTGAGGCTAGAAAGGCCACAGAGGATGTCTACAACGCCCTATTGCATGAGCGCAGGCAAATTGCAGAGGTATATGCACAAGCTCAAAGCGGTCAGATACAGACTGCCCCGGTAGAGCCCTCTCGAGAGCTTTTTGAGACAGACCCCATTGGTTATATGGATGCTAAGCTGAAATATGACGAGCAACTGGCAAGCTACAACACCCAGATGCAACAAATGCAGGCTGTTTCTCAACAGCAATCAGAGGCAACTCAGGCCGCACAGCAGGCTTACGTTCAGCACGAACTGGCTACCTTGCAGAAGGTAATACCAGATTTTGCTGATGGCGAAAAAGCTGGCGCGATCCGGGACAAGTTGATGACTGTTGGTTCGTCCGTGTATGGCTATGAGCCAGCGGAGATAGGACAGGTTATGGATCACCGGGCTATCCGGGTGCTTCACGATGCCATGAAATATCAAGAGCTGATGAGTGGTAAGAAAGCTGCAGAGGTAAAGGCTGACCCGGCAAACCGCAGAAAGCGGCCCGTGAAAGCTGGCGCCAAGAAAACCTCAAGCAATAAAACCTTGCGCAAAAAGCAAAGAGAAACTTTGAACCGCACTGGCTCCGTAGAGGACGCCATAGCTTTATTAATTGATTAAGGAATTTTAAAATGGCACAACCAACTAATACTTTCGACACCTATGATGCAGTGGGCATCCGAGAAGACCTAAGCAACGTGATCTACTCCGTGACCCCTGATGACACCCCCTTTTACACTGCTTGTAAGAAGACCAAAGCGTCTAACACTCTGACTGAGTGGCAGACAGATACCCTGCGTAGCTCTGAAGTAAATGCCCACATTGAAGGTGGTGATACTTCTGCTGGTGCAGTGACTCCTACTGTCCGTTTGGGCAACTACACGCAGATCTTCAAGAACGCAGTAGTAATTGCTGACACTGAAGAAGGCGTTGAGAAAGCAGGCCGTAAGCAGGAAATGGCTTACCAGATGCTTAAAGAAGCGCGTGAGCAGAAGCTTGATATTGAGAAGGCCCTGTTTGAGAACCAAGAGCGCGTTGCAGGCTCATCTACTGTTGCCCGTAAACTGGCTGGTCTGGGTGCTTGGATCAAGACTAATGAGTCAAAAGGCACTGGCGGCGCTGCTCCTGCTGGAGATGGCACCGACAAGCGTACTGACGGCACTCAGCGTGTATTCGATCAGGCTAAGTTTGACGCTGTAATGGAGTCTATCTGGACTAACGGCGGCGATCCTGACCGTGTTTACCTGTCTCCTTTCCAGATGAACAAGGCCCTTGGCTTTACTGGCAACAACAACCAGCGCTCAACTGTTCAGGCTGGCGACCAGAAGGTTGTTAAGTCTCTGGACGTTTACGTTACTCCTTGGGGTACTGTAGAGTTTTTGCCTAGCCGTGAGAACCGTTCACGCGATGTTTACATCCTTCAGAACGATATGTTCAACGTAGCTGTTCTCCGTCCAACCAAGAGCGTTGCTCTGGCCAAGACTGGTGACTCTACCATGCGTCAAATTCTTACTGAGCTGACTTTGTGCTCTAAGAATGAGAAGGCAAGCGGTATCGTAGCTGACCTTACTACTAGCTAATTTAGTAGAGTAGGTTAAAATTAAGGGGGGCTCCGGCCCTCCTTTTTTTTGCAAGCGTTAATCACTAGGGTGGTCGGAACTAAATTATCAATTTTTGGGCAAAGGTGTTCCAACCTACCCATTGATGTGGAGAAAACAATGAAAGACAAGTTTAAAGAGAAGGTGCATTACGACACTGACGGAAGACACTTTACCGTGCAGCGTCAATATGACACCAATCCAGTATTGGAGCAGAGTAAGATCATCCGTGACTCTGGTGCCGGGGTAACCGGGGAAAATCGTCTGGTTGGCAGGATTCCCATGTTTATGGTGACGGAGTGGATGAAAGAGGCAGGCGTTGCCCTTGATGACACCGATGCCCGGAAGGAGATCATACGGAAGAAAATGCTCTCTGGTGAGTTTGACAAGTTTAGGGTCTGGAAGGGGACGTTCTAGTGGATTTGAAATACTTTTCGGTGGATGAGTTTGATTGCCAAGAGACTGGCGAGAATGAGATGCAGGAGTCTTTTCTGCTGAAGCTGGACCACTTGCGAGAGGTGTGCGGATTCCCCTTTACGATCACCAGCGGATATAGGTCCCCAGAGCACTCTATAGAGCGATCTAAGGCCAATGGTCCGGGAATGCATAGCAGTGGGTTAGCTGCTGACATAGCGGTCTCAGGAGGCAATGAGAGGTATCTGATACAGAAGCACGCATATGCCTTGGGGTTTACCGGGATCGGTGTCCACCGGGCATTTGTGCATGTAGATATGCGAGAGACTACACCCGTGTCTTGGCCTTACTAGTAGCGCTTCTTTTTCTTGACTACTTTTTTGCCTGACTTTTTAGCTGCTTTTTTGGCGGCTGCTTTACCCTCTTTGGTGTACGGGTACTTTTTCTTTCCTACCATTGGCATGAGAATATCCTCTGAGGTTTACCACTTGGTTTTTGAGGCCCAATAGGCTGCAGACATCTTTCCCTTCTTGATGTTTTCAGCGTGCCGGGCTTTGAATGATTTGCGTCTGGCGGCATCTGACTTGGATTCACCTTTTCTTTTTGGTGATCCAGAGACACCCTGCTGGCCAAACCGGATGGTTTTTGTCTTTCCACCCTCCTTGGCAACCACAACATGGCTTTTGGTTTTATGGCCGGGGGTGCGCTTTGGCTTGTTATAGCCAGAGACCCCTGCTCTTTTGAGTTTGCTGTCTTTAGTTTTCATGGTCCGATTATACCAAAAAAGGGCCCTATAAGGAGCCCTTTAAATCGTCTTTCGCTATTGCTGTTAAACCCAGCAACACCACCGCTATGCCGTACAGTACCACAACTACCTCCATTGATTGATTGAGGCGGCATCTTACAGGCTATCGGTTATGATCGGAAATGCTTGTTACTGATAAGGTTTATATCACTGGTGATATGCAGCCCGTTGTGACCACAGGTGGGCTAATCCTGTCACTAACCAGCAAGGGGATACTGGCGGTCAGGGGGAAATTAGTTGCAGCGCATTGTGCCTAATGCATCAGTGCGGCAGGTGTTTCCAGTGTTAGATCGCCAAGTGCCAAGCGAGTCTTTACGCCAAGTAGTGCCATCTGATCCGCGAACGGTGCCCAGAGAGTCTGTGCGCCACGTTGTGCCATTTGATGACCTAGTGTTACCCAGAACATCAGTACGGTACGTTGTGCCTGTACGCGAGTCTCTGGTGGTCCCTAAGACATCTGTGCGGTAGGTGCCACTTACCCCTGCGTCACAGCTATACCTAACATTGCCCAGTGCGTCAGTGCGATAGGTGCAAGCCGCCTCCGACTTAGAGCTCAAAGCTAGAATACCAATGATCAACAAACAGGCCAGAATAAACTGGCCATAGCTAACCGTTAGTGGAGTGTACACAAAGTCTCTCAGGGACTTCAATACTCCCGGCATTTGTGCGTCACGAATTGCTTTATCTGCCGCCTTATTGGCCTCTTGGACCTTTTTCTTTCTTTGCTTAGTAGTCATATATCCTCCTAAAATGGGATGTCTGCGTCGCCAAACGCACTGTCCTGCTGGGTGGGTTCCTGCACCTGCTGTGGCGCTTGAGGTGCTGGTTTTGAGTCGTTATAAAAGACCGCTACATTGCCCAATATGGGGGTCTGGATGCCAGCCTCTTTCTCCTCCTTTGACACCTGCTGACTGATGAATCCGTTGTTGTCATATTGGTCAGTATTATCCAAATCCACAAAAGTGGTTAGGTTTAGATAGGTGCCCTTGGCGCCTTGGTATAGGCGTTTTTTGTCAATCTTGGTCACGTCAATTCTTACTGATAACCCTATTTTAGCCATTGTCTTACTCCAATTAGTTAGCGTAGTTATTCCGAAGCTGCCAGTATGACAGCAGGCACTTAAACATCTGTAGATGCCTATCATGACCTTCACGATCCCAAACGTGATGACGGATGATGGTTGGATCATCTCGGTCAATAAAGATCGAGACTCTCTCAGGATTTATAAATTTCTTTCCATGAGCGTAGGCGCTGAGCTGCATTCCGTGCTCGTCAAAAATAAGGCTCTTAACGCTTTTTTCCGCTAGACCCTCTTTGGTTTTAAAATCAACAAACACCCCCGCCTTTGAGCAAAGGTCGATCTTACCACCATACCCCGATTCACTGCAGAAACTTTCTTCAGCCTGCCAAGACTCGCCCGGAAAGATCTCATCGAGCACAGCGAGCACAGCAAGGTACGCAGGGCTCTTAAAACCGCCTTTAAAACCCTTCTCAACCATTGCGTGGATCTCGGTGCCCCGTTCTGCTGCCTCACGGCCAACGCGCTTAGACTCCCTTAAAACGGCCTTCAGGTGGCTCCCTTCATCCTCATAGTCAGAGCGCCTGACATCTTTGGTGGCTTGGATGGTCTGCAAGGTCTTCCAGTGATTAAGGCCGGGTTTGTCAGCAATGTTCAGAATTGTGGTTACCGATGGCACCAGATTGCGCTCTCGAGCCTGACGCAGCGTGGTGTTTTTTTCTACGCCGTCTCGGTTTAGGTAGGTGTATGCAGGCTCACCATCTCTGGTGTACCAGTGGCCAGATTCAGCAGTATATTTCATTGTGGCACCGCCCATGCTGGTAGGTTATTGGTAGTGGTCCCTGCGGGCAAGTAGTAGAGGTAACGCCCTACACCGAATAATACTGCAGCGCGTTTAAGGGCGTCTGAAATACCGCCCTTCTCGCCCTCTATCTTGGTGTCCCCGGCGCCATCACACTTAGTGATCCATTCTCCGTCAACACGGATGGACAGCCTGCAGATAACCCGGCCACTCAGGTCTTCATAGTGACACTGCCAGTTTTCGATACCAACAACGTCATCAAGACGTTTCATGACAGCACGCGCATCAATGTACGCCAACTGCTTACCACCACCACCGGCCCTGAATTTAAGCACGTTAGTGGCGAAAGGAGCCTTGAGCTCCTCCCTGATTTGATCCCAGTTTTTCATAGTAGTCTCCCCAACTCAGATATGTTAGTTGCAATTTGCTCTGCCGCGTACTGATCGGCAAAGCCGTTGTAGTAATCGTCAGACTGGTTGTCTAACGCATCGTGCCCATGCAGGCAGTCATACTCGCCCTTGGCGTAGTCATCAAACTCGATTTTAGTTACTTCTACTTTCATAATGGTTCCCCTTGGTTAGTCCGCCCAGTATACACATCTAACTTTTGGTTGCAACACACAATGCGAAATTAAATCTGTAGCCGTATTTGTTGCAATGGATCGTAAGGTGCTATACGATGCGCAGACATTCACTAACAGGTACAAAACAATGTTCAACTTAAAACAGGCAATTGAAATCGGCTTAACTCTGAACGATGCCCGCAATCAGGACCTAGCAGATGCTGCTGGTATATCACAGGCAGCGCTGAGCAACCTCAAGACCAAAGGCAACCCAACCCTAACAACCCTGAACCTTCTGGCTGGGTCATTTGGTGTAAACCTATCGCAGTTTATTAAGTGGGGTGAGTATGGAAAATAAGCCGTTATACGCCATCATCCCGGCTAACGTCTTTTATGACCACAGCCTTTCAGCAAACGCCCGGTTACTTTTTGGTGAGATCTCTGGCCTGACAAACTCTGAGGGGTTTTGTTGGGCTGGCAATCAATACTTCCAGAAGCGTCATAACGTCACAAAGCGCTCGATTAGCAAGTGGATCTCTGAGCTGCAGGATGCCGGGTACATCAATGTGCAGTGCTTTTTGGATGAGAACCAGCAGCAGCGCAGGCACATATACCTAGTCGATAAAGCAGCACCCCTAGAAGAAAACTTCATGGGGGGTAGAACAAATCTTCATGGGGGGCACGAAGAAAACTTCCATACCCCCACGAACAAATCTTCTACCTTAATAGTAAAGGAGAATAATAAAACTAATACTAAAGAGAAGAGAGGGGCTGTTCGCCCAACACACGAAGAGGTGCAGGAGTATTGTAACTCTAGGGGTAACGGGATAGATGGGCAGTATTTTGTTGACTACTACTCAGTCAGGGGCTGGAAGACAAAGGGCGGCAACCCGGTCAAGGATTGGCAGGCGTGCGTTAGGACTTGGGAGAAGGGCGACAGGGATCGCGCAAGCAGGGCAAAGGGGACAGACAGCATCAGGGGTAAGTCTCTGGAGCAATCACTAACTGATAGATCATGGGCGGAATAAAATGGTTAAGAATAAGAATGACAATGCGACGAAGTGGTTCCCGTTTTCTGGGGACCATGAGTATTTTGAGGACGGCAAGCTGTACACGATAAGCATGTACAGCAACTGGACCAGAGACCATAGCAAGACCGGGAGGGTTGGCAGGGCAACATTAAAGGGGAGGCTAAAGTTTCGCGCAGCCTGTGAGCCCCACTGCCTGCTGCAGAAGGAGGAGTATGTTGCTGTTAACACGAGAAGGCGAGAAAAGCTGGGGATCAAGAAGGCCTTGCCAAAGTGCCAGATGCGGCTGGAGACAAAAGCCGATAAGTTGCGGGATAAATTTTTGAGGGTGAAAATATGAAAGACTACATTGTCGATACGGAGCTAGACCTGATCAACCTGTTTAAAAACCTTGGTGATCTCTGGCAAGAGAAGCGCTACCTCAAGGTGGTGTGCAAAACCAACAGATCGAGAACCGGGACTCAAAACAACGCTATTCACAAGTATTGTCGTGAGCTGGCAGAGGAGCTCAACGCTGCAGGCTACACCTCTCAGGTGAGATTTAAGGGCAGGGATGTCCCCGGCATCGAGGTTGAGTGGACGCAGGACAGCGTGAAGGCCCTGTGGTCCGCTTTGCAAATTGCTCTTTTTCCAGACACAATGGGCAAAACAAGCAATCTGGAGAGGGATCAGGTGAGCAAGGTTTACCGGGAGCTAGACAGTAATATAGCCACCATTACGAATGGGGTGGTAAGTGTTGGGTTCCCCAGCAAGGATGGCCCGGTACTCAGGGAGAGCTCGGTGGTTCACAATTATGGCTAAGAAAACACTAAGGGCCCAGTGCCTCGAGAAGCTGCAGAAACTTAGCAGGATGAAGTCAGCAGATGACAATGGGTATTGTCAGTGCGTGAGCTGCGGCAAGAGTGTCCACTGGAAGGAGTGCGATGGTGGGCACTACATCCCCAAGGGGAGCTCCAGCTATTGGAGCTTAGAGGAGTGCAATGTCTGGCCACAGTGTAAGGGGTGCAACGGTTTTGGTATGCGCTACGGCTCTGCAGAGAGTGAGTACACCCTTTGGATGATTGACTACTTTGGCCGGGACTTTGTTGACGAGATGCACCGGGACAAGCGCAAGGTTAAAAAAATGTACGCGGCAGATTATCGAGATCTGCTAGATGACTTCAACGAACAGATCAAATTCCATACGGAGAGATTGAAATGAAGACTATCACTATCGGCAACTTAATTGAGCTGTGCAGGGCTCACGGGTTTGATGACCTGCAGGACAGAATACTGACAGTGTGTGACAGCGTGATCTCTGAGGGCGCCAACCCTGATAGAGCCTTTGCTGAGATCGAGGAGATCGCAGACATTGTGCAGGAGAAAATCGAGGATGCGCAGATACCTCCCGACGAGGAGCAATTATTGTTGCTTAATCCCTCCTTTCCAGTAGACTAACGGTGTTTCCGGAATTCCCCGGCAATGTAACTTTATCGTTTTCTATTTTGTTTATTTCCCCTTTGGCCTCGCACTTGCGGGGTCTTTTTTTTGCCCTTAAAAAGTAGCGGACAAAAAACATCAAACTTTGTCCGGAGGGTAATTCCCTGGTTATTCCAAAAGGTTATAAGCATATGCAAAATGGTTCTAAGGCAGTAACGGTTACTAGTGTACAATGTAACCTCACTAACGAGATATGTAAGGGGAAAAACATGGACTTAGTCAGAAAAGACGTTCCATTTGAGGCATACGATGTTCTGGACTGCAAAGGCGCAGAGTGCGGTTTAATCACTAATTTTGAAGGCGAGGGTTATGTGGCTTCAGTGCGCGATCCTGAAGATCACGACAAGCGACACATCGTTGAGGTGGCAGGGTTATCTATCGGTACGGAAGAAGCCCATTACGTCGATGGCGATATTTATCATGCTGTTGCTGATGTTATGGAAGCTTTGGAGATCGCGCTGTTCCCAGAAGATGATGGCGATGAGGCTTGGCCTTATGACACTCCAGAGTATAAGGAGAAACAGCGTCGAGACGCTTACTGGCGCGCTTATGATGAACAGCTAGAGTTTGAGGCGAGATACGGAGTTTAATCTAACCGCCCCCTCCGGGGGGCATATAAGGGGAAGTAAAATGGAAAAGATATTTATGGGTTTTAATGCACGTCTACCAGAGTATTGCAACGTCGCTGACCGGCTTGCGTCGCAATGTTTGATCTCTGAGCTGTTGGCCGCAGAGTGTACGGTCACCATCAATGACGGTGAGGATGATTGCCTTGAGCAGTCTGCAGATTACACCGAGATCCTTGAGGCCATGTCCAGCTCTGGTGAAGATGTTGTCATCCCTTTTGACAAGGATGGCAATGACCTTGGGTGGTTCTACCTGATCTATGACAACGGTTCTGAAGGCGACCCGATGGTCCTGATTAGCGATCTGGTGGCCAACTCTTTCTGCGAAGGGATCTACAACAAGGTCTGCGAGCAGCTCGCTGTTTAACTTAATCATTCAACGCCCCCCGAGGGGGGCAATCAAAGGGGAAGTACATGAAAGCAATCACTTTATGCAAGCACATCAACAAGGCGTTCCCAAAGGCTAACGCTGTGACCTACGATGAGTTTACCGGGGAAGAGAAGGTGGACAAGCACCGCATCTGGTTTCGTTGCGAGGGCGAGTGTGCCCCTGATGGAATGCCGCTGCACGACTACTGGCAGGAGTGGCATCCTACCGGGTTCCACCCAAAGCTGCAGAAGCTGGTGGAGAAGCATGGGTTCTACCTTGAGAACCAAGATGCCGGGACCATGATGGCCTGCAGTTTGGACTGGTAAAATTATTTTGCTTAGGGGGGTTGCATGGTAACCGTTACTGTATTATCATGAAGCCTCACTAACGCAATAAGTAAGGGGAAGGACATGAAAGACTTTAACGACTGGGACGATAAGTTTGAAGATGAAATTGATCATTTAAAGTGGTTGGCAGAACATACGGCTTCACCTGATCGACAGGCTGAAAAAGTTGTTACACAACTGTTTGATTGGCTTTGTGAAGATCGTTTGTTACGCAGCTGGTGTTTCGATACTGCCAGCAATAGATATATGCAAAGAAAATATGAAGTTATTGTGAGCAATATCAAAGCTAACGATTTATGCGACAAGCCATACTATAAAGACATTTACGAACTCTAATCTAACCGCCCCCTACGGGGGGCAATCAAAAACCAAGGGGAAAGACATGAAAGATATTTTTGAAAGCGTAATTGCACAGGCACCGGCTGATTGGGATAATGACCTGATGAGCCTGTCAGATGAGCTGAAGGATCTTGCGGTCTATAGCTGGTTTCAGGCGAAGCCTAGCTGGATTGAGGACTTTCTGCCCGAGGCTGTGTTTGACCTCAAGAAAACAATGATCAAGGCTTTGTATGAAGACCCTGATAACTTTGAGAAAATCCTGAACAGGCGGCGCTACATTTACAGCGTTAAACACGACATCACTGAGGAGGGCAATGAAGATGTCTTTTACCACTGTGCGGCTCTGGGTGATTTTCAAGCTGTGTGTGCTAATGCTCATAATTTTATTAGCAATGAGCGCATTAGCTTTGCAGATATGTATAAGGAGCTCATCTATCTTGAGCTTGAAGCTACTCTCCGTGACAAACTCTTTGAGGCCCAAGGTCTTGAAGAGAGCCACGGCTGTGATGTTATTTAACCGGAGGATGTATGAAAAATTTAAGTCAGAATGATCGCGTGATTGAGTTTCTTGAGGGGGGTGGTGCTCTTACCACCCTGAACGCTTGGCAGGAGCTGGGGGTAAGTAGGCTGGCTGCAAGGGTTTATGACCTGCGCTGCATGGGCCACAAAATCACTTCCACTCAGGTCCCGGTTTACAACCAGTTTGATGAGAAGTGCATGGTTGCTGAATACACGCTGGAGGTGCCAAATGGGTAAGGGATCAGCGCCCCGTCCAATGCCGGACAAAGAGACTTTTGACAAAAACTTTGACGCAGTCTTCAACAGCGGTCCAAAGCCAAAGGCCCAGATCATGCGAGAGATGCGAAAGCGCAGAAATAACGAGGGTTTGACCGAGCTGCACCTCTGGGTAACCCCGCAGCAAAAGCTGGCTATTGAAGCCATACTGGAGGCAGATACAGCACCATTGCGCCAGTGACTAACTGGTGTACAATATAGCCACGGAGGGCTACCCCGATGATTGATTACCTAAAAGATTTTTTTAAGACCCGCAGAGGCAAGCCATTGCCTCGTCACATGGTTATCCCAGACACCCAGACAAAGCCGGGTCAGTCTTGGGACCATCTCCGCTGGGCAGGAATGTATGCCGCCAAAACAAAACCAGACGTTATTGTTCACATAGGTGACCACTGGGACTTCCCCTCGCTGTCTCAGCACGACGCTAAGGGCAGTAAGTCTTTTGAGGGGCGCAGATATGTCGAGGACGTTAACGCTGGTATAAACGCAATGAGAGCCTTCCTAGACCCCATCAGGGAGGAGCAGGCCAAACTAAAGCACGACAAGAAGAAACAATGGAACCCTCGGCTGGTGTTTACCATTGGCAACCATGAGTACCGCATAGAGCGAGCTCTGGATGCTGACGTTAAGCTAGAGGGCCTGATGAGCTATGACGACTTGATGCTCAAGGAGATGGGCTGGGAGGTTTATGACTTCCTGAAGCCCGTAGTGATTGATGGCGTGTGTTATGCCCACTACCATTGCTCAGGTGTGATGGGGCGCCCTGTGTCGAGCCCTGACCTAATGCTCAAAAAGCTCCACATGTCTACCGTGATGGGCCACGTTCAGGATCGGGCGATAGCCTTTAACAAGCGAGCCGATGGTAAGAGATTGACCGGGATATTCGCAGGGATCTTTTACACGCATGCCGAGGAGTACCTTAACTACCAGACTAACAATAGCTGGCGTGGTATCTGGATGCTCAACGAGGTTCAGGACGGTGAGTTTGACGAGATGCCTATCAGCCTAGACTACCTAGCTAGGACCTATATGGAGGATGAAGATGAGCGCACTGGATAAGCAGGAGGGTGGCAGCCACTACAAGCTGGCCATACAGCCCATAGAGTATATTGCAGCGAATGAGCTCGACTATTTTCAGGGCAACGTGATTAAGTACATCACCCGGCACAAGGGTAAGAACGGAGCAGAGGACGTCAAGAAGGCCATCCACTACTGTGAGCTCCTGTTGCACTATCAGTACAGTGACGAGATTTACGACTAATGGCCAAGATCCACTTCTTAAAAAAGCCGGACAACACATCATCAAGTATGACCTTGACCAGAGTGTTCTGTGATGACTGTGGCACCGGGCTGCAGTATTGGCTAAGTCAGGAGGAGGACACAGCATATGGACTCTGCCCTGCTTGCCATCTGGGGGCGCCAGTAGAGGTTAGCTGGTCCGAGCAGATACAAGATGACCAATAGTGTTATAATCGAGCCATGAGCAAATTTATCATTGGCAGTGACCTTAACGATGCGGACCTTGAGCTGGTGCAGGACTTAGCTCAGGCGCTGTATGACCGCGATCAGTTACTGCTTGATGATGTGATACACCTAAGTAGACAACGACTGGAGAGGGCCTGTAGATGCTTCCAGAGCCCTTGTATATGTGAAGAATGAGACCAACAATATTTAATGATGAACTAGCGAGCACCATTTGCAGACGATTAGCCTTGGGCGAGAGCGCCCGGCAGATCTGTCGTGATGACTCAATGCCAGCACTCAGCACGTTAATGAAGTGGGTAACGGACAGTGACAAGAAAGACTTTTCGGAGCAGTACGCGAGAGCTCGGGATTGTCAGGCTGACTTTTACGCTGATGAGATTGTAGACATTGCAGATGAGCTATCCGAAGACGCTGACAGCAATGCGATCCAACGCGCCAAACTCCGAGTAGACTCCCGCAAGTGGAAGGTTGCCCGGATGTCTCCCAGAAAGTACGGGGACAAGTCGCAGGTTGACCATGTGAGCAGTGACTACTCCATGCAGCCTACCCATGTGACCTTGGTCGCTGAGCCCTTCCCTGATGACCAAGACGTCCACTAAGGCTGAGATACGCCTACCACCTAAGATAGTCTCGATCTTTGAAGGGTCCGCCAGATACCGGGGAGCCTATGGGGGTCGTGGGTCAGGCAAGACCAGATCGTTTGCCCTGATGACTGCAGTGCGTGGTTACCAGTGGGGGATGGCAGGCAAGAGTGGCCAGATCCTCTGTGCCCGTGAGCACCTCAACTCTCTCGATGAGTCTAGCCTTGAAGAGATCAAGTCAGCTATCCGCAGCGTGGATTGGCTCAATTCCTATTACGAGATTGGTGAGAAGTTTGTCAGGTCCCGTGATGGCCGTATCAACTATGTTTTTGCCGGTCTAAGGCGAAACCTCGACAGCATCAAGTCAAAGGCTAGAATCATTCTAGCGTGGGTAGACGAGGCTGAGGGGGTGTCTGACAGCGCATGGCAGAAGCTAATACCAACTGTCCGGGAAGAGGACTCAGAGATCTGGGTAACGTGGAACCCGGAAACCAAGCGCTCAGCAACGCACAGGCGATTCAGGCTAGACCCTCCAGAGGACAGCAAGATCATCCAGATGAACTGGGAGGACAATCCCTACTTCCCTGATGTGCTGGACAAAGAGCGCAAGGATGACAAGGCTAAGCGCCCAGACCTGTATGACCATATCTGGAATGGCGACATGCTGATCCATGCTGATGGTGCGTTCTATGCGGAAGAGATGCGTGCAGTTAACAACGAAGGCCGTCTTGGCGAGGTGCCATATGAGCGCTCTGTTGGCGTTGTAACGGCTTGGGACCTTGGGGTAGGCGATAGCACTGCCATATGGTTTGCGCAGATGGTGGGGCAAGAGGTGCGCCTTATAGACTACTATGAGTGCAGTGGCGTGGGTCTGGATCACTACGCAAGAGTGTTAGCTGAGAAGGGCTACCATTACGAAAGCCATATCCTGCCGCATGATGTACGGGTCCGGGAGATGGGCACAGGTAAGTCACGGTTGGAGACCCTCGATACCTTGGCAGTACGCCCGGTAACCATTGCCCCTCAACTGGGGGTGGATGACGGGATACAGGCAGCTAGGACCATGATTAGCCGCTGCTGGTTCGATCTCAAGAAGTGCGAGCGTGGCGTAGATGCTCTCAGGCAGTACCGCAGGGACTATGACGACAAGAACATGGTCTGGCGTGGCAAACCGCTACACGATTGGACATCACACTGTGCAGACGCATTCCGCTACCTAGCAGTCGGTTACAGGCCCTTTAATGACTGGGGTGACCCTATCAGAAGGAACCTTCAGGGAATCGTTTAAAACGTGGTATAATCGGCCACATCAATCAATTAAGGTGGCACCATGGCAAAGCGGTTTTTGGGGGATAGGGCTAGGGAGATCGTAGAAGAGGTTTCTGGCCTGTTGGGACAGGCGGCACAACCTGTTAACCAGATTACTGAAGATGCAAGCGCTGGTACTGCTGGATTGCTACGAAACGTATTCCCTGCACCTCAGAGAATGTTTGACCCTGCTGATAAGGCATATAAGCCATTTCTAGAGCCGTTCGGGCAAACTCCCGGAGGCAGATACTTAGAGATGGGACCTGATGGGCCAAAAGACATTACCGGAGAATACCCGTCAAGCGCACAACTAGGCGTTGGACCTGATGGAAAGCCAAAGTTTCAGGTTGCGCCTACGCAAGCGACAAGCATCCCTGACCCAAAGGGACCCGGGCGAAAAATTAAAACAAATCTAGCAAAGAAAAAGACAGGATGGCAATGGACTCAGGCTCCTGAAGGCTATGATCCAAACCCAGATGGCGGCTTCCCAATTGTCTCTGTCAATGACGGAAAGGACCACTACTACACGTTAAACACTGATTTCCCCGAAGGTGTGGAGCTGGCTAGGTATCCTAATGAATCCAGTGAGCCTAGACTCAAGCCAACAAGAAAGGGCCATGTAAGCTTGGGTGATAAGGTTGGCGAGATAGAGATGCGAGGCAAAAAGCATCCAGTGTACAACAACATATCAATACGTCAGGCCGCCCCAGTCGCTATGGCAGGACTGCTCGGTGTAGGAATGAGCGAAGAGAGTGAGGCGAGCATTTTGGGGCCTCTATCCAAACTTGGTGCTGGACGGCAAGACCTGCTGGGAATGGCCAAGAAGATGGCAAACGAGGGCGAGGATGGAATAGACATCCGTAGTCGCACCGGCTGGGAGCTTGGGGCAGACGGGCAGTGGAGAACGGAGCTGCCGAACACGGAGACAAAACTCAACATCCCTGAAATTGAAGAGGGGAGGCAGTATTACGCTGGGACTATTGCTGACATCGTTGATGACCCGGAATTGCTGTCTCAATATGAGAAAGGCGGCAGAAAACCCACCGTTAGGGATATGGATGGTGAGATTGAAGAATATGGATCTAGGGGCACTTACGGGCCGTTAGGCGACATCGAGTTTGTTGTTGATGGCAATATGCCAGCAGATCAAGGTTTCCACAAAGAGGGCCACTTAGGCAGTAATGGCGAGTGGCAGCCTGAAGTAATTGTTATTAGCGGTAAGAGCTCACCGGCTGAGCAAAGAGCAACTGTATTGCATGAGCTGCAGCACGCCATTCAGGACCGCGAAGGCTTTGCGTCTGGGGGTGCTGCTCGTAACTTCCAAGAAGAAGAAAGAATCAGGGATGTGTTTTATAAGGGTGTTGGACTGACTCCCGCTGGAAGCAAGCGACTACAAGAGCTTGAGGCAAAAAGCAACGAAGCTGGTCAGGCCTCTATGTCGATCAAGGAGCTAAATGAGCTAGAGCGCCTAAAGGTCGAAAAGCAAATTGCTGACAGGTTCAATGCTGACACAGTAGGCGAGGCTGGAGCACGCTCTCCCTACGGAATGTACAGAGGATTGATGGGCGAGGTTGAGGCAAGAAATGTTGAAACCAGAGATAGAATGAGCCCTGATTTTCTGAAGCAAACCCCCTTGGAGTTTTCAGAGGATGTATTTGAGCCTAGAAGCCAGCAGATCTTTAGGGCTGGCAGTGACGATGAGCTATTTAATGAGCTTGCGGTTTTAGACCTTCCTAACTTCCGGTCAGACGCCTCCAGCCTTTCTGATGCGGCGGGTGTTGCGGGATTATTGGGTGCAGGATATATGGCCAGCGATTACGGCATTGACCAGTCTCCGCAAGACCGGGTTAATCAAATCGTAGATAGATTCGGCATAACTGAGCGCGATAAAGAGATAGCGCAGTCGGGGGTTGGCTATATTGAGGGGGTTGATCCCGGCATAAGAAAAACCTATGAAGGTTATTTAGGTGAGATGCTTGGGGGAGGCAGAGAGGATTACAGAAGGGCTCGCAATTTATCTGCCGTTGTAGATTTTACTCCGGTGGGCGTTCTTACTGCGCTAACCGACTATGAGGATGCAAAACAGTCAGGCGACACACTGGGCATGGTCATCAACGGCACAGCTACCCTCATGGCAGCTATACCTGCGGTTGGCCCCGGCCTTAAAAATTCTATAAAGAAATTAGCAAAAAAAGGTGATGATTTTGATGTAGGGTCTATGGCTTCAGAAATAGACGGGCTATTGACCAAAGTAGGCCGCGAGGGCGTAGGCAAGTCTGGAGAAAGAGTGGCAACCACCGGACAGTATATTGGAGGCCCTGCAGGGGTAGACACTCCAGAGAAGGTAGAGGCCATGATTGCATCATACATAAATGATGTTGAGCTAGGTCAAGCTGGCGCAGATTGGTATCAGGACAGTAGCAACTGGATTGATCAAGTCAGTCCGCCGGGTCAGCGACAAGGTGTTGCAGATGCAATTGGAGTAACCTCTCAGGGGACTAACGTAGACAGCAACCTTGGGTTTGCCATAAAAGGAATAAACCAAAAAGCTGCAGGACTACCTGTGGCAACTGGCCGATTCCCCGGCAACCAGAGCCCACTGATTGAAGATGCTTTATCTGGTGAGCGCTCTCGACTGGGGCCTAAGCGGCAACCATTTGCAGACAATTTAAGCGTGTCTTGGAACCCGGAGCAGGCAGACACGGCTGTAAACGACATTTGGCAGGGTAGGGCGTTTGGGTACACTCACCCTGATGGAAAGCCGTGGGACGCAGGGTTTAGCCCTCAGCAACACGCTTTCATGGATGAAAACATGCTGGTCATCCAAGATCGCTTAAATCAAATGAAGCTAGGCGGCAGGACAGACTGGGATAATTTGAACACGCAAGCGGCGGCATGGTCAGGCGCTAAGATCAGGGCGGGTGATATTGTTGGAGAAGATGCCGCGACACACTATGGAGACTTTGCAGATAAATACGCTGTCAATGCTACCTACGAGCAGGCACCCGGCGCAGGCACTGGTCAGCTCGAGGGCCTGTTAGGACTACCGTATGATAAGCGCCAAGAGTTTGAGGATGTGGCCAGTTGGATGAGCTCTAAGGGTATTGATGATTTGTATTCAAGCGGCGGACTACTTGCAGAACCTACAGAAACGATGGTGGGAGCGTATACGCCTCAATCAACCGGAATATTAGAAATTAATCCGGGTAAGGTGGCAAGGCCATTAGTGCAGTCAAGCGGCGGAGAAATAATACCTACAGAGGCGCGATTATTAGATATTGGTGAGTCGAGCCGGGCATATATTGATGTGCAAAATGCAGGCGCATATCACCGCGTAATACCTGATAGCCAGACAAAGGTTTCTGAGCGAACCGGGATTACAGTCGATCTTGACCAGTCACCTAAGCCAGAGAAAATGGCAGAGCTAAGCGCACTAGCCGAAAATTATGGTTTTTTTGCAGTCGATACGGGCAAGGGCGTGAATTTTATTAGCGATATTTATACGCCCATAGGTGCAGAGCGCACTGGCTCGTCTTTAGGTAAAGAGCTCAAGGGAGACTTGGGTAAAGAGATACAGGAGTTAACGGGAGCGCCATTTTCTAGGGCAAAAATACAAACTGGATATGAAGACTACGAAAGCGCATGGCAAGCGGGTGAAGGTTCAGGAGCGGCAACTAAACAATTTTTAGACAAGCTCGATGAGAATCCTACGTTTGCCTTGAATGTCGAGCCTGCATTGCAACGCAAAGCACTGGCAAACATAAGCCGGGATGATGCAATGAATTTACCACAAAGAGAAGATGTGCGAACCGCAAGAAAAATACTAATAGAAAAAGGTATTTCAGGCCTACGGCTCGCGCTTGAAAATAAAGCATTATTGCCGGCTACAGTTATGGGCGTTTTGTCCCCTGCTGTGATTTCTCAGATGAAGTCTGACGATGCACAGACGAGCGGTGGTTTGCTGACGGGAATTTAGCAACACGGTTTATTCTGGCCATGCGCTTAGCCTCCTCATAGGGGGTTTCATCGTAGTAAAAGCGCTCAGTTGCGCCGTTGTCGTAGGTTACATCTTTATATGGCATTAGTAGTCTCCTGTTTAGCTGTATGCCGCAAGTAGGATTAAATCGCGCAGATATTATAGCACCAATCAAGCGCTAGGATGAAAATAATGTTAAAATCGGCCAATAATCGGAGTAGATAATGGCACTAACAAATTACACAGAGCTGAAGGCCAGTATGGCGGACTTTCTTAACCGCCAAGACCTGACCGCAGTAATACCGACATTTATCAGTCTAGCAGAGGCTCAGATGGCCCGTGATGTACGTCACTGGCAGATGGAGAACCGGGCAACGGCTACCTTGAACGATCAGTATCTGACCCGTCCCAGCGACTGGGTGGAGACCATCCGCTTTACCATACTGGGCAATGGCACTAGACCCCTGCAGTTTCTAAGCACAGCAGCAATGGATGAGCGCAGAGCCAACAGTGACAATGTTGCTGGTGAGCCCCGGTTCTATCGACACATTGAGGACCAGTTTGAGGTATTCCCCTCACCTGATAGCAATGCCAGCGCAGAGCTGGTTTACCTGCAGAAAATACCCGCACTGTCAGACACCGCTACAAGCAACTGGTTGCTGTCTACGGCCCCTGACGTTTACCTATACGGTAGCCTTCTCCACTCGGCCCCTTACCTTGCAGAGGACGCTAGGGTGGCTGTATGGGCACAATTGTACAGTGCAGCGGTCCAGAGGCTGAATGAGGAGTCAGACAGCGCTAAATACTCAGGCACAGGTCTGGGAATGCGCGTTAAAGGTCTCGATACAGGCAGGTCTGCAAATTACTGGAGAATGCAATGAGCTTCACCCCCTATCTAGAGAATAAGCTGCTGGGCCATGTTTTGACCAATACGGCATATACCTCGCCCACCACAGTGTATGTGGCTTTATATGCAGGAGATCCGCTAAATGGCGGGACCGAAACTACCGGGACCGGGTATGCTCGACAAGCTGCGTCTTTTTCTGTGACGGCCTCGGCAGGCACTAACACAAATAACGTGGAATACAACGCTGGCTCAGACTGGGGCATTATCAACTATGCTGCGATCCATGACGCTATAAGTGGCGGAAATATGTTGATTTCAACCGGACTGCAAACAAGTAGAGATATTGTCACTGGTGATATTATTCGATTCTCGATTGGCGATATAGATGTGACGCTGACATGAAGTACGGGCAGTTTTATTACAGCTACGGGGTATATGGCACTGAGGGCTCGCCCAATATGTACTTGGCCTCTAGCAGCTCTAGCGCCACTACA
>Ga0208645_1000945_pt1 | contig 28295 bp, 39 predicted proteins | sample VirMetDEL_Sep_01_FD_184519 | JGI IMG/M metagenome (GOLD analysis project Ga0208645, IMG submission 184519) | Aqueous microbial communities from the Delaware River and Bay under freshwater to marine salinity gradient to study organic matter... | ecosystem: Environmental > Aquatic > Marine >... | reverse complement strand
CATGTATTGCAGAATTTGTTTTGTCTGGGTTTCCATTTTGTTTCTCCTTTTACAATTGGATTTTTTTCAAGTTTACCAATTGGATTTTTTTCAAGTTTGGTGGGGAGCCGAAGCCCCCCATGTTGATTAGATGATGGCGCACGGCTTGTGCAGCTCGCCATTGTGCATCACGCGGCGAATCGCGGCGGAGGCGTTACCCATTGACTTGACCCATGCGTGGGCAAGGTCGCCAGCGTGACCGAGATCGTCAGCGTCAAGCTCAACGAAACGATCAGCAACATCCATGTCGCTTGAAGTTTCAACATGGACAACAAACGCTGGCTTGCGCTCGACCATGCGACCTTGAGCGGCCTCAAATGAAAGCAGGAAAGAAAGAGAATGTGCCATGGGAACCTCCATATTGGCGTGCGTTGGCGGGATTGCCTCGGCTATACATTATATGTATATTACGTTTTACACTATTGCAAGGGGGATTTACAACTTTTTTTAAAAAAACTATTAATGCGCCATGTACCGTGTTGAAATTGAGGTAGAGGGGCAACCCGAAGGCAAGGCCAGACCGCGCATGAGCCGTTTTGGTCACGTTTACACGCCTCAGAAGACCAGAGAATATGAAAAGCGCATTAAGGCGGCTGCGTGGGCTGCTATGCAGCGGGAACGATTAGAACCTACTAACAGGCCCGTCCACATAGATATGGTTGCTTTTATGGACATCCCGAAAAGCTGGTCAAACACTAAAAAGATTGCCGCTGAATTTGATGCCTTCCGACACACCACAAAGCCAGACTTAGATAATATACTCAAAGCGGCCTTAGACGGCATATCAGGGCCGCAGGGCGTTATATTGGATGATAAGCAAGTTCACAGCGTAAAAGCTAAAAAGGTGTTCTGTCACCCCGACAGAGGCCCGGTGCTTTATATATCGGTCTGCTGGGAATACGAGTAATCTGGCCCATAAAGATCGCGCCACTTTTGAGGCTCTTTGTGAATGGCTACCTTTGTATTATCCCAGAGACCTTGGTGATGGCCTTCGCAAAGCGGGATCGCAGTTCTGTCACCTCGCTTCGCACGGCTAAAGCGATCATGGATCGGATGGTGAGCCGCCGTTGGGCTTTGCTGCACTTCTCCAAATCGTTCACAAATACAACACCCCTTCCGCCGCACTTCTTGCAGATAGTTTCCATCTTTCTTTTCCTTTGGTTTTTTAGGGTTTGACCACATTACTTATTTTTTACCGTTTTTAAATGTGCCAGCATGGCTATGCCATGAATATTTATGATCTAAATTTACTATAGTTATATGACCTCTAAGTTCAGAAAGTTTGAGAAACTGGTCAAAAAGTTCCACCCTTTTTTCATGGTTTTTTATAAAGCCGCTTTTTTCATCTGGAGAACTATTGCAATGATCCATTGGTTTCGCGCTGCAATCTGGGCATGGCATGGCCCTAATCATTATCTGTTTATCCGTGTAATGGGTCATAACCAACTGCCTCTGCTAATTTGCTCATGGCGAGTTCAAAATACGTCATAAACTCAGCCTGTGTCATTGCGCTAAATTCTGTGCTGTCCACATGGCGCACTATGCTATGCGTAAGCGGCGATATGGTTGTCTTGTAATAGCCGCAAACCAATTTTAATTCATGGTGTAAGTGCTGCGCTGTGGGCCACATACCAGTGCTTTCACACGCGGTTTTAAGCGTTGACCAATACAGGTTGTGATGGGGGTTTGATCTTGTCCCCGTCACTGACAGATTAAAAAGCTGTCCAAATTTGCACTCTCCAAGACGTTCTGCGTCATGCTGAGAGACAGGCAGCAATTGCCCATCCCTCAACTCAACTTGAATTCTAGGCACTTTCATTAGAACGGTATTTCATCGTCCATATCGGCGGGTGTGCCTTCGGGAGAGTTAACAGGGTTCACATGGTTATCAGGGGCGCTGGGAGCCGCCTTAGAACCTTGAAGCGTTAAATTGTTAACCGTTACGCCCAGATATGTTTTGCCGTTATATTCGCGCTGTGTAAGCTCTCCGCTTACAGTAACCTTGGAGCCTTTGCGAACATATGGAACAACGGCTATGCCGCGCTTGCCCCAAAACGTGCAGTCAAAATACATGGTTGATTTGTTTGCGCCATAACCATCGTCAACGGCTAACGAAAACGAACCGAGTCCAGCCTTGTCCATTCCCCCCTCTTTAACTTCACCATCTTTGGTTGCAGTCCCTGCGATTGTAATGACTTTCATAATTCTAACTCCTTTTTGCGATCATCATGGGCTTCAACCATGCGGTTAAAGTCTTCCTCTGAAAGACCGACTTGGTTTATTGTTTTGACGTATTTTGGTTCAAACTTTTCAAACGCAGCCGCGCTGCAACCATTGCTATAGAAATCAACAACCGCTTGCACCCGGTCTTCTGGCGCTATGCTCATTGGGGTATGCTTTGGCGCTATTGTTTCGTTTTTGCGTTCAACACCCACCATTTCGTTAGCAGACGCATATGTGCCGCCATGTAGCCCAAGCGAAGCCAATGCGCGTCCAATTGCAGATGTTTCGCAAACTTCCAAGGCTGATGTTTTGGTTATGTACGATGAACCGCGTATTTCTTCCGCAAGTCCCGATCCAACAATAAAGCCGTCTTTGTCTTTAATGATTGCTCGAACCACCACTGTTTGCTGGTCATTATAAACCAACTCTGTTTCGATGCCGTAGTTGCCGCCAAACGTAATGCGGAAGGCTTCCATCCGTGTGGAAACCTCTGTGTATGACTTGCCGCCTTTTTGCATAACGCCGTGAGATTTGTTTAACTCACTGACAAGCTCCATAGCATCGTGGAATTTTTTGATCTCGGTCATTGTTGATCTCCCTTAAAGTCTCTTATTGTTTTGCTTATTTTTTCGATTGCACCGACAGGAAAGTTTAGCTTGTTATATTCTTCAAAGCTAATTTCTTTCTGTTCAAATTTTTTCGAAACTTCCATCCAGTGTTCGGTTAGCAATGTGTACATATTGCTAATTAATAACTCTTTATCTTGTGCGTTCATTGTTATTTCTCCCATTGTCTGCATCTTGGGGTTTACAATAGATAAATGCGGGTGTAAAGCATAAATTGCAAATAATTGATGGAGATTTAAATGCTAACGCCAGACGAAATTCGTGAAAAGTTGGTTGACGTAAACATGAGCAAGATTGCTAGGGAAACAGGTTTGACGCGCCCGACGATATATAAATTTTTAACCGGGGCTGAAAATATGCAGTATGATACTGTGAAGAAAGTTTCAGAATACTTTGAAAGGGAAGGGTAATGTCGCACCAAATGACGGCACTTGCTATGGAGCAGGACTTAGCCCCTGCCCCTAAGATTGTTCTGTATTGGATAGCTAACCACCACAACGGCGAAACTGGCTTGTGCTTTCCTAGCATAAACAGGCTGGCAAAGGTTTGCAGAATGTCCCGGCGATCCGTTGAAAAACATATAGCCGATTTAGCAGGGCTTGGCCTTATACAGGTGACACAAAGGTTTCGCCCGGAAGGTGGCAAGACTTCTAATAGCTACCAGTTACTTCTCAAGAGTTCCCAGGACTTCCATACCGATGCGCAAAATCTGCGTATACCTACGGCAAAAACTGCGCATGGGGATACGCAAAATCTGCGCATGAATAACCTTGGAAGAAAGAACCTTGGAATAGAATATAATATATTGGTCGAAAAGTTTGATGATTTTTATAAATCCTTTCCAAGAAAGACGGCAAAAGGATCGGCAAGAAAGGCTTGGGAAGTTGCAGTTGCAAAGACCGACCCTGATGTTATTATTTCCAAAGCCGCTTTGTTTGCGGCAAGTGTAGATGGCAAAGACAAAAAGTTTATCCCGCATCCAGCTACATGGTTAAATCAAGAAAGATGGGATGATGAAATATTCGCTCAAGCAGACAGCGAACAAGATCAACAGAACTTAGTGCATAAGATATTTGCAGAAATGGTAAAGCCAAATGCGTGATGAACAGATACAGGAACTAACACTTAAACTTCTCAGCCGCCTTAACCCACCACGGGCGCTGACAGGGCAAGCACAAGCAATTAAGGATGAAGCAACCTTCCTTTCCAAGTGTATAAACAAGGTAGCTCCAAGCTACAATTTGACTGATTGGTTTGAAGAGTTTGAAGAGGCCGTGCTGGGTAATTTAGAAACTCGAACATGGCCCACAGCTAAAGAGCTTTCCAAAGCGGCGCAGCAAATACGAAAAGCCAAGCCTGTTTTTGCAAATGAAAGCAGTGAAAGCGAGTGGCTTTTAAACCCGGTTACAATCAATGCGAAGCGCATCCAAGGCGGTCATCCGGTTTGTGAAACGTGGTTAAGCGGTAAACGGGCGCAATCAATGCTGGCTACTGGTATGATTACTGATGCTGATCTTAATCGGTACAAAAAAGCGGCAAGGTTGCAAAATGAGCAATTGTATGCTTAAATTCAGATACTGTTCTTCCAGACAGTCTGCTCTGGTCAACTTGTCCTGTTGTTGACCGCCACCTATGACAGAGGGAAATCCTCCCAAAACTTCCCTCTGTCTTTTTATTAGCGCACCCTGAAAAGGACGTAAACTATGAACAAACAAAACTGGCCAGCAGATAAAGTGGAACGCAGAAGCATAGGGAGCATCATACCTTATGCGCGAAATAGTAGAACACACAGCGATGAACAGGTGGCGCAGATAGCCGCCAGCATCAATGAGTGGGGTTTTACCAATCCTATATTAATCGACATCGATGGCGAAATTATTGCTGGGCATGGCAGACTTCTCGCTGCGCAAAAGCTAGGTTTGAAAGATGTTCCGTGTATTACCGCTGTTGGGTGGTCTGACGCCCAAAAGAAAGCCTATGTTATTGCCGACAACAAGCTGGCGCTAAATGCTGGGTGGGACAACGATATGCTTGCCGTAGAATTTGGCGAGTTAAAAGAACTTGATTTTAATTTAGACCTTATTGGATTTGACCCTGACGAGCTTGCCAGCATCCTTAAGGAGCCTGAAACCGAAGGATTAACAGACGAGGACGCTGTGCCAGAAGTGCCGGAGGTTCCTGTTACGGTCGAGGGCGATGTTTGGCTTCTTGGTCGGCATCGGTTGATGTGCGGGGATAGCACCAGCATTGATGCGGTGGATAAGATGATGCCAGAAACTGCTAATATGATATTTACAGACCCGCCGTACCTTATGGATTTCACGGGTGGCATTCATGCTGATGGAAGCAAGTCTTTCAACGCAAAGCACGGCGCAATCAAAAATGACAAAATGTCGAAGCAGGATGGGGATGATTTCCTTGATGGAATAAACACTGTAATTAAGGCAAAGGTTGATGGTGCTTTTTACATCACGTTTTACAGGCTTGGCATAGCGCAGTACTATTCCAGTTTTGAGCGCGTTGGCCTGAAATGCCGTTCTTTAGTTATTTGGGACAAGGGAAATCACACTTTAAGCAATAGCGATTACATGAGCATGTATGAGCCTATCTTTTACGGATGGGTCAATAACCACAAGTTTTATGGTGGAAAAAACGGGATGGACATATGGCGCATCCCACGCACATCTAAAAACGACCTTCATCCTACAATGAAACCTGTCTCCCTCTGCGATAAAGCCATTGAAGATGGAAGCCAAGTGAACGGAATTGTTCTTGATTTATTTGGTGGTAGTGGTTCAACTTTAATCGCTTGTGAAAAGTCTAATCGTGTTTGCCGAATGATGGAACTCGACCCAAAATATTGCGATGTCATCATCAAACGCTGGCAAGAGTTCACAGGCAAGTCAGCGGTAAATGAACAAAGCGAACAGACCTTTGCAGAAATGCAAGAGTCTCGCGGCACTGGTGGGTGAGGTAAACTGTAATGATGCAGAGCCTCAAGGAAGCCCCGTCAGTGCCGCAAAAACAATCTAAGAGTATGTCACTGGTAGAAGCGACAACAAACGTGCTTATCGGTTATATAATCGCAACGGCAGCAACCTACGTCATACTGCCACTGCATGGGTACAGCGTAACAACAACAGACGCTTTGTCTATATCGCTTGCCTTTACTGCAATATCACTTGCCCGGTCTTATCTTTTAAGAAGGGTTTTCAATAGGTTGTAATATGACAGAGAAAAACAAAGGTGGAAGACCATTAATAGTGCTAACCGATGAACAAAGAAGCGAGCTTGAAACCCTAGCCGCTGTTTTAAACGTAGAACAAATTGCGGATTACTTCGGTATAAGTCGCCGCGTTTTCTATGATATTATGGAGCGAGATGAGGAAGTTTCTGCACAGTATAAAAAGGGTAAAGCTAAAGCCGTTGGTTTTGTTGCTCAAAATTTAATTCAGAAAGCCCGGTCCGGTGATTTAGGTGCACAGATATTTTATTTAAAAACTCAAGCTGGTTGGAAAGAAACGCAAAGGCTTGAAGGCGCTGGTAATGACGGCGAACACGTCTTGGCTTATAAGTGGTTGGATGATGGCGACGAGGACGATTAATTACCGCCCCAGAAAGCATTTAAAGCCGTATCATGCCCGAAAGCAGCGTTGGGCGGTGATCGTGGCCCACAGGCGCTTTGGTAAGACCGTTGCGGCTATCAATGACCTTATACGGGATGCGCTAACAATACCGCGCAAGAATGTTCGCGTTGCTTACATTGCCCCATATTACAGACAGGCCAAAGCTATCGCTTGGGATTATTTGCTGGAATACACCAAGGACATTGAAGGCGCAGTTTCTAACGCCAGTGAATTGCGTGTGGATTTCCCTAATGGTTCCCGAATACGTTTATTCGGCGCTGACAACTACGATGCCATGCGTGGGCTGTATTTCGACAGCGTTGTATTGGACGAACCCGCTGACTTCCCGGCTAATGCGTGGCCTGTTGTTATTCGCCCCAGCCTTGCTGATCGTAAAGGCCGCGCCACATTTATCGGAACGCCCAAAGGCAAAAACGATTTCTGGGATATATACCACCACGCACAATCTGATCCTGCTTGGTTCTGCGCGATGTATAAAGCCGATGAAACAGGAATATTGGATGACGAAGAGCTATCCGAAGCCAAGCGCACTATGGGTGAAGATCGGTATGCTCAAGAGTTTCTTTGTTCTTTTGAGGCGGCGATCCAGGGCGCATATTATGCTATGGAAATGAAAAAAGCCAAAGAAGAAAAGCGTGTATCAAAAGTTCCGTATGATCCCGGCGTTGGTGTAATAACCGCTTGGGACTTGGGTATTGGCGACAGCACTGCCATTTGGTTTGCTCAATATGTCGGTAAAGAAATCCGCTTAATTGATTATTATGAAAGCAGCGGCGTTGGTTTAGACCATTACGCTAAGGCTTTAAGTGAGCGTGGATACCATTATGATCGGCACATATTGCCCCACGATGTTCGCGTGAAAGAGCTCGGAACAGGTAAAAGCCGTTTAGAAACTTTGGACGCGCTGGGCATCAAAAACGTAGATATTGCCCCACGGCTGGGCATCGAGGATGGCATACAAGCCGCTCGTTCTATGTTGAACCGTTGCTGGTTTGATGAAGAAAAATGTGATCGAGGCATCGAGGCGCTTTTGCAATATCGGCGTGAGTTTGATGAGCGCATGAAGTCTTGGCGCGGTAGACCCTTGCACGATTGGACTTCTCACGGGGCAGATGCGTTTAGATATTTGGCTGTTGGTTATAAACCTGAAGTCGAATGGGGCGCACCAATCAAGCGCGGATTGCGTGGAATAGCATAATGTGATAGGTTGCTATTAACTTTCTGAGGTTTGGTTATGGCAAAGATGACAAAAGCACAAATTGCAAGAGCAAGGGCTATGTCGGAGCGCCGGGGTTCTGCATATCCAAACGCTTGGTCAAATTTAAAAGTCATTAAGACGGACGCAAAGAAATCTAAGAAAAAACCAGTAAAAAGGAAAGCGTAATGGGCTACGGTAAAAAAAGTAAGGGTAAGAAAAAAGGCGGGAAAAAGAAATGAAGACTGGTAAGTATTCTTCAGCAGCATCTTTTAAGCCATGCAAAGGTTGTCCAACACCAAATAAATGCGCAATGGCTGGCAAATGCCTAGCAAAAGCGTAGGGCTTATTTAGTTTCCATGCGTACAAAAGCGGAAAAGATAGCGGCGGCAAAAAAGCGTCATGGGTTCACGGCAGTCAATAAACCGCGCCGTGGTGGCCCAAAGAAGTTTGAAGTCCTTGCTGTTGAGGGCAATGAAGTTAAAAAAGTAAACTTTGGCGATCCCAAAATGACCATTAAGAAAAACACGCCAAGTCGAAAAGCATCGTATTGTGCGCGTTCTGGTGGTATAAAGGGCAAGAATAGCAAATTGTCGGCTAATTATTGGTCGCGTAAAGCATGGGACTGTTAAATGGCACTTTCAACTTATTCAGAGCTTAAAACGTCAATTGGTAGTTGGTTAAACCGTGATGACCTTACAGATCAAATACCAGACTTCATAAATTTCGCTGAAAAACAAATGCAGAGGCAAATCCGTCATTACAAAATGGTTGAGCGTTCTTCTGGTGAACTGGACAGCCAATATAGCGCCGTTCCGGCAGATTGGCTTGAAACCATCCGTTTCAGTATAACTTCTGGTGATGGCTTTGCTTTACAGCTTACAACTATTAATGATTTAATAATTCGTAGGCAAAACAGTAGAAACGCCAATGGAAGGCCTCAGTTCTATGCACACATTGGTGAAAGTTTTGAGCTTTTCCCAACACCTGATGCGGCATACATAATGGAGCTTGTTTATTACCAAGAAATTCCTGCTCTGTCTGACAGCCAAACAACCAACTGGTTACTAACTGATGCGCCTGATGCTTATGTTTATGGTGCTCTAACGCAAGCTGCGCCATTTTTAGGAGAAGATGAGCGTCTGCCAACTTGGGCTCAACTTTATACTTCTGCAATACAAGGCTTAAATAGTTCTAGTGACAGGGCCAAACAATCAAGCGCAGGGATGCGTATTCAAGTGAACTCTTACTAATTTCCTAAAAGTAGTGTATAGGGAATTAAGATATATCTAGGAGACCAACATGAGCTTTTCAGACTATTTAGAAACAAAGGTGCTGGACCATGTGTTTGCTGGCGTTGCATATACTGCCCCCGGCACACACTACGTTGCGCTGTTTACGGCTGCACCGTCTGACAGTGGCGGCGGTACAGAGGTATCGGGCGGCGCTTATGCGCGTCAAACAATTGCCTTCACAACGTCTGGCGACACAACGTCAAACAATGCGGCGGTAGAGTTTCCGACAGCCACGGCCAACTACGGCACGGTTACGCATGTGGGCATCTTTGATGCTTCCTCTGCTGGCAATTTGATGGCATGGGCTGCACTAACATCATCGAAAACTATTGAGACGGGTGACGTGTTCCGCATTCCAAGCGGTGACCTAGACATCACGCTTAACTAGGGGCTGAATAATGGCCTACGGTCAGGGTAATTACAGTACATGGTTCTACGGGGTTGACGGCTCATACATTGATGCGTCCGCCTCGATTTCTGCGTCTGCAACTACTACGGCTGTTGGTCAGGTTACAATTAAAGGCGCAGCGGCACTAACGGCTGCAAGCGTAACGGCTGTGAGCTATTTGCGCGTTGTCGAGCGAAGCGTACCGATTAACGTATTAGCGGAGATGGTGCCGATTGGATCGGTTAATGCGGCTGGCTCTGCGACCGTCACCCCATCGCTTACAGTTACAGGTGGCGCAATTCGCGTTGCACAGTCTAGCGTTCAGGTAAGCCCAGCAGTTACGATTGCAGACATTACGGAGCGTGTGCGCGAGGCTGCATCAAATGTGGCGGCGGCTGTAACTTTCAGCGCATCTGCAAACTTTACTGCGGCGGGTGCGAGTGATGTTGATGTAGCGGCAACCGTCACTGCGACAGGTAATAGAGTGCAAAGTGCTGGTTCTAGCGTATCGGCAACGGCATTGTTCGCTGCAACTGCTCGAGAGAAGTGGGAGTTGATTGCAGACCCAACTGACACTTGGACACCTCTGGCGGATGATAGCGTTAATTGGACAGAACTGCCAATGAGAGCGGCATAAGGATTTAGACATGGTTGCCTACACAACAACATATAACCTAAAAAAACCTACGGTCGCGGATGACGAGGACGTTTGGGGTGGCTATTTAAACGATAGCATGGATTTAATAGACGATGTGCTTAACGGCACCACGCCCGTTACTGGCATTGATATTAATTCTGGCACTATTGATAATGTTGTTGTTGGCGGCACTACGGCTGTCGCTGGTACGTTTACTGTTCTGACAGCAAATACATCTTTGGGCGTAACCGGCAACATCACTGTGTCTGGCACTGTGGATGGGCGTGACGTTGCTGCGGATGGCACAAAGCTAGACGGTGTGGAGAGCGGTGCTACTGCCGATCAGACAAAAGCTGACATTGATGCCTTGGGGATTGCAGCGAGCACAGCAAGCACACTCGCAACTGCCCGTAACATAGCTGTCACAGGCGCTGTCACTGGTAATGCCAACTTTGACGGTTCTGGCAATATCAGCATAAGCACTACAGCTACATCAGACCCGACAGTTACACTCACAGGCGCTGTTACTGGCTCTGGCACAATGACTAACTTGGGTAACGTGTCCATTGCTACGACAGCCACGGCTGACCCTACATTGACGCTTTCTGGTGATGCGTCTGGTAGTGCTACATTTACTAACCTTGGCAATGCTACGCTGAGTGTTACAGTAGCAGATGATAGCCACAACCACGTTATCAGTAACGTAGATGGTTTGCAGACTGCGTTGGATGGTAAGCTGTCTACATCTGGCAAGGCGGCTGACAGTAACTTGTTGGATGGATTAGACTTACATACAGGAACTAACAACCAAGCCAATAAAGTAGTTCGTACAAATGGCTCTGGATATGCTGACTTTGGTTGGATTAACACAGTCTCGGGTAATACTACATCAACACTGTCAGACATTTATGTAAACACTGGTGATGGTTATATCCGCAAGTCAACACTGGCACATGTAGCATCTCAAGGTGGGTATCACGTTAATAGCTACTCAAACAACATGACTGCTAATCAGGCTCTTGCGGATGATTGGTTTAGGTCAATAGGAAACACTGGGTGGTATAGCAATACTCACGGTGGCGGCATATACATGACAGACAGCACTTGGGTGCGTGTATATAATGGGAAGCAATTTCTTGTAGATAACAAAGCAAGAGCAGATAGCTGGCAGGAATTGTATACTGCCAAGTCAGGTACAAGTGTCACTTTAGATGCAGACACAAGTGGTGCATTTAGTTTATCTATGTCTGGCAATACAACATTTACGTTTAGTGCAGTAGATAGTAGTGTTTCAGTTGGCTTCATCCTACAGCTAACAGGCAACGGCTCCACAGTCACATGGCCTTCCTCTGTTGATTGGGCGGGTGGTACAGCCCCTGATGCACCCGCAAGCGGTGAGACTGACATTTACGTTTTCTGGACAAGAGACGGTGGTACAACATGGTATGGCGTCCAATCCATAGACGCGGCGGCATAAAATGAGTAATATGCTCGCAACCAGAGGGATTTGATATGGCAAGCACTTGGACACTAAGCAACGCGGTTGAAAAGATCGCTGACGGCGAAAAGACTGATACATGGGGTCAAATTACAAACCGTAACTTTGACATCCTAGACCGCGCGGCGTCTGGCGTTGGCACGATTGACCTCTCTGGATCGGGTGCGGCGCATTCTCTAAGCACGGCGGATGGCACAACTGGTGATGCTCTCAGCGATGGGATGTATAAAGTTCTGGTGCTATCTGGCGCGACAGAGGCTTGCACGATCACTGTAAGCCCTAACGATGCGTCCAAGTTCTATCTTGTGGACAACGATAGCGGATTTGATGTTACATTCACCCAAGGCTCAGGGTCAAATGTTTCAATTTCTAACGGATCGACGGGTGTAATTTATTGTGACGGCGGCGGTGCTACAGCAGCGGTCAAGTCGATAATCGACAGCACTACTCTCACCACACTTGGAATTACAGCTTCAGCCGCAGAGTTAAACATCCTTGACGGCGTCACGGCTACCACTGCCGAGTTAAACATCCTTGATGGTGTCACTTCTACCACTGCTGAGTTAAACATACTTGATGGTGTGACCGCTACGGCGGCTGAGTTGAACTATAACGACATCACAACACTTGGAACATCTGAGGCCAGCAAGGTTGTCACTGCGGATGCAAATGGCGTTGTTACGTTTGACAACGGTATCTCTGAAGAGTTCACGGCGGTTACATCGTCGAGTAACGCCACAACGGTAAATTCTCGTGACGGCACGGTGTTTAGTCATACTCTAACAGAAAACACTACGTTTACGTTTAGCAATCCCGCAGCATCTGGTAAGGCATCTGGTTTTTCACTAAAGATCGTGCAAGACGCAAGTGCCAGCGGCTACACTGTAACTTGGCCTGCCGCAGTGGACTGGTCTGGCGGAACAACGCCTACACTTACCAGTGCCGCAAACGCTGTAGATCAGTTTGTGTTCTACACGCATGATGGCGGTACAACTTATTATGGCTTTTTGGCTGGAAGTAACTTGGGGTGATTTGAGATGAGCGTTTGGAAAAAGCTTGCGATGGCGGCTGCTGGTGGCCCAGCGCCTATTGGTATCTTCGCACTTGGTTATTCAGGAGGTTGGGTCACCACGATCCAGTCTATTGATCTCACCACAACGGGAAACTCAACGGAATTTGGAGACATGATTTACTCAGGCACCCTAAGTGGTGGTTGCGGTTCTTCTACTCGGTCTATTATTGCAGGGGGTGAGCGTGGCGCTACAAAGCGCAATAATATCAACTATTTTGATCCAACATCGTCAGGAAATGCGACTGATTTTGGAGACAGAACAGTTAGCGGGGCCACTGGTGCGTTAAGCTCGGAGACCCGAGCCGTTTTTGAGGGTGGCGACTTTGTAAACGTAATGGACTACGTTACCATTGCTTCTACTGGAAATGCTATAGACTTCGGTGATTTTTATCAAACTCAAGATTCGGCAGGGTGCGCATCTCCTACTAGAGGCATTTTCGTCAATCAGTCCAGTGCTACAAACGCTATTCAGTACATCACAATTGCCTCGACAGGAAACTCTACTACCTTCGGGCAACTTACACAAAACAGGTCTGACCCTGCTGCTTTGTCTTCTTCTACTCGTGGCTGTTTTGGCGGTGGAAGCTATTTTGGCGCTCAAACCACTATAGACTACATTACTATTGCCTCCACTGGAAATGCTACAGACTTTGGAGATTTGACTGTTAAAAGATTTAATGCGGCTGGCTGCTCGTCACAGGTGACAGGTGTTTTCGGTGGTGGCTCAGACTCTTTTGACAGTAACGTAATGGATTTCATTACCATTGCTTCCACTGGAAATGCCACAGACTTCGGTGATTTGTTGGCTGCTAATACTGGTATGGGAGGAACTTCGAATGCTCATGGCGGCTTGGGGTAATTGAAATAATAATGGAGAGACTATGCCCAAAGATACGGTGAAAGAAACGGCACTTGCCACGGTAGACCTTAATATTCAGCTTCCAAGTGCGAAGCCTGAGTACAAGTCTATGCTTGCCAATATTGCCAACAAAGCACCCGCCATTGCTCAGGCGTCTAGCAATTTCTACAAGTCGCACTCTCAAATGATGAGCGTGACGCTGGACGTGACTGCAATTACGCCTATCCGCTCTGTGAAACATACACTTGCTGAGATTGAGAGAACAAAATCCGCCTTGCAAGAAAGCTACTTCCGCATGAAAAAGGAAGAGGTCAAGCTCAAAAAGTTGGAGCGTAAGCTGGCCGAAGAAACTGACGATCTTGAGCGTGAGATGCTGGAGATTAAGATCAACGAGAAGCAAGCCAATGCTGCATCCTCACGGGGCTACGTCGAGGCGGCTGTTCGCAAGCTCAACTTCTTTAGCAATCAGTACGACAACCTCATGACCAAGCTCGGTAAAGAAGAGCTGACTGAGGCTGACTACGAGCTGGAAGAAGTCAAATACCACATCATGACGTGCATGAAGCAGGCGCTCAACAGCGCCCGTCCTCGTGGTGGTGTCATTGATGAAGGCAATATGATTTATTTGTTCGACTTGGGTATCAACGCTGCACAAGCGCAAGCCGAAGTCATGGCCTACCTGTCGTGGGAGAACGAATTAATTGACCAAGGCAAAGCTCCTGAACATCACCACACGGTGCAATGGCTTGAAGCCTGCGCAGACAAGTGGGCGCACTGTCCTTCTGCCTTTGCAGAGAGCCGTGGCTTTGCTATACTCGACGAAACTTCTTTGACTAACACCCCGCAGCTAGAAAATCTGGAAGCAACCCAGAGCGAAATGGAGTAAATAAAATGTACGTTAAGGTTACAAACGGTTCCCCCGAGATATACACAATCGGGCAACTACGCCGTGATAATCCAAATACCTCTTTCCCTAGGACCATATCTGAAGAAACACTTGCTTCGTATAATGTTTTTCCGCTTTCTCCCACTGACCAGCCTACTTACGATCACACTAAAAACGTGGTTGAAGGTACGCCGCAAGAAGTGGGTGGTGTTTGGACAGAAGTTTGGTCTGTCAGTGACGCCTCTAGTGAAGAGATCGCAGCAAGAATTGAAGGGCAGTCTGCATTATCAAGAGAAAAGCGTGACAGGCTTATCGCTGAAACCGACTGGTGGGCTTTATCAGATACCCCAGACATGACTGCTGCACAAACAGCGTATCGCCAAGCACTGCGTGACATCTCAAGCCATGCTAACTGGCCCCACTTGGATGAGGCTGATTGGCCCACTAAACCGTAAGGATGCTCAATGCCTCTAGTACCGCTAAACATTCCCAAGGGCCAGTACTCTAACGGCACAGAGTATCAATCTTTAGGCCGCTGGCGCGATGTCAACCTAGTGCGCTGGCATGAGGACAGCTTGCGCCCGGTGGGCGGATGGCGACCCCGTGCGCAGTCTGACAACTCTGCCGTAGACGCTGGCGGAATTGTGCGAGGGGCTCACACTTGGGTTGACAACGATGGTGAGCGATATGCTGCTTTTGGATCGCATGACACTTTAACAGTAATGTTGGAAAGCTCTGTTACGTCAGACATTACGCCGGGTGCGTTAACTGATGGTCGGATTAACGCAACAGTCAATACTGGTTTTGGCTCCGGTGGCTGGGGCTTGTTTGGCTGGGGCGTTGAGCGCCCAGACTTGGGCACTATACTCAGAGCCACCACTTGGTCTTTAGATAACTTTGGTGAGTTCCTCATTGCCTGTTCATCGGATGACGGCGTGATCTACGAGTGGGATTTAACGAGCGCCACGGCGACTGTGGTTGCTAACGCGCCAGTGGACTGCTCTGCAACATTTGTTACTGAGGAGAGGTTTCTTGTCTGTCTCGGCGCGTCCGCCAATCCAAGACTGGTAAAATGGTCAGACCAAGAGGACAACACGACTTGGACTGCGGCGGCTACAAACCAAGCTGGCGACATAGAGTTGCAAACCAACGGAAAAATCCTTGCCGGAGTGCGGACGCGAGGCGCGTCATTAATCCTCACAGATCAAGACGCCCACACAATGACATATCAAGGGCCTCCATTTGTTTATGGCTTTCAAAGGGTTGGCACAGCTTGCGGTATGATTTCGGCTGGCGCATATGCCTCTGTGGATGCTGGTGTTATCTGGATGGGTCGTCGTAACTTCTTCTTGTATTCTGGCGGTCAGGTTCAGGAGATACCTTGCTCAGTCGCAGATCATGTATTCAGCAATTTGAATTACGATCAGGCGTCTAAAGTTCAGGCGGTGGTCAATAGCCAGTGGAATGAGGTCTGGTGGCTCTATCAGTCGCAAGATGCGTCAGAATGCGACAAATACGTTGCGTATGACTATGTAGAAAACATCTGGACGACAGGCGAAATTGACCGCACTGCGGGTGTGGATCGCGGAGTATTCCGCCGTCCGTTTATGGTCAAGCCTGACGGCGTTGTTTACGAGCATGAGGTTGGCTTTAACTACGATGGTGCAACTCCATTTGCAGAGACAGGTCCAATAGCAATCGGCACTGGTGAGCGCCTTATGAAAGTCACAAGCGTTATTCCTGACGAAAAAACACAGGGCGATGTGGATTTAAAATTTAAGGTTCGCAATTATCCCAATGACACTGAAACGGAAAAGGGGCCGTTCAACACATCAAACCCAACATCTGTTCGCTTCCAAGGGCGTCAAGTCAGAATGCGCGTTGAGGGTGTGCAGGCTGCTGACTGGCGCGTGGGCATTATGCGCCTTGACGCAAGGCCGGGTGCTAAGAGATGAGCTTTTATGGCGCACCTCCCATAGGCCCTGATTTTAAAGTATGGGCGGAAAAGTTTAGTGCGTGGCTTCAAAGTACACGCTCTTTTCTTACGCATCGGCGTGATTACGATAGTGCGGCGGCAGATGGCGTCTTGATGTGGGATCGTGAATATGGATATCCGGTGGTTTCCAAAAATGGTGAATGGCATCAGATCGTGCTTGAGGATGGTCATGGAGACTTTTACATTGCCGCAGATGTGACGGCGGCAAGCGCAAACACTGCTTACAAGTTGACCTACACAGCGGAAGCCTCAAACGATGGCCTTACGCTTGGCACTCCATCAAGTAGGATTGTGTTTGAAGAGGCTGGTGAATACGTTATAGCCTTTTCTGCGCAGATTTCATCAACATCATCAAGCACTGTGCATTTCTACTTTTGGCCTAGCGTAAACGGCACAGACATCAACAACAGTGCGATGACTACCGCCTTGCACCAAAACAACGCAACTTTGGTTACATCTCGGACGCAAATATTCACAGTCGCAGCCAACGATTACCTTGAGGTCAATTGGATGACTGACAGCACTAGCGGCTTTCTTAACGCCACTGCCGCTGCGTCACCCGTTCCTAATATTCCAGCCTCAACTTTGTCGATAACGAGGTTGCACGGCTAGGGGTGTCAATATGCGCAAAATGTGGTATAAATGTTTAAACCGTTCGGAGTTATAAAATGGGTATCTTTGATTTTTTATTCGGCAAGCCTGAACAAACAGGTCAGCTTGACCCGCAAACGGAAGCGGCTCGAAACTTTTTGCTCAACCAAATGTTGGAGCAATATAGCGCAGGGCCAGTAAATGTCCCTCAATATCAAGCGGTTGCTCCGGCTGCAATGTATAGCGGCACAAATGATCTTTTAAGCTCACTTGGTTTGGGTACGGTTGCACCACCATCCATGCCAACAACCACTGTCGGCGGTATGGAAGTTTACACCAGTCAGCCATTTCAAGAGCAAATGGAAACGTCTTACGCCGAAGCATATCCCGGTCAATATGATTTCTTGCGATCTTTCTACATGGACCCGGTAACGGGTGAACGAGGCACTCGCTCATATGGTTATGTTGATCCAAACGCGCCTGTTACCATGCCCGGTGGCGGTTCTAACGGCGGAAACCAATATAATAATAGCGACTCTGACTCCACGGCTTACGCTATAAGAGAGCACAATCGTCTATTTCCAACTGCTGATTATTCTGGTGGACCATCTAATTACACTGATAGTTATGGTGTAATTGGTTCTGACGCCCCGGTGTTTTCTGGTGGTGGCGCTGATGGGGCTGGAAATTTTGGCAAGGTTGGGGATTTCTTTGGAGGGATCGGCAATGCGCTGGGAATTACTGACTATAAATTGTGATGAAAGGTTGTTCCAATGATTGGTTCAAACGTATTTGGGCAAGCCCAGCAGTATCAAACCCAAGCGGGTGATATTTACGGACGCTTGGGAAGTTTCAGCCCAACAAATATGCAAGCTGCACAACTTGGTTCTGCGCAACAAATGCAGGGTGTCGGTGCTGTGCAATCTGCGCAAGCTCCCGGTCAAATTGGTGTTAATCAATTAGCAACAACAAACTTGAACCCATATATGTCTCCTTACACTCAGAATGTGATAGAAGCTGGGCAAGCGGATATTGAGCGTCAACGCCAATTGGCTTCTGAGAACCTATCAGCACAGGCTCAACGTGCTGGTGCTTTTGGTGGCTCTCGTCAGGCAGTACAGGAAGGTGTACTCGCTGGTGAGGCTTTACGTCAGGCTGGACAGTTATCCGCGCAACAACGTCAGCAAGCATTTTCTCAAGCACTTCAATCCGGCCAGTTCGACATCGGCAACGTGCAGCAGGCTCGCGCATTGCAGTCAGGCCAGCAGATGACAGCCGAGACACTTGGCCAGCAGGCTCGCGAAGCCGCAGCGGCCCGAGATCAAGCGGCCCGTTCTGGTAATATGGCGGCGGCAAATCAGTTTGCGTTACAACAGGCTCAATTTGAGCAAGCGGCAAATCAAGCCAATTATCAGGGCCAATTCCAAGCGGCTAACGTGCAATCAGGTGCGGCTGGTGGTCTTCGCGGTCTTGGGTCAACTATGTTTGGTCAGGGTATAAGTGGCTTGCAACAACAACAAGCGGCGGCGGCTAGAGCGCAAGCGGCACAACAAGCAATGTTGGATGCGTCTCGCAATCAAACACTGGCAAACCTTGGCTACCCCGGTCAGGCACTGCAAACAGGCTCTAATATACTCGGCGGACTTCCTAGGTCTGCCGTTACGCAATCTGGAACGCCGGGATTGTTTGGCAGTCTGGCAACCATTGGAAGCCTTCCCGGCATTGGGTAATTGAATGGAATTAACGCAACGAGACCTACTAGCAAAGACACTGCAAGCCGAGGCTGGAAACCAAGGCTATAATGGCATGGTGGCTGTTGGTTCTGTAATTATGAACCGTCTTGCTGGCGGCAGTGATCTCGGCAAAGTTATTTTGAAGCCGGGTCAGTTCTCTGCGTGGAATAGCACCACTGGTTATGCTGGCGGCGAACAAGGTCAAAATATGGACTTCACGCCAAGTGCAAGAGCGTATGAAGTTGCTGACGCCTTGCTTTCTGGTAATTATGAAGACCCGACAGGCGGTGCCACCCACTACTATAACCCAGAGATTTCCGATCCCACTTGGGGTCAATCTGGAGGTGGTGATTGGCAAACCATAGGTCAACACGTTTTTGGAAAAGCAAATATTGCAGGTCCAAAACCAATTCCCAACAACGGGACAATGACGGAATCTTTGGAAGCCAAAATCTTTGGAGGAGCTTCATCAATGGACGGACAATCTACAGGCCGCAATATGCAGCAGCCAAGCGCCATTCAAATGCAGAAAATGCAACAACAGCAAGGCTCTGGTGGGTTGATGGGTTTTCTTCGTGATCCACGAACACGCGAGGCATTTGCTTCTATGGATGTGTCTGGTCGTTTGGGCGGAATACAGCAACGAGCGTCCGCTGATGTAGAACGTCAACAGCAAGGCGAAGATCGAAATAGAACAGCGGATTGGTTGGCTTCTCAGCCTAATGGTGGATTGTTTGCCGAAGCTATAAGGGCCGGTATGCCAGCAGCGCAAGCATATGAAGCATATAGAAAATCATTAACAGGTGATTACGTTGTTGTCGGCAAAACATTAGTTGATCGGAAAACAGGTAAGGTTATTTTTCAAGCTCCTACCACGGCAACATTAACTCGCAAAAATCCAGTAACAGGTGAACTTGAATATATTTCAGGAATTGATCCGTCTCAACTTAACTTAGACCAAAGTGAATCTGGCGCAACCGTATATTCTGGCAGAATGCGACAGGCAGAAAATGATTTACGTTTAGTTGAAAGGGAAGGAACTGATTTTATGCAGAAAATCTTTTCCAATATTCCTTTCGCGGGAAATTATTTAACATCACCCGAGTTTAAATCTTACGATCAAGCGCGAAGAAACTTTGTTAACGCTGTTTTGCGTAGGGAGTCCGGCGCCGTTATTGCTGACTCTGAATTTGAAAACGCGAACTTGCAATATTTTCCACAGCCCGGAGACACGCAACAAGTTATAGATCAGAAAAGACGAAATAGAGAATTAGCTATTAGGTTAATAGAAGCTGGTGCTGGTGAAGGAACTGCATATGCTCGACAAGAAGTTCTTAAAATGCAGCAAAAAATAAACCCACTTTTTGGGACACCTGATTATGTAGCCCCAGAAGCGCCAGCGCAAAGTGAAGGCGGTAATACGGAGGTGGAATTTCCATAATGGCTAAAAAACCTACAAAAAAAATCTTTTATATTAAAAGCGCCAAAACTGGCGATATAATGCGTATAGCTGCACGCACTCGTGATGAAGCGTTCAAAATATCTGATACAATGGACCCGTATAAAGCTCCAATTGTTGTTCCGAAACCGGGCGGTGAAGGTTACTTTGTAAATCCAGATGATGGAAGTGCTCTTGTTATGCAGCCTGATGGCAGAGAGCTAATTATGGGCAGTGGTTTTAGTACATCTAATCCCGAGCGTGTTGCTGCTTACAAAGAAGGTCAGACCGCTGGATCAATGGCCACTTCAGATTGGCAGAAAAGCATTTTGTCGGCGGCGGAAGAACAATCTCCGCTCGGCAGAGCTACTGGCCCGGTAGTAGTGGCATCACAGGCAATGGGCTTTGGGTCTGGTGCTTGGTTGGATGAACTTGTTGAAAAATATTTTGGTGGAAAATCTGGTGACGCTCTCCGCGCAATTAAGCAAGCGCAACAAAGCGAACGCCCGGTTGAAACTTTAATTGCACAATTGGGGGTTGGTTTAACTGAAGGCTATGCTTTGTTAAAAAGGCTTCCTCAACTTGCAAACATTATCAGTGGGACGCGCCAGCGAGGACCGATTGCATCAACTGCTGTGAGTGGAGCCGCTGGATTATCCGCTGGGGGTGCTACTGGATTTATTTCTGGTGCTGGTGAGGCTGAACCGGGTGAAAATAGAATTCGAGAAGGTGGTGAAGGTGCAGTTTTAGGATCTGCTGTTGGTGGCACTCTTGGCGCTGTTACGCCTTTGCTTGCTTCTGGTGGCAGAAACATATTAAATCTTTTGAGAAAATCAGATGTTCCAATGATTGCTGCTGCGTTGCGCATTAGCAAACAAGCGGCAGAAGTTATTAAAAGTGCTTTTGATGCTGGTGGTGATATTGACCAAGCGTTGCTAAATTTGGAACGTGCTGGTGAAACCGGGATGTTGGCTGATGCTGGTCCTGCCGCTCAAGCATTGCTTGACGCAAGCGTTTCTGTTGGCGGTCAAGGTCAAGTTGTAACACGCGCATTGGGCCAACGCGCAGATGATGTTACGGCAGGGCTTTCTCAAACTTTAGATAAAACTTTAGGTGATGCAGATTTAACTCCGCTTCAAGCGGCAGAAATGATTTCTGCAAAAACAGCCAAAGGTCGAAAATCAGCATATGAAGCTGCTTACGGTCAACCTATAGATTATAGCTCTCAAGCTGGTATTAATATTGAAAGCACTCTAGATAGAATTGATCCTTCTATTTTAGACCAAGCAATTAAAAAAGCTAATGTGATGATGAGAGCGGCTGGCAAAAAAAATCAACAAATATTAGCATCATTAGGAGATGATGGGGAAATATCCTACACTCAAATGCCCAATGTAATGCAACTTGATTATATAAAACGTGCTCTTGGAAATTTGGCAGAAGCCGCAAGAAACCCTCTTGGTCAAGCAACTGATGATACTTTGCTTTATGGCGGATTGGCTAGAGATTTAAAGAAATCTATAGGTGATGCGGTAATTGAACCTGAAACTGGTGCGCGGTTATATGATGATGCTGTAAGGCTAGGAGGCGAAAAAATTGACGAGCAAAACGCCTTTAAGTTAGGGCGTGAGGCTTTAAAGCCGCAAACTGAAATTGGCGATATTCTTGACGAGTTAGGGCCAGAACCTTCTCAAGCACAAATAGAAGCATCAAAATTAGGGATGCGTCAGTATATACGCACAATATTAGAAAACGTCAAAGGTGTTCCGTCCGACCAAGAATTGGCTGCGCGGCAACTAGATTCATTCTATCGTCTTACAAGCTCTGATGCAGCACGAAAGAAAATTCAACGTATTATGGGCAATGAAGCAGCCGATCTATTGGCTGAGATAGATAAAGTTGCGCAAACTTCAAAAGTTCGGTCGGCTGTTGCAATAAACTCTAAAACAGCACAACGCCAAGCTATAGAACGAGATATTAGAGATGTAACAGATGAAGGCTTTTTTGGACAATTACTTCGTGGAGAACCAATTGGTTCTGCGAAAGAAATCGTTAAAGCTATCACTGGCAGAACCGATCAATATGATTTTGAACAGCGCAGAAAAATATTTGCAGACGTTGCGAGGGCGCTTACTGAAGCTAAAGGGCCAGAAACTCGTAAGGTTTTAGATATTATGGAAAGGGCGCAAACTGGACAAATCATAACTCAGGCTGAAAATGATTTGTTAGTCAACCAAATTGCTGGTGTTCTTTCATTAACCGCGCGTGGGGCTTTGGAACCTAAATTGCAAGAAATGGCACAGTAAGGAACAATAAATATGCGTATTGAACCAATGGATAAAGACACGGTTGAGGGCATCGTCCAAAAGGCGGTGCAAGATGCTGTTGATTTTATCGAGAGCGAAATCTCTGAACCACGGATCAGGGCGCAGCGTTATTTCGATGGCAAGGTAGATATTGGGCATGAGCAAGGTCGGTCTAAGGTTGTCGCCACAAAGTGCCGTGATGTTGTTCGCGGTATAAAACCATCTATTCAGCGCGTATTTCTAAGCACAGAAAACCCGGTTGAGTTTGTGCCTCGTATGCCAGAAGATGTTCCAATTGCGGAGCAAATGACCAAATACGCCAACTATAAGTTTCAGCAAAACAACGGCTATCGTATGCTGAACGATGTTTTCCAAGACGCTATGGTTAAAAAGTGCGGCATTGCCAAGGTGATGTTTGAGGACAAGACGAAAAGCGAAATCTATAGCTATACTGGATTATCTGCTGAAGAGTTTATGTTCTTGGCAGAGGAAGACGATGTTGAAGTATTAGAGCAAACAATAACGCAGGAAATAGAAATCGACGAAATGGGCGTTGAAATAGAACGTCCAATTTATGATGTTAAAATCAGCCGCACAGTTTCTGACGGCGACATTCTTATTACGTCAGTCCCGCCAGAAGAATTTTTTGTGGATCGAAATGCTCGCAGCATAGACGATTTCTTTGTGGTTGGACACCGCACCGATATGACCATTGGCGACTTGCTGGCTATGGGCTACGAGGAAGACGAAATCCAAGGCTTAACCGGGACTATTTCAACAATGGAGTCTGAGGCTGAATTTGAGCGCCGTGGCTACACCGTTGATGAAGACGATGATGAAAGCGTTGATCCCACATCTAAGAAAGTTGTCGTGACGGAAGCCTATATGAAGGTTGACGCTGAGGGTTTGGGCATCCCACAACTTTATCGTTTTGTCTTGGCTGGTGCTGGTTACAAGATGCTTTCTTATGATCTAGCTGATGAAGTGCCGTTTGCGGTTTTCGAAATCGATCCGGAACCACACGCATTTTTCGGAAGATCGTTGGTTGAGCTAGTAATGAATGACCAAGACGCGGCAACATCAATGCTGCGTGGTGTTCTTGATAACGTGTCATTGACTAACAATCCCGGCCTAGAAGTTATCGAGGGTCAAGTTTCGATTGACGATCTTCTCAATAACGAGATCGGTCGGATTGTGCGAGTTAAGTCTTCTGGTGCAATTCGTGAACAAGTTGTGCCGTTTACTGCGGGTTCTACGCTCCCAGCTTTGCAATATTTCGATATGCTTGTTGATAACAAAACGGGCGTTTCTAAGGCTGCACAAGGGCTTGATCCAGATGTATTGCAGTCAGCCACCGCCACAGCCGTTGCGGCTACTATGGAAGGCGCTGCGGGTCAGGCAGAGGTCATGGCGCGTAATTTAGCCGAAGGCGGTATGCGTCAGCTATTTAGATTGATTGCTTCGACCATTATTAAAAATTCTGACAAAGAAGAAATCATCCGACTAAACAACCAATTCGTTGCTGTTGATCCCAGGGTCTGGAACGCAGACATGGATATCATAGTGAATGTCGGATTGGGTACGGGGCGCGAAAACGAAAAGGCGGCGGTTTTGCGCGAGACCATTCAAATGCAAATGAGCATTTGGCAGCAATATGGGCCTAATAATGGCATGGTCACGATGACTAATATTCGGAACACACTGGCGGATACTTTAGCGGCAGTCGGCCTTAAAAACTCAGAGCGTTATTATTTGCCTGTTACACCGGAAAGCGAACAGCAGTTGATTGCTCAAAAGCAGCAAGAGGCAATGATGGCGCAACAGCAACAACAGCAAGGCGGCGCTCCGGCATCCGATCCAAACCAAGCGTTCTTAATGGCAGAGCAAATGAAAGCGCAAAGCAGAGTGCAAGTCGATATGGCTAAATTGCAGTTGGATGCACAGAAGGCTTCTGCGGATCAGCAATTTAAGATGCATGAGCTTGCTATGAAAGACGATTTGAAGCGCGATGAAATGGTGCAAGACCTCGCGGTTGAAGTTGCGAAAATTTTGGGTCAGTATAATTCAACTGTGAATGTTGCCGCTGTAAAAGCAGAGCAAGATGCAACACGCGCACACAACGAACAAATGATGGGTGGTTATGGATTACAAGGTTAGGGCATCACGTTCTAGGGCGTTAATGCAAAACGAACATTTCCAACTAATCATGAAGGATTTGCGAAACCAGCAACTTGAGGGTTTTGCGAATAGCAGCGCCGACGAAGTGGAGAAACGTGAAGACGCTCACGCCATTTTGAGAGCATTAAACCAAATTGAGTATATTCTCCAAGCGGACGTAAACGCTGAGATGCTCATAGAAAAGAAGGATCGGCACCGCCATGACGACTAATCCTAACGATGGAAGCATTGCTTCTGTAACCGAAATGCTGATGGAAACTCCGCAGCAAGATAATCCAAGCGAGGCTGTTGAGGCTTCCGAAGAGGTAACTGGGGGCGCTCAGACTGAACCGGAAGAGGTAATGGCTGAGAGCGAGGATGCCAGTGGCTACGATACTGATGAAGCTGAAGATGCTGAATATGAAAACGTAGATGAGGATGAATACACCGACGAGCCAGCCGCTCCTGTGGAGCTTTCCGACGATCTTGAACTTGAAGTAAAGTCAGATGGTCAATTAAAGAAAGTGACCCTGCAAGAGCTAAAGCGTGGCTACGCTGGGCAAGATTACGTCCAAAAGGGTATGGAACAGAACGCTAATCAACGCAAAGAGTTGGAGCAACTGAACCAAACCATGCAACAAGAACGTGAACAGTTTTTGCAACGCATCAATCAACTCGAAAATGGTGAACTTTCACAAAAGCCTCAAAAGCCACCGAAGGAGCTGCAAAACAGTGACCCTTTAGGTTATTTGGAGCAAATGGAAGAATACCGCGAAAATGTTGCAGAATTTGAACGTCTCAAGCAAGAGGCTGAACAAGTCAAGCAGCAGCAATTGGCCCAACAGGCGCAAGCCAATCAAGCCTATATTGCGCAACAAGCTGAAATTCTGAAACAAGAAATTCCAGAGCTACGCGATCCAGATAAGGGCAAAAAACTCTTGTCTGATATTCACGCAACGGCGACTGGCTATTACGGCGTTCCAGAAGAAATTGTTAGCTCGTTGACACACGGATGGGAGTTTAAAATCATGCGTGACGCGGTTGCTTACCAAAAGCTCATGGGGACTAAGGACAAAGTCGTAGAAAAGTCAAAATCTGCGCGTCCAATGGTTAAGCCGGGAGCAAAACGAACCGAGGATGGTCGGGCGAAAAGGCAACAACAAGTGCGTTCTAGGATGAAGAAAAGTGGTGACATAAAAAGTGTCACTTCATTCTTATTGTCATAGCGAAAGGAAAACACAATGGGTGTTCTAGCTAATACAAACGAAACCTATGATGTCACGACTATCCGCGAGGATATTCAAGACGCATTGATTTCGATCACGCCAACTGAGACAATTTTCATGTCTACTATTGGCACACGCAACGTCGAAAACACTTACTTTGAGTGGGGCGAAGTTGATCTTGCGGCAGTCGCAACTGACAACCGCGTAATCGAAGGCGAATCTGCTCCCGGCAACGATTCTCCAACTAACGCTGTTCGCAAAGGGAACTACACACAGATTTCAGACAAAGTTGTCGATGTGTCTTCCACTGCAAACAAAGTTAACGGTGTTGGCGATGCGCAAACAGTTGCAGAGCAAGTTGCTTACAAACTGAAAGAACTGAAGCGCGACATGGAAGCCATGCTGCTTTCCAATACTGCCGCGTCTGCTGGTTCTTCTGGCACTGCCCGTGCAACTGCTGGTCTGCCAGCCTTTATCACCACAAACACTGCGTTTGGTACTGGTGGTTCCGCTGGTACAACATCCGGTACAGGTGAAGCTGGTTTCCCTAATGCTGGTGCTACAGACGGCACACAACGTGCGCTGACAGAAACCATCTTGAAAACTGTCATTGCTTCGTGCTGGGATAGCGGTGCAGAGCCTTCTGTGGTTCTTTGTGGTTCTTACAACAAGCAAGTAATGTCTGCCTTCACAGGTAACGCTACGCGCTACAAAGAAGCAGAAGACAGCAAATTGAACGCCGCAATTGACGTTTATGTTTCTGACTTCGGTGAGCTTCAAATCGTGCCATCGCGCCATATCCGTGCTCGTGATGTGTTCGTTCTTGATCCAAGCTATGCTTCGGTTGCTTACTTGCAGACTGCCAAGCAAGAGCCATTGGCCAAGACAGGCCACTCTGAGCGCCGATTGATTTCGGTCGAATATGGCTTGCAAGTTGGTTCGCAAAAAGCCCACGGTTTTATTGCTGACTGTACGACAGCTGCTTAATTAGATTAGGGGCTGTAATGGCCCCTTTTCTTCTTTTGGGAGTAAAAAGATGCCTAAAATAAAAATCACCACTGACACAACATGGGTTCATGGTTCTCGCGCTGTAAAAGGCCAAACTTATGATGTTAATGAGGAAGAAGCCAAAGTTTTAATTGGAAATGGCTTTGCGGAAGCTGTTGAAGTTAAACGCGCTCGAAACAAAAAAGGTCAGTTGAAGTCTGATGATCCCAGCACTCCTGACGTAAATGAAGCATGGGTTGGCGGTAAAAAGCCAAAAAAGAAAAAATGACAGAACACTTACAAACAAAAATTAAGGAAGAAGACAACAAAGTTGTTATTTCCCGTGTGCAAGATGTGCAGTCGATCCTTGATTATAATAAAGAAAAGCAAATTGCTGGCACGGTGGCTGGTAGTGAAATGCGCCATGTTGGGCAAATTCCATTTGTTGTTGTCGAAAAATGGATGTCAGAGTCTGGTTTAAAACTAGGGTCGAAAGAGTTTGCAGAATATGTTAAAAAGAAATTGTTGAGCGGTGATTACGCGAAACTTTTGGTTCACGGTTACTGAGGGCGTAAATATGAGTAATAGAAGTACAGTCGCATCTGCGCATGAACGGCTTGATGGTATCGAGCCGCGCATCACCAAGCTGGAAACTACCGTGCACTTGCAATTCAAAGAGGTTTTCGCCCGTGTGAAGCGGCTAGAGGCAATTTTGATTGCTACTGCCGGAACAACCATCGCTATGCTTTTTGCGGTGCTGACTAAGATGGGCTGACAAAATGATTGACCCGGTAACAGCGGTCGGTCTAGCCACATCGGCTTTCAATATTCTCAAGCAGGGCATTAGTGCTGGCAAAGACATCCAAGAAATGAGCGGAACCCTAGCTAAATGGGGAGCCGCTTTTTCTGATTTTCAGTATGCGGAAGACAAGACAAAGAACCCTCCATTTTATAAGATGATGTCTGACAATAGTTCTAATGCTATTGAAATCTTTGCTCAAAAGAAAAAGATGGAAGCCATGCGCAAGGAGATTAAAGATCATATCTCATGGACGTATGGCCCTTCTGCTTGGGAAGAGGTGCTTCAAATAGAAGGTGAGATGCGCCGCATCCGCAAGGAAGAGGCTTATAAAAAGCAAGAGGCGATAGACAACGCTATTAACTTTGTTCTTGGCGCTTTTATATTTGCCATTGCTGCGGCTGGGATTGTGACAGGATTTTACTATCTTGGCCGTTATCAAGGGAAGTGGTAGATGTGGTTTTTAGTGTGGTTTCAAGTAATGAATAACAACATTGAGCATTATCAGCTTAATCAATTTCCAACTGAGATGGAGTGCAAAGAAGCTCTTGAAGATGCAAAAGTCCTGATAACCACAAGCCAGACTACGGTGTACTGCTTTGAGGTTATACCAGAATAAAAAGGGTGATTACGTTGTGTATGACAAAGATGGAAAAGTTGTTATAATAACGCACCACAAGAGGTACGCGATTGCGTA
>Ga0208645_1000935_pt1 | contig 28621 bp, 32 predicted proteins | sample VirMetDEL_Sep_01_FD_184519 | JGI IMG/M metagenome (GOLD analysis project Ga0208645, IMG submission 184519) | Aqueous microbial communities from the Delaware River and Bay under freshwater to marine salinity gradient to study organic matter... | ecosystem: Environmental > Aquatic > Marine >... | reverse complement strand
GGTTCAATTTATGTCTTGGACAATATATATTCCCACATTTACAAGTATAAACGTCTGTCATCAAAGGTGGTATTTTTTTATTGCATACAGAACACTTTGGTTTCATTTATTTATACACCTTACTGTCTATAAATAAATACTACTTTATTTTACGGAATATTTTATAAATAACATTATATAAGGATGTTTTAGAAATAGGGTTTACTAGTGTGTAGCAGTCAGTTCCTGAATATATATTTGTATCTATCTTTTTTCTGATGTCATATACAAATACGATAGGGTATTTGTATTTAGATATAATTTTCATTATATTGTTGATTTTATTTTTGGGTATTTCATTGTCAGATATATTCATCATTACAAAAAGAAAAGATGATTGAATGTTTAGGGTCTGTATAGCTTCTTCAACAGTCATACACTGTATAGGCAAAAGATATAAATTTGTTAGTATAGACGAAACCTTCATTCTGTTTCCAATGTTACTATCAATACATAAAACATTAGTGTTTATTAAGTCCTTTTTAATACACTGTTGTAATTGTGTATTTAAATCACATAATGTATTAACAGGGAATATGAATTTAGTGTTGATAGTATCATCGTGTATTGATATTGCCATATCACCTTTTATAATGTTTAATAACTGAGTGGTAGTGTTGTAGTATATATGTTCAAAATAATTCAACGACGTTGTGATTACACCCTTGTTATTTATAATATTTTGTTCTTTCCAGTATTGTTTTATAATAAAGACAAGGTTGTATTTACTTTCATTTCTTTCACAGTTCACAGTGATGTTGACATAATGTTTCTTAATTAAATACCGTTCAGACAATCTTAATATACCTAAAATACAATGTTCTATTTTATCACTGTCGGCAAATATATATTCGGGGATACTGTCATCAATATTAAAAAGGATATTGACACCGTTTAAATTCATTCTGGATGAATTGTTCAGATCTTCTATCAATTCTTGTATGTTGAATATCTTAAGATTATATAATAAAAACCCACTAGATAGTTTATAATGGTCTATCAAGTCGTTTATAGTCTTTGTGACTTGTATGGAATGGGATGATATATCTTTACAGTGTATTCTCTGTTCACGGTCTAATGATGTTTTGGAAAGTAATTCTGAACTAACCAATACAGTGCTTAAGTCTTGATGTATTATGTTAGATAAAGATGAAATTTTTTTCTTATCATATAAATTATTTTTAAAACCTATTAACCACTTAAACACGAATTCTTTTATTATATTTTCTATATTATTATCTTTTATATAAGAGATGATTTTATCTTCTGTTTCATTGGGGTTTATAAATCTTATATCTACAAGTTTTTTACCATCATAATCAATGGGGTATGTATATATATTAGTAATAGTTTCACTAATATTGGTTGTAGATAACATAAATAAACATTCATCATCACAGTGAAGATGTAAAGATATATTATCACACCCTATCTCGTCACTAATATTTTGTATAACATCGTTAAATACAATAGACGTCATTTATATATTATTGTGAATTATTTTTTAAACGTGTTAATTCATATATAATAACAGGATTTGTATTATGATCATAACTATATCGTCTGTTTGAACCTATTGGAAATTCAATACCTTTATCACTGTTTTCACTCCTTTCACTCTTTTCACTCTTTTCACTCTTTTCACTCTTTTCACTCCTTTCACCCTTTTCACCCTTTTCACCCTTTTCACCCTGAACATTGACTTTTATATTATGTAAACTTACATTCTTTACATCGCACATAGCTTTAGTCATGTATATAATATCCTTCTTATTTATAATAGGTGCTTTCATGAAAATATCTTCAAACTTTTGTTGTACTTCATTGATATATTCAGATGGATTTACGTATCTATCATGTTTTGTCATACTTAGACATAACTCAATATTCTTCTCTAATGAATTGTAGTCAGAAAATGCTTTTTTATGTTGTGATGCATTTTCGTCGAATTTACCAAATTTTATAATAGTTGCTATAACACCAGATATAAACCCAAAAATAGAAATCATAAGAGGATAAATTATTTCTGTGTCTGGGTTCACTATTGCATCTACAGCACCCAGTATACCAGATATAGGTCCTAACACAATTCCGCAAATAGTCAATATGTTGAAATATCTAATATTGTTTATCGAAGTTACAGCATGAACGTTTTTGTATACACTTATAGTATTCATAATAGTAATAAGAACGTTTTCTATATTGTCGTTCCATTTTATATTTTCAATAATATCATCACTGTTAATATTATCATCCATTTTAGTTAAATATTATTTTTTACTATAAATAATAAATGAAAAGAAATTCTTTACAACCTATAATAATTGGACTTACAATATTAATCTTTATTATTGTTATTGTAACAATTATATTATATAACAAACCTAAGAAAGAAGGTAAGAAAGACGTTGAATCATATAATGATTATGAACAAGATCCACATACATTAGATAAAGGTTTCAAAGTAACAGGTCAAAAGTTGTGTTCTGGTGGACCTTATATGGTATCAAGTGCCCCAGAAGAAGTAAAGCAATCATGTTATAATTATTCATATGATGATATTTCAAAACATGATTGTACTGTCTCTGGATGGAATGGTCAACCAACATCTTTTGTAAGAACTATAATGTCAAATGACACATGGAAGAATGAAATGTGTTAAAGGTACTATTAATTATCAGTAAGAAAAGAACAATGATTAATAATAAGAAGATATGTCTTGCAATGATTGTGAAAAATGAAGTAAAGGTAATAAAAAGATGTATTGATTCTCTACGTAAATATATAGATTATTGGGTTATTATAGATACTGGTTCCGTAGATGGTACACAAAAATACATTACTGAATTAATGTGTGAATATAATATTCCAGGTGAACTACATGAAAGAGAATGGGTAGATTTCTCAACAAATAGAAATCAAAGTCTTGAAATAGCTAAAACTAAAGCACAGTTTACTTTGATTATTGATGCAGATGACTATTTGAAGATAGAGGATGGTAAAAACCCATTTTCACAACTTAATGATACTGTGACATCATGTTATTTAAAAATCACTATTGGAAATCTCCAATTTAAACGAAAACAGATTATAAACAATGATTATAATTGGATGTATGTAGGTAAAATACATGAATCTTTATTACCTGTTTCAAATACAAAAAGTCATGATACTAATGTTATATTAATGTCTGATATTATGATAATAGCATCTACTTCTGCTAACAATGGTGATCCATTAAAGGTACGTAATGATGAAGAGTTACTGAAAGAAAGTATTAAAGAGTGTAATTCACCAGTACTTATATTTCATTATAAATCGCATTTAGCAGAGTTATATATAATTAATAAACGTTACAAAGAAGCAAATATATTACTAGATTCTCTTTTAAAAGACGAGTCGAATACATTGGACAACAAAGTAAAGTATATTTATAGTGTATATAATTGTGTTATTTCGAATAAAACATTATCAGAAAAAATATTCATGTTAATAAAAACATGGGAAATGGATGTTAGTAGATTAGAAGCTGTATATTATATTATAACTTTATTGTCAGGAGAAAATATGTATATATTCGCCTATACCTTCTATAAAATGGCTTTACAGTATATAGATTGGGAAAAAATACACATAAGGAAAGATATTTATATATGGGATTGGAAAATACATCGGCAATTTGCATGGGTGTGTTATTGTTTGTATAAAAATGATGAAGCCTTAGAAACGGTAAAAAAAATACACGGTATTGATACATTAGACGATGAGACTCGTAAAGCAATTACAAAAGAAATAGAATTATACGGAAAAAAACAATAATCGAATTTAAATTGTATTGAAATCAATTTAAATTCAATATCGGACTATAAAACAAATTTACAAATTGGTAGAACCGTAAGCACTATCAAAATCTAAATAACATACACCACCGTCGTTACATAAAGGTCTTCCTATTGTATAGGCTGGAATATCATTTTCTCTTTCTTTAATTTTACTATTTCTTATCGGATTGGATTGATGTTGTTGTTGTGGTTGTTGTGGTTGTTGTGGTTGTTGTGTTCCTAATTTATTTTGTATACTACGTGATATATCAATAATAAAAGATGAAATATCTTCAATTGTATGAGGACCTTTATACTGCATATAAGGTTTTCCATTTACAAATAATACTATATATGGAACTACCTTTATGGGTGAAATTGTATTTCTAGACATTATAACACATTTTTTATTGTTACTCACATTGATCATACCAAATTCACACCCACCTACATTACCAGGAATTTTCTTAAATAATGGAATTAAATCTTGACAATAAACACATTCGGTGCTATAAAAAAGTACAAGACAAAATCCAGGAACATTTGTACACAAAATAGAACCTTTTTGTGTATTCATAACTTTAAAGTCATCAGATGATAAAAATAGTAATCCGCTCATTTTATTTTTATTAAGATATCTGAGATTGTTTAAATCATTAAATACAAATGTATATAAAAAATAAAATAGAAATCAATAGAATAAAGATGATACAGATAGATACATCACAATCAAATGTACCTCTTAGCAATAATTATCAATATCCTATTACTATAGAGGGGGAAGAATATAATACTATTACTCATTATGTGTTGTGTCAACTCTTGAATAATATTCCTTTACGTACAGAAATTAATCAATGTGTAATTGGTAAAATACAGGAAAAATGGAAACAATTCAAATCAGATGAAGAAAGACAATATATATATGACTGTTTGTTCGATGTTTTACAATATAAACTAAATACCGACGAGGAATTAAAAAAGATTCTATTACAGACTAAACAGAAAAACATAAAATATATAACAGATGAAGACGATGTTTTTTGGGGGTGTAAAGATAATAAAGGTGAGAATTTCTATGGTAACGTTCTTACTAAAGTTAGATTTAAATTGGAACAGGAACTAAAGGATAATAACATTTTCCTATTGTATTTCTGTGAAAAAAATATGGAAAGAGAAATGGATAATGGTAATATACTAACTGAATATGAAAAAGATACTCTTGAAGATATATATGATAAATTTAAACATTGTTCATTTCCTATAACACGTCAAAAAGTAAAAGAGTTGTACAAGAAAAAGTTGTATGAACCTTTAGCATGGAATGTAAAAGATATGATTAAACAATTGAGGATAAAAAATATAGGTAAATGTAATAAAATAAACAAAGAACTTCGTTCTACTAAAGTTGTTATGTTATACATTGAATATATTATTAGAAAATTATACCCAGATATTAGTGATGACGGTGTTAAAGTTAAACGTCTTCAAGATTTAGTATTGAATAACTTCACAGATGGACAATTATATAAATTAAAGAAACGATGTTTTAGATTATTTGAAAATGGTTTCCTATCTAACAGTTTATCCGATAAAATCGATGATATAATATCTGTAATACCAAAACATTGGGATGAAGATGAAAGTGAAGATGAAGGTGAAGATGAAGATAATATAGAAAAGGAAACCAAAGATAAAACAGAAAAGGAAACCAAAGATAATACAGAAAAGGAAACCAAAGATAATACAGAAAAGGAAACCAAAGATAATACAGAAAAGGAAACCAAAGATAATACAGAAAAGGACGAGAAGGACATAGGTAATGATAACATTGAAAATGAAGTTGAAGATGATGAAAAAATAGTAGAAGAAACAGAAGAAGATATTTATATTTATGATGAACCCAAACTTGGTGTTATTTACAATAAGTTATCTCTTAATCATATAAATCCTTTTGATGTAAAAATTAACAATGATAATGTAGTAATGTTTAGTATACTATATCACTTATGTTTCAAAATGTTACACTTATTGGTAATTAAGATAGAAAATGATTTAGATGGTAATATCAAAAGTTCAATATATAGTACAGTAAAACAATTATTGACATCACCACCTGAAAATATTTCAGATGATAACTACAAAGAAGGTATTGAATTGTTGAGTTTATATATGCAACTATTATCTGAATATAATTATTCGATGATTGAAAAGCATTTAGTTATTGGATTGAACAAGAAATTCGAAAGTAAAGAAATGAAGGATATATTAGATTCGACAGGAAATCAAGATATTCATTACGATAGTGATATTGGTGTTAAGGTAAAGAATAACTTTATAGGTAACCATTTAATTAAACTTAGAACAATGAATAAAAGTAATTCTGTATTGGAAAAGAATAAAACACTTCCGAATGACATTGATAAATGGATCACGAATCAATTATCAGATGAACTGGTAAAACAATGGTTCATAATGAGATGGAAGGACTTCAATAGTATAATTAAAATAATTGAGAATAGGATAGGGGTAACACTATCTGGTGATAAATTAAGGAAAACGTTAGATATTATATTCAATACTGTAGAAGGTGAAAATATGAACAAGAAACCTTCAGATATATGTACTATTATTTCTAACGATAATGAAGAACAGTGTACAGAAATATGGAGGAGAACATCTGTTCCCTTGTATTACATATACAATAATTATGGTAAAGATGAGAGTGTACTAAACATACTTGTACAAAATGAAAATTCAAATCGTAAGGGGAAAACATCTCTCGAAACAAAAGAAATATTTTTAGCCTTGATGTCAATATTAGAAAAGGTTAAAATAGTAAATAAAATATATGAATGTGTAGATGATATAGACACTGATATTAAAACATCAACGGATATACTATTAGGAAGACAATGTAATAAATTCAGAGAATACACCGATGAACAGGAGTATAATGAATTAGACGATAGTTGGATTAAAATTCATATCGGTGATATTGGACATCATAGTGATAGAACAATAATTGAATTTAAACACGCAGTCAAAAACATATATTATAGTTGTGTAGACGATAAAATTAAATTGAATAGAGTTATGTTTTTTAAATAAAAATAAAATGATTTAAGAAAGCTGTAATAATAATATAACAGTAAATTAAACATATGACATCTTCGAACTTATCAAAAAACATCAATGTCAGTATAGAAGATAAATTCCAAATGTTTATCGATAGTGTAACTAAAAAATATACTATTGATAAAGATGAATTGATTAAATTATGGAATTCTGATACAGAATCAACTGGTTCCACAACTGTTGAATCTTTAAAAAAACTTACTGTTCCTAAACTGAAAAATCTATGTAATCAGAACGGTATAAAATATAAAAAAAATATAAAAAAGGATGAAATAATTCAATTGATTCTGAACCCACCACCAGTTGTAGAAAATAAACCTAAGAAGAGTTCTACTTCGTCTATTATTAAAAATATAATTTCCAAAAAATCCGATATGGTATTATCTAAGAATCAATTTAATAATTTTGAACATACAGATACAGGGTTTGTATTTGACCCAAAGACTAAAAAAGTTTTTGGTAAACAAAATGGGGATGGAACTATAAAACATCTAACTGAAGATGATATTGAGTTGTGTTATAAATACAAATTCCAATATGAAATACCAGAAAACCTTAATAAAGATGATGATTTCAGGATTGAAGAAGATGACGATATCGATAAGGAGATTGATGATGTTGTCACCACTGAAGATAAATTATTAAGTGATGATGAGTTTGAAATCGAAGAATATGAAGATGAAGATGAATAGGAGTAAATGTAAAAAATGATTTTTTGAAACAATAATAAGTTTAAAAAATCAAAATCATATTAAGAAATACCGATACAATGGGGATAAAAAGTTCATTCAATAAATTCTTGAAAAATATAGATGAAAGTATATTTAAATTAACCCATATTTCAGAATTTGAATTCAAAAAAGTTGCGATTGATGTCACTTTGTTTATATATAAGTACAAAGTGTCGAATGGAAAGAATTGGTTAAATCAATTTGTAGACCTAATATGTGTACTACGAAAAAATAATATTCACCCTTATTTCGTGTTTGATGGTGAATATCCTCTTGAAAAGGAAAACGAACAAAAGAAAAGACGACAATTAAGGGAAAACAAGAAACAGTATATTATGAAACTTGAAAGTGCTCTTGATGAATATAAAAAAAGTGGTTATGTTGATAAACTATTACTGAAATTCCGTCAAAGTTATTTAAATCCACACATCATAAATATTGAAAAAGTTCAAGAATTGATAGACGTTAAAAAGAAACAATTAATCAATATACGAACAAATGATATGATTATACTAAAGGAACTTTTTAGTGTTCTTCAAATAGGATGGTGTGTAGCACCAGAAGAATCAGAAAAGTTCTGTTCGTGGTTAACTTTAAATGGTAAAGCAGATGCTGTAATGTCTGATGATTCAGATGTTATAGCATATGGAACACCTTTGATATTAACAAAGATGAATACATGGAGTGAATCTGTTGTATGTTTAAAATTCAATCATGTGTTAAAAAGTTTAGCTTTCTCGTCACTTGAACAATTTCTAGATTTTTGTATAATGTGTGGTACCGATTATAATCCTAATATTTACAAAGTAGGGTCTGTTTCTGCTCATAAGTTGATAAGTCAATACAAATGTATTGAAAATATCAAGAAACATACAAAATTAGACACATCGGTACTAAACTTTATAACAGTAAGATCTCTCTTTAGAGAATTTAATAACTACCCAAAAGATATTAAAGTCCCTTATTGTAAAATACCAAACTGGCAAAATGTTGAAACTCTGTTTAATAAATATGATATAAAACCACTAACCGTAGAAAATAAACAATATTTCGAATTCAATCCTGTAATATTAGATTTTGTAGACAATCTGTAATTATTTATAATTTTAAACTATGTTCAGTTTAAAATTATACTATCATAAATTAAATTCAGGCTCTTTCCACTCAATGGATTTCAATATTTTACCTGTTTCTTCATTATAAACAATCCACCATTTTTTCTTACCCATAGTAATATTACGATGGGTAGGACTACTATATCTATCCGCCTTAGTCATCTTATACCACTCAACACTACGTTCCGCCTCTTCCTCGGTTTTACAAAGTTTAGACATGTTTGATTTATGAACACAATCAAATGTATTATCCAAATTCAGACCCATTGACGAACCAGCCCCATAAACAACATATAATATATCAGAAAGAGCATCAACCACTTCCTTCTTATTTTTTTCTTTCAATGCCTTTCTTAACTCGTTTACTTCTTCATCTATCAAACTAAGACGAAAATTACATAATTTTTCATCATCTAGAAAATTAGGATATCCACCACTATTGTAATCTGGTAATCCCGTTACTTGGTGAAATTCTCTAACCTTTTCAAAGTTAGTCTTCATCTATTACTCTTACTTTTTTATCACCATCATTATTTTTTAAATTGAGATATAGTAAACACATCATAACGACTATTACGTTTATAACGTTCCCATACTTCTTCAGGTACACTATCTTTAGAAATACTAAAACGTTCCTGTCTCCGTCTTTTTAATTTATATTTACTTCCACATAATTCAGATACGTTATTCTGAAGCATAATACGACTAGCCACCTTTTTCAACTTTTCAATCTTCTTCTCCATTACAAGAATCTTGTCTCTTGTCACAGCCCATTCATTTAATAATTCATCAACCGTTGAATTACTCATCTATATAATTAACACTTTCTGATTCTATCATCTCCTTAGATTTTAAATAGATAGATAAACTTCCCAGTTGTCCAACATCTACCTTGAAAAATATGGGTAAATCAACACTCGAAGCATATATTTGGATATTACTACTAAGTCCTGTTATCTTATTAATACGGAAAAAATGATCCATCGAAAATGTAGATTTATAATTACTTACATCTACACTGGTTTTATTATGTTCATAGTCTTCATCATTATCATGTCCAAAACATACACTTCTCTTTAATATATCATCAGCATTTGCTGTAAATTCAATATACCCCAATTTAGAAAATACATCAATATTTAAACTTCCAATACTGTTTAAATCTTTACACATTTTCTGAAAATCACACGAATTCACTAAAATAGATTTATCATAACCACTAGGTAACTCTATCTCTATATTTTGAACTGATTGTATCTTTATATTTGACATTGTCTTCCTAGTGTTTTCACGTGGGATAGAAGTTATAATAAGTTCATGTTGGTGATCTTGTAAAATATATAATTCAAGTGAATCCTTCTTCTTGATACTTCTCAACATCTTGAAAAAGTGATTTAGATTAACACCAACTGAAATCTTTGGATTGGGTGAATTGTAAATATATTTTACAAACTTTTCAGCCTTTAGTTCCAAATCAATCAATGTTTTACGATGATAATCAAACATACGTAAGAAAATACCATTCTCTGTTATTTCAAAACATCCTGTTTTTATATTATAAGAAAGTAATTCTGATAATATTTTAATATTATAAGCTTCACTTGTTTTACACTTGAAAAGATATTTCATATTTATTTAACTTGTAAAGTAGTTTTTAAATTAAAAAAAAATGATTTTTTATAATGGTTTAAAAAAATAACTAGGTAAAATAAAAACAAGTTCTAAATCAAAATGTCCAACTACGAAAACACTCAATTGACTAACGTTTCTACCTACGATGTTTCCAACATGGTTTTCTCTGAACCACAGACTGGAAGTATCCCAGATAGTAAACCAGCTATCAACTTCAAAAGAATCAATATTTCAACAAGAAACTCCGATGGAACCATTGGAGACCTTATTTTACCAACAACGAGATTGTTTTCATTTGGTGTCTCTGAAAATACCAGTCAAGAAACTGGGAAAGTTAATGGTTATACCTTTCCTCTCTGTCTTTGGAATAAAGACGGTGCTTCTCAGAAAGAAAAAGATTGGGTCACTTGCTTTGACAAAATTGTTGAACGGTGTACCGAACATCTTGTAGATAACCGAGATGATATTGAAAAATATGAACTTGAGAAAACTGACTTGAAAAAACTCAATCCACTCTACTACAAAAGAGAAAAATATACCGACTCAAAAGGTAAAACTTCACTCCGAGTTGTTCCTGGAACTGGCCCTACTCTATATGCCAAATTAATCTTTTCAAAGAAGAATGACAAATTTGTCACTTCCTTCTTTGACACCAACGACCACCCTCTAAATGTCTTGGATTTCCTCGGTAAGTATTGTTTTTGTACTGGTGCTATTAAAATTGAATCTATCTTTATTGGAAACAAAATTTCACTACAAGTTAAACTATATGAAGCTGTTATTGAACCCGTTCAATCTGGAATGCAAAGACTATTAAGGGTTAATAAACCCACTCAAAGTAAACTACTCCAACAACCTTCAACTCCTCCTCCTCCTCCTTCACCTCAAGAAGATTACAATTCAGATGTTGGTAGTATCGTAGAAGATAGTGATAGTGACGAAGAATTATTTGTCCCCCAAGAAAAAACACAAACTCGTAGAGGAAGACCTAAAAAGAAGTAAAGAAGAAAGACAATATCAGGTTAAAATTAAGGTAAGTTTTATTAACTTTATAATTTATTATACAGCGCTGTATAATAAATTATTCAATGAACTTAAAGATAAGAAAATCACCATTATTCTATAACACTGATATTTTCATCTTCACCTAGTTCTTGTTCTGACAACATTGCCTTTGTAGGTATTTTATCCCATAGTGATTCCTTTACTAATATATTACAATTGTCCTCTAACTCATAAAACCTACTTCCCTCTAAATGTACATTTTCAGCCATCACCTTGTAGTAACAACGGTTGTTTAATTTATCCATCTTATCAACAATCATCTTCATCATTTTACCATTTGGGTCTTTAACAGTAAGAACTTTATCATTATCCCTCTTACATACTGTATATGTTTTCCTTGACGTATCTGTATTCACAACGTTCCACTTTTTCGTCTTTTCATCTTTACAGAGTAAATCTATCTGTTTATCTTTAACATCTCTTATCTTTTTCATATCACTAAAACCATGTTTATCCACCGTGTCCAACATCATACCTCTACACTGTTCTATCTTGTTTTCTATCAATTTCTCATCGAAATCTATCCCATTATTCCCCTTAAAGTAATTATTGAGATTGAAAGTATTATGATTGTTAGTTGTAACATACTTAGGTTCCTTCGCTAATGACTTTATAAAATCATCTTTACTTTTTAGTTCTCTTTCATACTTTTCCTCTCTTTCCTTCATTTCTTTCTTTAACTCTTGTTCTCTCTCCCTCAGTTTTTCTTCGAAATGTTGTTCTCTTTCATTCAGTTTTTCTTCGAATTCTTTATATTGTTCCTTCAATTCAAACCTATGTCGTTCAATCAGCTCATCTCTGTTTTCCTTCTCAATATATAATTCTTGTTTCAGATGGTATATTTTACCCTTAATACACACATCTCGGTGAGTATCTAATTCTCTCTGAGATGGAAAACATTGCTTACACCATTTACACCTATAAAAATTAGATGGTTCTTTTAATTCTCTAATACTTAAACACTTCTTACTTTTCATGTGAGTATTCATATTTTTACTCATAAGTTTAATTCCACACCATTTACACTCTACTTTTTCTTTTTTAGTTTCTTTTACAGGTGAATGTTCTTTCCATTCTTTTTGTTTCTCCTCTCTCTCACGTTCTTCCCTTTGACGTTTCTCTTCTTGTGCTTTTTGACACTTCTTTGTTTTCTGATGTATTGATATATTTGTTTTTCTTACTATAGATGAACAATGTTCACACTGTATTTTCTCTGTGGTCATATCTTCTCTTTTATTACATTGATTTTCTTATCTTTAAATATATTCATCGTTTCTCATCGTTTCTCATCGTTTCTCATCGTTTCTCATCGTTTCTCATCGTTTTTTCCAACCTTCATATTTTTCCACTCTAATTTTCAGTTTAAAATGTAAAGATAAGAAATATCACCAAGTCTGTGATTTTCTGTTTTTTTCTTTGTTTTCTTGTAAAGTTAAAAATTAAACTGAATATTAAACTGGAAAAAAAACATCAAGTCTGTGATTTTCTTTGATTTTCTGTGATTTTGGTTATTTTTTTTTCTGAAATTTCCAATTTTCAGAGATCCAAAATCAGACATCTGAAAAGTTCATTTTTAGACTGAAAATCAAGGTGGATTTCTTATGATTTACAGATGACAAAATGAGATTTATTAAGATCTAGATTTCTCCACACACAAAATTTTGTGTGTAGTAACAATAATAACAAAATAATATCCTGTAAAAAAATGAATTTGTGATTTATACATATGTGAATTAGTATAGATAAGTAAACTGGAAATGCCTAAATTATACTTTCGATATGGAACAATGGGTTCATCTAAAACAGCTAATCTTCTGATGGTTGCACATAATTATACTAACAATCATAAGAAGAAAATATTGATTGTAAAACCATCTATTGATACTAGGTCTGGTGAATATATTGAATCGAGGGCAATAGAAAAACCTTTGAAAGCGGATATTATTATACATGAAGAAGTTGATGATTTGTTAATTGATACAAATGGTTATTCACTTGTGTTGGTAGACGAAGCACAATTTCTTTCTAAAAGAAATGTAGATGCGTTAAGAAAAATAACTCGTCACATCCCTGTAATATGTTATGGATTGAGGACAGATTACAAGACACAATTGTTTCCGGGGTCAAAGAGATTGATGGAGATAGCAGATTCTATAGAGGAAATTAAAACGAGTTGTAGTGAATGTGATAAGAAAGCCATTGTTACAGGTAAATTCGTATGGGAAGATAAAAATATTACATCTTATCCTACGATTGTTCGTAATGGTTCAGATACACCTGAAATTGGATGGGATGAACAATATCATTCACTTTGTTGGTTTTGTTGGAATGATTATATTTAATAGGGTTAATACCGGAAATGGAAAAATGGAAATTAGTTTCCGTCACTAACGGTGAAAAGACTTTGGTTTGGGTTTTATAATCACGATGATTATAAAACTTACAGTATAGTAGTGATTAATCAACTTCTTCTACATTGGGTTCGTTGGTCGGTTTGTTAGATTGATACATTTTTGTCATGATTGGGTGTGCTGATGAATTTAATTCCTTTTCCTTTTCTTCTAATTGTTCCAGAGAATAATCATCCTCTTTTTCTAACCATTCCAAACAATCTTTACCTAGGGAATGGAGTGTATTTTTATCTTCATCACTTAATTTTTCCTGAACTTCTTGATCTAGATTTTTGAGACGATATGCATGAGATTCTAGTTCATTTCGTTTTGTTATTTTCTTTTGTACTAATTCATCTTCTTCTTTGTATTTTTCAGCGTCAGCAACCATCTTTTTAATTTCTTCATCTGAAAGACGACCATTACCTTTATCTATGGTGATGTTTTGTTTCTTACCAGATTTGGTCTCTACAGCTGAAACTTGAAGAATACCATTTGCATCTAAATCAAACGATACTTCTATTTGTGGAACTCCCCTTGGTGCAGGAGGAATACCTTCTAGATTAAATGTATTGAGAAGATTATTATCTTTAGTTCTTGCTCTCTCACCTTCATAAATTTGGATGGTCACGGCAGGTTGATTATCAGAGTATGTTGTAAATGTTTTTTTCTTGTTACATGGAATTGTACTATTTCGTTCAATAATTTTAGTCATTACACCACCTGCAGTTTCAATACCTAGAGATAATGGTGCAACATCAATGAGTAGAATATCTCCACCTACAGAGGTACTATGACCTGATAAAATATTACCTTGTACTGCAGCACCATAAGCTACGGCTTCATCAGGATTAACAGATTTACATAATTCTTTACCATTGAAATAGGTTGTGAGTAGAGATTGTATTTTAGGAATACGAGTTGAACCACCCACTAAAACAATTTCATCGATTTGAGATTTCCCCAACTCACTATCTTTCAGAACCTTTTCAACTGGTTTCATACAACGTTGGAATAAATCAGCACAGAGGTCTTCCAACTTTGCTCTGGAGAGGGTGGTGTTAAAATCTACACCTTCATACAAAGAATCAATTTCCAATGTAACCTGAGTTTGTGAAGACAAACCTCTCTTTGCTTTCTCACAAGCAGTTTTCAATCTTCTTATAGAACGAGGATTAGTGGAAATATCTTTACGATGTTTTCGTTTAAATTCACGGACGAAATGTTCCACTAATCGATTATCAAAATCTTCACCACCAAGGTGTGTTTCACCAGCAGTGGCCTTAACTTCAAATACCCCATCATCAATGTTGAGGATAGAAACATCATGTGTTCCCACTATGTTACCGTAAGACCGTTTAAATCTTACTTCTCTAAGTTTCCTTAGAGGTCGGACTATATCTTAACAGGATTTCATTGAAATATAAAACTTTCAATTTCATTTTCATTTTTATCCTGTTTCACGCACTCGTGGGTATTTTTCCTTAGTGTTGGTGTTCACGTTAGGATACTATACCTAGTCTCTGAACCTTCACCCTCTTTCGAGGGTGCTTGGCTGCGGATTGTCCAATCTTATACATTTTTACCATACCCAATTGATTAGATTGGCCCCTTTGTATGTCACCACCAAAGGTTGGTAGTATAAGCTCTTAGGAGTTTCCCGCAATTCACGTGATTTTTTTATTGTGGAGGCAGATTAGTAGAGTTTACCACCACAGTCAAAGATGAGAACATTCCGTTCTTTTTGGTCAGGATTATCTAAACCGTAAGCAATGGCTGCGGCCGTGGGTTCATTAATAATCCTCATTACATTGAGACCAGCAATTCTACCAGCATCCTTGGTGGCTTGACGTTGTTGATCATTGAAGTAAGCAGGTACAGTAATCACTGCATTGCTTACAGGTTCACCAAGATAATCTTCGGCTGTTTGTTTCATCTTTGTCAATACCATCGAAGAAATTTCTTCAGGGGTAAAGGTTTTATCTTTCACTTTAATAACAGGTTTATCACCCTCTCCAGAAACAATTGTGAATGGATAATTGGAAAGATCTTTTTGTAATTCACTATCTTTTACTTTTCTACCAATAAGTCTTTTTGCATCAAAAATAGTATTGGTGGGGTTCATCGATGATTGATTTTTAGCAGCATCACCAATCAATCTTTCTGTCTCGGTAAACGCCACATAAGAAGGTGTAGTTCTATTACCTTGATCGTTAGCGATAATTTCAACAGTGCCATTCTTTACAACACCAACACATGAATATGTCGTACCTAAATCGATACCAACACAAACTCCTTTATTATTTTCTCCCATTATATCGTTACTATATTATATTATTTTTTTAAATTAATTCGGTTTTATAAATTGACAAGCGGTCTTAACGTCTTTAGGAAGAAGAGGTAATTTACAAACTTTCCCAAATATTTTTAACATAGCGAGGAAGAGGTCAACTCTAGGTTTGATACTTTTCATAAGTTCATAAACAATAGTAATTTGTGTACCATTCTTTTTATCCCATTCCTTTGCTCTTTCTTCGAGGTTATTATTTTTATCTGTGTAGAAACTTGTTACTTCATAGAAGTTTCCATCATTTTCCAAGAAACTTTTAATTTGTATAAAAACTTTATTGATATTATCAGTATCGTATTGGTCTCGGAATAACAGATTTACATATTTTGCTAAATTCTTGTCATAACGTAATGCATCTGGTCGTAATGTTTTATTGGGTTGTGGTTGTAAGGTTTTACCCCATCGGAATGATACTTCAGTACCCTTCCGGATCGGTTTATAATCACCCTGTTCACCCTTATGATCGTTGATCAACTTTTGTAAAGCCGTGAAGAAAGCTTTAGCTTCTACTTCACTGTTGAAGGTTATTTTGATATTATCCATTGTTAAGTCAACAGGGTCGTTGTAAAGTCCTGCACGGAAACCAGTCAACCACCAATGTTTACCACTACGATGGAATATAGTTTCACCTTTTTTGTTTTTCAAAGTGTACTCCATTTGAATTAATTCATCATCCGATGCACATTCCCATAACTTATCTCTACCAGTCACTTCATGATAGTATCCAATTTCACTTCCTGTTGAAGCATAATATTGTCCTTTCCATAGTTCAATCATTCTCCTCTTTCCATTGAATTGATATACTATAGGTTCAATATCGATAACCATATACAACAATGTGGATAATCTATCATATAAATCATTATATCCACCTATTCTCTGTAAAACATCTTTTCTTGTTACAAATATATTTTGTTTTGGGTCATATTCGAAACCAGCAAGATATACCATCGATGTTGCCCAATTGACTCGTTGTATTGATTTATATTTAATAAATACAATAATCAAGGATATAACTAGAACCATAATAATAATGATTAAAAGTATAACCAATATATTATCCTTTAGTATTTTCATCATTTATTCTATCACGATATTCTTTTTAATGAACATATGGATAAAACAACATTGATTTTTTGACTTTATTAGAACAGGTTGATACCGGTATTAACCTAAAATTATTATAATATATTCTTTCTTCATTTATATTATAATATATTCTTTCTTCATTTATATTATTTACAAGGTATTTTTAAAGTCATTTGTGTATCTTTTTCTGGTATATCTTTTAAATCGTGTCCCAAAACTTTCACGCTACCAATCGAACCTTTCTTTATTTTTACTAGAATGCCATCTTTACATGTATTTTCATATGTTGCTTTGTATGTATTGTAGTCGTCAAGTATTGTATCGATTTTTTTCTTATAAGAAGATTCAAGTTTTTTCACTATGAAAAAGAAATATATTATCACCGTTATAATTGCTATGATAAAGAGTGATAATAGTAAGAGTATATAATTCATTTATTATAATAATGAAATATTTATTTAATAATACAGATTGTAATCGATTAAATAATCATCTTCTGTAACAGGAAATCGGTGTTGTGGTCGGCGATGAGGTCGGCGATGAGGTCGGCGATGAGGTCGGCGATGAGGTCGGTGTTGTGGTCGGTGTTGTGGTCGGCGATGAGGTCGGTGTGGAGGTCGGTGTTGTGGTCGGTGTTGGGGTCGGTGTTGGGGTCGGTGTGGAGGTCGGTGTTGGGAGTTTTCCATCATCCCCAATTCTGTCATCATTGTATTTACAAGCCAAGTAACTTCTTGTCCTAACTGAGATACAGGTTCAGATGAATTCCAATTAACTACGAATGAAAAGTCGTATTTTTTACAATACAGAACCATTGTCAACCAATCACCTGGGTATAACCCAGAATGACAATAAATATCACCCATGGTCCAATCACCACCTCCTAGTTCCTTGAATCCACCACCTACATAACATCCACCACCGTAATATCCTTGTTGACCAGCACTTCTATTTTTCGCCGTAAAGGTATCAAAACTGGTCTGTGTAATCCATGGTCTAGAAAATAATTCATAAAACAATGTTGAATAGTCCTTAACCGTAGATACACACATACCTGCTGTATAAGAAATAGGTGTAGGATGATAATATGTATGTTTCGTACCTTTAGAGTCAAAAGAAGGTGTCAAAGGATATCCTTTATCAAGTGGGAATGTGGTCGATGATAATGATTTTCCATTTAGATTATCACCATAAAAATCATCATTTTCCCACATATGTTTTCCTGTTACTTTTTTGATGATTAATCCCAATAGAAGGTAATTTGTATTACAGTAGTCGTATCGTGTTCCAGGTGTGAATTTACTATTCGGTGGTGTTGCTTTGATTATCTCCATTGGTGTGAAATACCATTTTGACCATTCACTTTCAGGGATACTGTTAGAATGATCAACTAAACCAGAAGACATTTCAAGTAAATGTCGCACAGTAATCTGGTCACCTGTTCTAAAATGAGAAGAATATTCAGGAATGTATTTGGAAATCCTTTTATCAATCTTCACTAACCCTTTGTCTATACATTTATACATATAATTTGCACAAAGCATTTTCGTGGTTGAACCCATTTGTAATGGATCACCATCTTGTGCTTTCTTGTGTATTGTTTTGTCAGCCCAACCACCAGATGATGAAACTGAACCTTCTACTGTACCAACCGCTAACCAAATTCCATTACTATACCGTCTGGAAGAAAGGAATTTTTGTACGGTATTGTTCAAAGCAGATTGAATAGAAGATAAGGGTTTAAATCCATTTTGTTGTGAAGTTGAAGTTGAAGGTGAAGGTGAAGCTTGTTTTCCATAATCAGTAACAGCTGAATCAGTGAAACCTACTGTGTTCAAGGCCTTTTGAATAGTAGGGTCGTTTTGACTTACACGTTTTAGAGTATCTCTGAAATCCATAAAATTAGACTTCTTTGTCAATTGCAAAAGACAATTTATAAAATGAGAAAACATCATGTATTTATCCTTTTCCTGTGACATTAAATAGAAACAATGATTTGTAATACCAGAATTTATATGAACTCCACCAAAATCCATTTCAGAATTAGGATTTAGATAGTGTTTACCTTGATACGAAGAAGGTTGATTACCTCCCTCTGGATTTTCAAAACTTCTTAGAAAAGGTCTCGTCATTCCAAGATCTTCACCCACCATCCAATCTTCTTTACCATGGAGCTGAGGATATTTATCATATAACCAAAATTCAAACATAACACCCACTACATCTGCAAAACTTTCATTTAAGGCACCAGAATGACCTTTATATTCTAAATTAGCAGTTCCACTAACCAATCCATGTGATAATTCATGACCAATAACATCAGCCGTGGTAAGAGGATAAAACATTTTATCACCTGCTCCATACATCATGTATTGACCTGTAAAGTAAGCATTATCTAATTTTGGTACACCTGAAACACTAATTAAAGTATCCAACTTATTTACACTCACCATTTGTGTTTTTTCATAAAGGAAATCAAGATAATTACATGTACAAAAAATAATATCAACCGGTGAATTATATTTAACAACCTCTTGGTAAATCTTTTTATATTTTGAGAGTGGTTTATTTACAACCTGTGTAAAGAGTTCAGGATAGGTGTTTTCGTATAAAGAGATGAACTCGGAAGTACTTAATCGTTCAATTTCTTCTGATACACTATCAGAAGGACGACCTTGACACAACAAAATCTTTTCCATAGCCATTTGGGTGAGTATATAATAATCTTTGTTCTTTTCAATATTTATCACCTTTGCCTTAAGAGGACGTAAATTATTCAGTGGATAACGTAATTGATGATTTATATTATGTTCAACAGCATCCACAACTTTAACCCTTACTGTATTATTGTTATTGATTTTATGTTGACTTTCTAAACCTATATTTTCAGAATCAATTCGTTCACCTGTAACTAAAACAGGACCGAGATAGGAAGTGTATAACGTAACAGTAGTTTCATTTTTTTCGATAGAATTTACATGGGTTCCCAGTTCATTAACAGGTTCCAATAAACCATTTGTTTGAGAATGTAGATGATAAAAACTTTGTCCACACTGATGTTGCATTTTTATTATCTATTAATGTATTATTTTTTAAGATATTATTTTTTCTTCACATCATCTTTTTTAGGTTTTAGTACCAATAAGTATATGATAGGGAATAATACCATAAGTATCAATATAGCAAATCCTCCCTTTCGAATAAACTTTTGGAATTTATACGAATTGGTTGGACAAACACCGAATTTACCCTGTATGGTACCACCACTAAGACCTTTGGTACAATTCCAAGTCTTTATATCAACACTTTTAGGTGTAAATGTATATATTTTATCCTTATTATCTGTAATTTGTGTATAATCTCCTTTTACTGTTAGAGGAACAGTAACAATATTGGTATTAATTTCTAAACTTATTATACGTTCGATAAAAACAGATGATTGTGGTAATCCAATCAACCCAGCACAATAAAGAATAAAAAATAACAAACAAATCAACTTAAAGACAGGGTTAAGTAGTATAAATAATAAAATGAGCAAAGTTGAACCAAAATCCAAATCTACTAAAAAATCTCCTTCTCCATCTCCAAGGAAGAAGACCTCAACAAAGGAAAAGAAGGTTGTTGTCAAGAAGGAAAAGAAGGAAAAGAAGGAAAATAGGGAAAAGAAGACTACTATGAAGAAGGAAAAGAAGTCAGTTGAAGAAAAGAAAACTCCAGTAGAAAAACCATCTATTCTTGATGTGGTGAATAAGCAATTTGATGAACTTCTGAATACTATCTCAGCTGAAATTGAAAGTGTAAAAACCGATAATAAGAATGTAGGTGTTAAATACCTAAAGTCTTTGAACAAACAAGTTGTAACTCTTAGAAAGTCTATAACAAAGTTGTCTAAACAAAAGAAGAAGGTTGTTCGTAAGTCTAATAATGCTAGTGGTTTCTTGAAACCAGTCACTATTTCAAAGGAGATTGCTGAGTTTACTGGATGGAGTGTAAAGGATAAACATTCACGAGTTGAAGTTACAAAATATATTTGTAATTATATTAAAGAGAACGATCTCCAAGACCCATCAGACCGTAGAAAAATCATACCTGATGAAAAGCTTCAGAATTTGTTGGGTTACAATCCAAAGAAGGATGAACCTCTTCGATACTATAGTATCCAAACTTATTTGAAGAAACATTTCACGACGGAACAAAAGGTCTAGAACTCTAATAATTAAATTTTATACTACAGTGTTAGTATAAAATTCTCAATAAGTATATTCCATGATGATATTGGTTAAATCCTTTATGTAAAAACAATAAGGGTTTAGGATTTCCCAGACACAACGTCTTTCATCAATGTGTATAGAGCATATAGATGTGTTTTTATTATTTACTCTGTTACGACAATATTGTACTCTACAGTATGGTAACTTTTCCGTTTGCCATAAATTTGATAAAGAGGTTAATTTATCTACATATTCGTGGTGGATTGTTTGAATATGTTCATCCAATGTATGAAGACATTTTTTTCTCTTTTTACAACACTGTACGAATGAAAGATGTTCAGGTGTTATTTTGAAAAATGTAAATAAACGATTGTATAGTATTACCGTATTAGTACAATCGTTACTGTTTTCTATATGAAACATTATTTCATCTACTATATTGAACCAAATATCAAAACGAAATGAATTTTGTAAAAATATATGTGGTTCTTCCTCCATTTTTAGTTCTCTCCATACAACATCTATAGTTTTCTGTAATTTATCCATCTTTATTGAATCCGTTTAATTCTGTATTCACTTAATAAGTGTTTAAAAAGTCATTTTTTCTAGAATAAAAGATGACCTATGTATTTCCACTTTACGATATGTTAATCAATCAAATAAAAGATTGTACATATAAAGAACATATAGATTATAGTGAATTTGTATCTAGAGTAAATTCATTAGATAAGAAAGGTAAGGAATTAGTATATGCGTTAATACAATCATATTGGAAACATGAAGATAAACAAGTTATGTTCACTTTTATTCCATATAACGGTCAAAAAGTTTCCGAAAAAACATTCAAATGGAATATTAACAATTTACCATTTAAACTTCAACATATTATTAAGAATTTTACCATTATGCATCATGTTAAAATGTTAAACGATGTTCAGAAAATAAAACAATAGGATAACCATCGTGATTAGTATAATTAAAAACATACCATTGTACTTTGACGACAGCCTTGTACTGTTTTCAGCTTGACATACTAATTTATTTCTGGAAACTTTATCCAACGTAGTTGGTATGCCGTTATCATATTTATATTGTTTACATTTTTCATCATAAAGAATAACATCATCGAATTCTAACGACCATACAGTTGCTTCGTTCTTCCTGTTAGATAAAGTTAAACTTCCATCATCCAAAACTTTAATGTATTTGTCATCATGTGATAAACGAATTGACTCTTTATTATGTACCAAAGTATTGTTAGATATTGTTTCAACCTTAAATATGCTATTATTATTTGGTTCAATTTGTGTATAAACAAAAGGGTAATCCCATATGACTTTATCTTTATTAACAGTTAGTATTTCATTTGTACTATTATTCATCAAATATATACCATCTTTATTTACTACTCGTAAATTATCTAGTTTACTGGGTTCGAAAGATATTATAGGTAATAGTTTAACACTGTCATTGAAAATAGAATTTTTTACTGTAGATGAAATATTGATATTATCGTTATAATGTAAAAAATTACCATCCCAATCAGGCCATTTATTACGTTTATTATTTACAAATACCCATGTTTCTGTATCTTTCAATTCATCATAATTATCTTTCTTTACAATATCATTATTAAAATTGATACGTTCTTTAGAATAAAAAAAAGTGTTAACATGACTACACACAGTTTTACCATTTTTCATTTTCAAAAATAACCCATAGTCTATATCATCCGGTGCTTTCTTAATACATTCAGATAAGGTAATATTCTTATCACATACACCGTCAATATCATCATCACAGTCAGCACTTTCTATAAAAGAAGGTACGTAATTTTTCCATATTTTCCATTCTTTCATTAGTTTATTTCAAACATAATTTAAAAATAAATATATATTTATTAACAATGAGAAAATTAGAACCATCAGACAAAGAAATATTTAGAACCCCCATCGAAGATGAAAATCTATTAATACGAATGGGCACACACAATATGGTAAGAGAACTATTATACAGGGTAAACAATGAATTCCGTTCAATGAATCTTGTGAATCAAGAAAAATTCATTACACAACTTTTAGACTGTATAAAAAGGAAAAAATATAAAAATAACATCCTACGTCATGTCGAAAACTTATATAACCAAGTAGATAAAAACGACATGGTTTCAGCTCTTACAGAAATTATATCTAGAAATAAGATGATCACTAATATAAAGAAAACACAAGACATCACTACCCTATTGGAAAAGATTAATAAACAATTATTGAAAAATAAGGAAATCAAATCTTTACCCAAGGAACAAAGTGAACAAATCATTTCTAAAATGAAAAACCTTATTAAAATTGATATTGATGATGATATAGATCAACAAGAACTTATAATCGAAACAAGTTGTAAATTGAAAAGAAAAATATGTTTCATTGATAGTACAACTAAACTACCATATGATTTGAAAGGTAAAGGTAACAAAGTTATTATACTACTGGGTTGGGATAATAAATATTTTGAAATGATAGGATTAGTCAAACAAAATAAACGATGTCAATGGGAATTCCCTGAAAATCACCCAACCATTGAAAAAATGGAAAAATACTTACAAGGTGATTTATTCCTTAAAAAATATAATTACAATGTTGAAGAACCAGAACCAGAAGAAAAAATAGATGAACCACAATATTCACCTGTTAATGGTTTTAGTTACTCTCCTTATAAAAATTCAGATGTAGAACAAGAAACTGTTGATAATAACGATGTTAGTGTAAAACAAGAAACTGTTGATAATAATGATGTTAGTGTAAAACAAGAAACTGTTGATAATAATGATGTTAGTGTAAAACAAGAAATTGTTGATAATAATGATGTTAAAAAAGAAAATAACACACTAAATAAATAACCTGAAAATGGAATACTATACACATATTGATTTATTTAGTTCCGAAAAAAGGGAAACTCCTATTTCACAAGTAATTTCCTTTACAACACCTATAGAAGATGTATTACCTGATGACAGTAAAAGAGAAACTGAAAATTTCACAATAGACGAAGATAATATTAGTTCCATATCACCTACTATATGGGGTCCTAAATTCTGGTATATTCTTCACAATGGTGCGTCTTCATATTCCCATAATCCATCTGAACAAAACAAAAAAAGAATGAAGGGATTTATAAAAGGTATACCCTATATGTTACCGTGTGAATCATGCTTCAAACATGCTTTATCCTATATAGAAAACACTGATGTAGATAAGGTTGTAAGTAACAAGAATGAACTGTTCTTGTTTTTCTGGGAATTCCACAACGACGTTAATAAACGGATTGGTAAACAAATAACACCCCTTTCTAAAGCTAAAAAGAAATGGAATATGATTTAGAAAAATAATCCTTATAATAAATTAAAAGATGGAAAAAGTAGAAAACGTGGAAAAAGTGGAAAACGTGGAAAACGTGGAAAAAGTAGAAAACGTGGAAAACGTGGAAAACGTGGAAAAAGTAGAAAACGTGGAAAAAGTGGAAAACGTGGAAAACGTGGAAAACGTGGAAAGCACACCATTACAAAAACAATCACTCCATATAGATACAAATATTGTTGATACTATTATCAATCATGTAGAAAACACCGACGAAGTCAATAATATATCAACACAGTCGTTAATAGTTATAGTTATTTTATTAATGAAGGAAATCGAATCCTTTTCAGACCTTAAAGGTCCAGAAAAGAGGGAATATATCATAGTGATATTAAAAAAGATATTGGATAAAAAGGTTTCAGATATTCAAACAAAATTATACATAACCAATATTATTGATACTACACTACCGGTAATGATAGATACAATTGTAAAACTAGATAAAAATCAAATTAAAATCAAAACTAAAAAATGGTTGAAAAGAATAAAAAGATGTTTAAACATGTGTAAACGCTAACACAGTACAATTTAAAACAATAATATGTTTTAAATTCAACTCTCCATACAACTCACTTATTCTTACTGTACTTTTCACTCAGGGTAACAAATAAATTAACCCATTCCCAGATCACATCTTTGTTCTCTTTATCCATTGTGGGACTACACCATATATTCTTAAAATGAGTCGCCTTTTCATTGTTACCCAACAATTCACCGAAAATATTATGTTTTAAAAAAAACTCAGATTCCCTTAAACGTATCATCTTTTTAAATTCAGATTCATTCTTGTTAATCAAATAATTAAACTGTTCTACTATACTAATTATGTTAGATTTTGTTGATATATACAATCTTGCCAATATTAAATCACTCTCCTGTGGAAACAACTCAATACACTCATCTAAGAAATTCACTAACTGAGTCTTAAACTCATTTACTATATCAATTTTAGTAGACATTTATTTCATATGTTTGGAAAACTTTAAATGACTGTTGTACCAAAACAATTAAATTTACCATTCACATATTTTATACCCTTTATCACTATATCTATATACATATCTTTAGTGTAGTATTTATCACCATCCTTACTCTCTATCCTCTGTAAACACCCATTGTAAATGAAATTATCACCCAAGAAATACATAGGTATCAATACCTTTTGATAATTAAACACATCTACAAATATCCCTGCATCGTACACTGCGAATATCTTAGATTTATAAATACTCCCTACCTCTGGCTTAAAATTATCTACATCAAATATTACATCCAAAATAATATCAGAATTAGTCTGGGTTATACAATTATCTATAATATCATAATCATTCACCTTTAATATATATCCATATTCACTACTACATTCACCTATCATTTGTTTGTATAATACACTAGAAATATACTCATGAATCCTATTCAATAAACACGGTTTTATCTTTACTTTCTTTAGGATTTTCATAGTATCTTTACCTTATAACACCAGCTCTCTTTAATATATTTCATTTTTTTATCATTTCACACCTGAATACCCTCTATAACATTTCTCTATACACACACGACGAATTCGATCACAAAAATGATTACATGATATCTGAGTCTGGTTAACATATTTTGGTTCACATTGCTTCCAACACCAAACAAAATCGTTATCGCATCTATTAAGACACTGTTGTTTATTCTTTGTTCTCAACATTTCTTGTTCTTTTATTTAGTAAAAAACTATATAGATATTCATTTTTGTCATGTTCCTTACAAAAAAATAACAAAGGAAATCATTTCATCATTATTATTACTACACACAAAATTTTGTGTGTTGAGATAAAAAAATTTTTGAGAATCTGAATTTGACATCTGTAAATCATAAGAATTCCACCTTGGTTTTCAGTCTAAAAATGAACTTTTCAGATGTCTGATTTTTGATCTCTGAAAATTTTTAAAAATACAAAATTTTTCCTTGTTTTTTGGGGATTTTTGGGGATTTTTGGGGATTAAGGTAAATTATCCCACCTTAATTTTCAGTCTAATTTTGTATTTTTTCTCGTTTTGGGGATTTTTGGGGATTTTTGGGGATTGATGTTGGATTACAAAGTTCAATTTTAAACTGAAAATAAGAGTGAAAAAATAAGAGGGTTGGAAAAATGGAGAAAAATGAGATATATGGAGAAAAATGGAGAAAAATGGAGAAAAATGGAGAATTATTTAAAGATAAGAAAATCACCATTATTCTACAACACTGATATTTTCATCTTCATCTAGTTCTTGTTCCGACAACATCGCCTTTGTAGGTATTTTGTCCCATAGTGATTCCTTTACTAATATATTACAGTCATCTTCTAACTCATAAAACCTACTTCCCTCTAAATGTGTATTTTCAGCCAACACCTTGTAGTAACAACGATTGTTTAATCTATCCACCTTGCCAACAATCATCTTCATCATTTTACCATTTGGGTCTTTCACAGTAAGAACTTTATCATTATCCCTCTTACATACTGTATATGTTTTCCTTGACGCATCTGTATTCACAACGTTCCATTTTTTTGTTTTCTCATCTTTACAGAGTAAATCTATCTGTTTATCCTTAACATCTCTTATCTTTTTCATATCACTAAAACCATGTTTATCTACCGTCTCTAACATCATACCTCTACACTGTTCTATCTTATTTTCTAACTGTTTTTCATCGAAATCTATACCATTATTACCCTTAAAGTAATTACTGAGATTGAAAGTATTATGATTGTTAGTTGTAACATACTTAGGTTCCTTAGCCAATGTCTTTATGAAATCATCTTTACTTTTTAGTTCACTCTTTAACTCTTGTTCTCTTTCTTTTAGTTTCTCCTCAAACTTTTGTTGTTGTTCATTCATTTCTTTCCTCAACTCTTGTTCTCTTTCATTCATTTCTTTCCTCAACTCTTTATATTGTTCCTTCAATTCAATCTTATGTCTTTCAATAAGGTCTTCTTTATTTTCTTTTTCAATATATAATTCTTGTTTCAGATGATATATTTTACCTTTGATACACACATCTCTGTGACTATCTAATTCTCTCTGAGATGGGAAACATTGTTTACACCATTTACACCTATAAAAATTAGATGGTTCTTTCAATTCTCTAATACTTAAACACTTCTTACTTTTCATATGTATCTTAATATTTTTAGCTATAACATTACTACCACACCATTTACACTGTACTTTTTCTTCTTTACTTTCTTTTACAGGTGAATGCTCTTCCCTTTCTTTTTCCTTCTCCTGTCTCTCACGTTCTTCCCTTTGACGTTTCTCTTCTTGTGCTTTTTGACACTTTTTTGACTTCTGATGTCTTTCAAAATTGTCTTTTCTTACTATAGATGAACAATATTCACACTGTATTTTCTCTGTGGTCATATTTACTTTTTTATTATAGTAATTTTCTTATCTTTAAGTTAATTCGTCATTTCTCGTCATTTCTTGTCATTTCTCGTCATTTCTCGTCATTTTTTCATCGTTTTTCCAACCCTCATATTTTCCAGTTTAATTTTCAGTTTAAATTGTGAAGATTGAAATTTCACCAATTCTATTTTTTTCTATTTTTTTCTATTTTTTGGTCTAAAGTTCATTTTTAGAGGGAAAATCAAGGTGTGA
>Ga0208645_1000933_pt1 | contig 28677 bp, 40 predicted proteins | sample VirMetDEL_Sep_01_FD_184519 | JGI IMG/M metagenome (GOLD analysis project Ga0208645, IMG submission 184519) | Aqueous microbial communities from the Delaware River and Bay under freshwater to marine salinity gradient to study organic matter... | ecosystem: Environmental > Aquatic > Marine >... | reverse complement strand
CAAGGCGGCCTAGACATCCGCACATCCAGCAACTACATCGTGCTGTCGGATGGCGATGGTAATCCTAGAATTGTTCACAATGGAACAAGCGCAGAATTTGGAACAGGCGTTGGCACTAGGTCGCTAGGCAGTTTAGCTTTGCAAGCTAATAATGATAATGGTGGTTTTGTCCTTATTGAAAAAACTTCATCATCTGGAGATGGAGATAGGTTTATAAAGTTTAGTCGTGCAGACGTATCAATCGGCACAATCGACATGAATGGAACAACTGGTGTCAGTTACAACACCTCATCCGATTACCGCCTCAAAGAGAACGTGATTGATATGACAGGCGCAACTGAACGCCTGAAGCAACTTAATCCTGTTCGCTTCAACTTTATTGCAGATGCCGATAGAACTGTTGATGGCTTCCTTGCACATGAGGTTCAGGACATTGTTCCAGAGGCAATCACAGGAACAAAAGATGAGGTTGATGCCGATGGTAACGCAGTCTATCAGGGCATTGACCAATCAAAACTTGTGCCGCTTCTTGTGGCAACCATACAAGAACTTGAGGCTCGTATAGCCGCACTTGAGTCCAACTAAAGGAGTATAAAATGGACGAAATCACAGCAGAACAAATCGCACAGCACTACACAGCGATGGGTCACAGCGTTGACCTTATCAATGCAATCATTGCTGGAGATGCAATGGCAGACGATGATGCCGCAGATAAGCAGGACTGTGTTGACAGAAATGTTGAGCATCTTGAGATTATGGTGGCAAAGGACTTTTGGACTACAGAAGACATGACAGCAGCCAATGCCGCTATCTCTGCTGGCAAATCCTACACAGCGTAGGAGTTGACCAGTGGAAATGACCAGCCTCATTGATATGTTACTTGGCCTTGTTGTGGCAGGGGTAGCTTGGTTTCTTAGTGAACAAAACAAAGAACAAAAGCGAATAAACATCCTTGTGAACAAGACACGTGAAGAGTACGCAACCAAGTTTGAATTGCGTGATGATATGAGGCAGGTCATGGATGCACTGCATCGTGTTGAAGATAAGCTAGACAAAGTATTGAGTAGGGAATAAGGTATGGCAATGTTCAAAGCATTTAAACCTAGTGGCATGGAGAAGATTGCACGTGCCATGGGTTATCAAGGCAATATGCAGGGCTTTCAAGATTACCTTGCTCAAGACCCTATGCGTCAACAGCAGATGCAGACATACCAACAGAAGGCTATGCAGATGGCAAAGGGTGGTGTGGTACGTAAGAAGTATCAAGAGGGTGGCATTGTAGGTGAACCATTAAAGTTTGAACAAGTAGCACAGCCTATGCCGCCTATTCAACCCGTCACAAAACCTGCTGCAAACACTGGTACTGTAGCACAGGGTACACAACAACAACAAGCAGACACACCTGCAGCACAAACAGAAACACCAGATAATATCGGTGAATCTACTGTACAACGTATGTACCAGCCGGGATTGCCAGCGGGTGGTGTAACACAAGCAGCACTTACTCCTACTGAAGCAGGTCAGTACATACAACCCGGTGCTGGTACAGTGACAGGTGCAGTTGCAGTGCCTACAGCTATGGCTGCAACACAACAAGCTGCTGCCCCACAAGAACAGCAAGCAAATATCATGGAGGCTGCACAAGCCGCACCAGCCGTTGATGCAGCTATGAATGCTACACAGGCAGCACAAGGTACTGTAGACCCACGTGCGCAGGTCACAGCGGCCCAGCAAACAGCATCCAGTGTTGGAGACTTGACAGCAGCGCAAGGAAATGCTACACTAATAGATAATCCTGTACAGCGTGAGATTCAGGCTGGTGAACTTATCAGTGGTGCAGCGGCAGACGCTACTAAGGCTGCACAGTTTACAGAACAGATTCAAGCAGCAGAAGCTACACCATCTACACAGGCTACTGTACAAGGTCAGCTTGCACAGCTTACTGCTAACTTTGATGCTGCCAATCCACCTGCATGGGCTGCTGGTGCTATGCGTAATGCTACAGCACAGATGGCTGCACGTGGACTAGGCGCAAGTAGCCTCGCTGGTCAGGCAATTGTTCAGGCCACGCTTGAGGCTGCTCTTCCTATTGCACAGGCAGATGCTGCTACAACTGCACAGTTTGAAGCACAGAACCTGTCTAATAGACAACAACGTGCAATGCTGGCTGCACAGCAACGTGCTACCTTTATGGGTCAAGAGTTTGACCAAGCATTTCAGGCTCGTGTTCAAAATGCCGCTAGGATTAGTGACATTGCTAATATGAACTTTACGGCAGAGCAGCAAGTACAACTTGAGAATAGCCGTGCTGTTAATACCATGAACCTGAATAACTTGTCTAACTCACAAGCTATGGTTATGGCAGAAGCTGCGGCACTGGCACAGCTTGATACACAGAACCTGAATAACCGTCAGCAAGCTGCTGTAAATAACGCACAGTCCTTCTTGCAGATGGATATGGCTAATCTTAGTAATCAGCAGCAGACTGAACTGTTTAAGGCACAGCAGCGTACTCAATCATTGTTTACAGATCAGGCAGCAGCTAATGCTGCACGTCAGTTTAATGCTTCTAGTCAAAATCAAGTTGACCAGTTCTTTGCTAACCTTGCTACGCAAGTGTCTCAGTTCAATGCTACACAGGCTAATGCACAGGCACAGTTTAATGCTGGTCAGGCTAATACAGTAGAGCGGTTTAATGCTGAGATGAATAATCAGCGTGACCAGTTCAATGCACAGAACCAGCTTGTGATTGCACAATCAAATGCACAATGGCGTAGACAGATTGCTACAGCAGATACTGCTGCAGTTAATCGTGCTAACGAACTTAATGCTTCTGCTATCTTGGATATTAGTAAAACTGCATATGATAATCTGTGGCAATATTATGCTGATAGCATGGAGTATGCTTGGGAAGCAGCAGATAATGAACTTAATCGTTTAAATAACTTAGCTGTTGCACAACTTAGTGCTGATGCGCAAGCAGCGGCAACAAAGGCAGCAAGTAGTTCTGCGGCTGGTAGTGCATTAGGCGGTTTGATTGGCACACTTGGTAGTGCATTTATTGAGTTTGGGTAAAAAATTATGATAACTAATCCTACACCTATATTACATCAAAACTTTTCACTGGCTATGAAAAATATGCCAGAAGAAACTCCTGCGTCTAAAAATACTCTGATGGGTCCACCAAAAAAACGGGTGGCGAATGCAAATGATGATGACATACTGCAACCTTCAAGACGTATAGCTTCTTATATTGAAACAATTCAAAAGAAACGTGGAGAAATAAAAGATGGCTGACATAATGATGCAACCTAAACTTGATGCACCTATTCCGGGTCAATCATTAACTGCTGAACTTGGCTCACGTCCTTGGCAACAACCTGCACAGTATACAACTGTAGAAGAAGCGTTGGACTATTATCTTCCTCGACTTCAGTCGGAAGAAGTGTCGGCACAACTTTTAGATGTGATGGAGATGGGAATACCTGTAACTACCATTGCCAACACAATGCAACTAGGTAGTGTCATGGAGGGTAAACATAGTGTTGATGTAGGTATGTTGATCCTGCCTGTACTTGTTGAACTAATTATGTTGATTGGCGATACTGCCGGTATTAAATATACAAGTGGTCTTGAAAAAGATAAAGTAACACGCAGTTCTCTGGTTGATCTTGCTGTAACTAAATTTAAAGAAGAAGAAATGGAAGGGGAAGAAGAAACTACTGAACCTTCTGATGCACAACCTGTTATTGATAGCATGAAAAAAGCTGCCGAAGAACGTGTAGGCGGCATAATGTCCAGAGGTTCTTGATATGTCATTTCTTAATTTAGGTTCATTTGGTGAAGGTTTTGTTACAGGTTTTGCTACAGAAGCTAACAAAGCCCTTAAAGACAGTATTGAACGCATTAATACTCGTGTAGATAAACTGAAACAGTTTCAGCTTGAACGTGCTATTAAAGATCAAGACAAACGCCGTGCAGAAATCGAAGAGAATAAAAAAGCACTGGAACGTGCTTACGCTGTATTGGGAGGTGACGCCAACGCAGAAAGAGCCATTGCCTATGCAGGTGGTCTACTAAAAGAACGTGGTAGTGTAGAAGCGTTTAACCAAAGAATTGACGAATTACAGAAAGCTAAAGATGATGGTTATGATATCATGCAGTATTTTGATAGAGCCAGCTTAGATGCACCACTGGCAACTCTTGATGACTATGCTATTTCCGCTGCGGGTGCGCCAAAAACATTTGCTACAGACTATCGTATTCCAGAAGGAATGGATACAGGCACTGGACGTACTCTTGTTGGTGTTGTGTTGGGTAAAGATATTGACGTTACTGGTCGTGCCATGCAAGAGGCGGGTGAAGAAATTCGTGCATTATACGGTTCTGACGTTACTACCCTTGCTCAACTTCCGACAATAACATTCAAGGCTGAAGAGTTTTCGCTTCGTGATAAAACTCCTGCAGAACGCTTGGATTATGCAAACAAAAAACTTGCTTTGAAAAATGTACAGGAAGATTCTGTCCTCTTAGAGAAGTACACTAAAATGCGTAATGAGCAAGAACAAGCGGTATTGAATACTAAAGATGAAGAAGACATGAAAATTGTGTTAGAAGAGCAGCTTAAACGGTTTCCCGCAGGTTCAGATGAAGCTAGAAATATACAAACTCAACTGAAAGCCGTAAATCGTAGCATAAAAATAAAAGCTGCAGAAACTTCTGATAATCCTTTTGCTGGTATTGACCTAGAAATAGAGTTTGCCCTTAATGATATGATGGATAATTACGAGAAAACTGGAGAGATTGACAGAACAGAAGTGGATAGACTTGAGGCTCGTAAGCTAGAATTAACAGGTAAACCGGGTAAAACCGTAGGTGAAGAGATTGCGGAAGAGAGGGAAGAATTAAATCGTCAAGTAGACAGTAAACTTATCACACCGGAACAGTTTGCTGCAAAGGTAGCTATTCTCAATCAAAGAGCAGCAATTATAGAAAAGAACAAGCCTAAAGGTGCTACTTCAGCAGCAAAGATGAACTCTTGGTCTAGTATTTTTGTACGAGCCATAGAAACAGAAGAAAAAAATGTCTTGCAGGGGTTCGACCAAACAGAAAGAGACGCCCATGCCCGTATTGCTGACCTAATCAAAGGCGGTGGTGCAGGACAAGAAGCCCGACTTCGTAGTTCAGAAGAAGAAGCTGATGCGATGGCTATATATGACCGCATTGAAGCAGCAAAAAGAAACGTATCGAAAAAGGTAGTAGAAGATCAGCTTTCTGTTCTTGATCCTGCATTGGATGTTGAAGCATTTTTGGCTGCTGTGCCATTCGGTGTTGCTCCTGTTACCACAACAGACAGCCCTGCCGCTACTGCTTCTGAACAGACTGCTGCTGCATTGGGGGCTGATAAAGTGGGTGACGAACAGCCGACAGTATCAACAACGCCTACAGCAGCCACTATAGCGGAAGGCGATAAACTACGGCGTACTTATCCTGACACTGCAGAGGGGGCAGAGAGTCTTCTCAATGTTTCTTTAGCAGCAGGTGTGTCTATTGAAGATGCTATTGCAGATGCAAAACTTAAAGGCTACAAAAATCCTGCATTTTTCTCTGTGTTTGAAATAGCCACAGAAAAAGGGCAAGACCCCGCAGTAGCAAAAATGGCTATTGAAGATGCGGGAATTGAAATAGACAGTGGACTAGATAAAATGCAGATGGCAGTGGATGCAGTACAAGATTTGCCTGTTTTGGCGGGTAGAGTATCAAAGGTAAATGCTATTATGTCCGCAACTGGCGTAACCAAGTCAGAAGCATATGCAATACTTAAAGAAGTTGAGAAAAAAATAGACCAACAAAAAAATAGTATTACTTCCGAAAAGGTAAAAAAGTCTACCCCAGTAGAATTAGCTAGGCAGATGAGAAAAGCAAAAACAATAAAAGAATATGAAACTGCTTTATCTGCATATGTTAAAGCCACAGGCAGGGATGTAGAGGACGTTAAAACATCTTTCCCGCCTCCAACCCAAAGTAAAAATCGTGGCGGCTTGATGTCGAGGAAATAATTATGGGTGTACTAGATCAGTTCATTGAAGAAGAAGAAGAAGATCAGCAGCCCGGTTTATTGAGAGAAACACCCCAAAAAGTTGCTGCAGATACACCCGTAACTACAGGTGTATTAAGTCAGTTTATTGAAGCAGAAGAAGAGCCTGAAGATATTAACGAAGCTACGGCTATTACCGCACATAAGAATATAGAAAATAATTCTGCTGTACGTGAGGCCGCAGTACGTTTTGTACAAGACCGTTTGGGTATGACAAACATCACAGACCCTGACGTGGCTATGGAAGAGTATATTGAACACTTTCGTTCTTTTAACGTCAATGAGATTACGGCTGGTGGTGACTATCGTTATGTGTCTGCTGCTGCTGCAGATGCAACTGAAACACCTGATCTAACGCAGGAAACTCGTGAAAAGGCTGCGCAGCGTCTTAGTGACTACCGTCTTCTGTATCAAACATTTAACGAAATGCCAGCATTTGCTGATGGCTTTCTTACTGCTACTGCAGATTATGCAGAGGGTATTCTCACGGCACCTTCTACCTATCTTGGCTTGATACTACCCGGTGCTGGTAAGGCAGGTGGTATTGCTGCACAAACAGGTGCGAAGGTTGCCGTAAATCGCACGTTGATGCAATCCCTCAAAACCCCATTTACTACACTAGCTACAAAAGCAGCCGCAAATCCTATCAAAACTACCGTCATTGCAGAAGGTATTGGTGGGTCATTACAAAATGTCGCAGCGCAAAACACAGAGATTACTGCAGATCTGCGTGAAGACTATAATCCAAGTGAAACCGCATTGGCTTTTGGCCTAAGTGCGGCTCTTCCTGCTGCTGGTGTAGTTTATGCGGGTAAAGGCGGTGTTAAAAAATATATTGAAAAAGACACGCCTGACCTTGTGGCAAAAGTTCTTGAGCAAGAAGAAGAGGCAACTATAGCAGCAGCAAAAACGCTCACTAAAAATAAGAAAAATAAAAAACTTGCAAAGCAGGTGAAAGACAGCTTGCCTAGCCTTCGTGCGCTTGACGAAAATGAAGTCGCTAAGGGTAACATTGTACGTGATGTAATGCAGGAAGGTAAAGATTTAGAGCCTGACTTCAATATGAGTATGACACCAGAGAAAACACTACGTGTCTACGCTGGTATGGTCGAACTTGCTGCAGAGGCAGGTTTGGAAAAGGCACCAGAGGAACGTATTACAGAGTTTGTAGCACGTGCTTTTGACGTGGTGGCTAAGAAAGACCCGGAGAAGGCAGAAAAATTATATGGAAGTATATTAGATAAGTATAAACTTACTCACGGAGACTTCGGTGCGTTTGTAATGGCAGATGCATCTGATTGGGGTAGACGTGGTGCAGCGATGGCCCAAGCAAAACGATTGCAAGTGCGTCTTAATAATGCTGCTGCCAATAAGATATTTGGCCTTGATGAAGAAGCATTGAAGAAAATTAAAGAACTTGAAGAAGCAGTGAATGAAGGTGATGTTCGTCTTGCACTGACTAAATCTGATGCGGTCGATGACAAGGCAGAAGTGGATGGATTGGCTAGAAAACTGGACACAATTCGTCTTGCTGCTATGACTTCACAAACTGCGACAACAGTTCGTAACGGCGTAGGTGGATTTGGACGTGCAGGTATTGACGGTGTAACAAAGCTGGTTGATCGTGGTATTGCATCTGGCCTTAAAACTGTAGGTTTTGGTAAGGGCAAAAAAGGCTTTAACTTTAACGATCCTAATACAGATTCCATGTCAATAATTTATGGAATGATGAATACTAAAGAATCTAGTGCGATTAAAGAAATATTTCAGATGGGCTTCGATCAAAAAGCAGAAGCATTGTATCGTCAACTTCGTGACATTGACGGTAAAACAGGTAAGAAAAAAGGCATGAATGCTTCCAGAGCAATTGCAATGGAACTAAATGCCCTAAACCAACTTACTGATAACTTTTTCAAACAGGCTGCATTTTCTGGTTCTTTAAAACGTCAACTTAATGAAGCATTTCAAAAGCAATTGTCTGAAGGCAAGGATGTGACAGCCAAAGACTTTAATTTGCTAAATATTATTGAAGAGGGAAAGTTTCAAACTATTTTCGGTGATAAGCGTGGACAGGAGATGCTTGATAAAGCGATTAAGGATTCACTGTATTTTACGTATCAAGCAACACCTAATACCACAGTTGGCAAGGCTTTTATAAGTGCTATACACTCTGCACCATTCTTGACAACTTCGCTAGTACCTTTTCCTAGATTTATTATGAATGCCTTGAGATTTACTTATGAATATTCACCTGCCTATATATTTCAGGGTGCTGCTCGTTCTTTTGCAAAAGACTCCGATAACTACGAAGAAATTGCAAAAGCAATTGTAGGTACTGGTATTTTAGCAGGTGCTGTAGCTTTCAGGGGAAGTGAAAATGCTGGTGAAAGATGGTATGAATACAAGATGGATGATGGACGTACCTACGATATGCGTCCATTCTTTCCTGCTGCTCCATATCTATTTGCTGCTGATTTGTATGTAAAATGGAAGAACAACGATCCAGTTTTAGGTGACACACGATTTGTAGCAGACGCAATCCAAGCACTAACTGGTACACAGATGAGAGCAGGTTTTGGAGCATACGCTATTGATGGTGCTATTCGTGATTTGTTGCGTGACGATCAAGATATGTATCAGAAGGCTGCTAAAATTGGTGGAAACTATATAGCCAATCTGTTTAGTACATACACAATTCCTATAACCGCAGGTCAGGATATTGCAAATACGTGGCTATCTCCTGATGACGAAGTTATTGCGCGGCAAACTGACTCATCTAATTTGTTTGACTTAATTGTAACAAAGTCAACAGCACGTATTCCTATGAACTACGCCTTACAGAAAAACATTCAGGAGTTTACTAGCCAAAGTTCTTGGCTTCCGCAGTACACCGCTCCAGAGGTATTTCAGCCGGGAACAAGGGATGAGCCATTGCGTAGACAGATTCCTATTACACGTCAAGTAGCGGGTATTCTCTTGCGAGATAGGCGTAATTTTCTTGAGAAGGAAATGGCGAGATTAAAAGTATCACCTAGAAGGCTGCTATCAAAAACAGGTGTACCAGAAGCAGATACGCTTATTGGTAATCTTATAGGTGAATATTCTGTGGAGTACATAGTACCTATCCTGCAAAATAGTGAAGAGTACAAAAGTCTTGACGGAGTTAGGCAAGCTGAATTTTTGATTGATCTAATTGATGACTATAAATCTCAAATTATGAAACTTGCTAGACATCGTTCTAGGTATGCTGGAGTAGAGAGATACGGTTTCGATACAATTGGCAAAAGCGAGTTTAATAAAATTAAATCCATTTATCAGAATAAAGCATATGAGGAATATCATAAAGTGTATGGAAAGCCGGAAGAGGGTGAATATTACAACTATTCTATACTAACTGATATGGCAAAAGGTTGGGAAAAAATAGGAATGCGATAATAAAAAAGGGGGCAATTAAGCCCCCTAATTTTTTATCCACCAATTATTTAAATCTCTAGTACAACCGCAGATATTTTCTAAACCTGCCATGCCTATTACGTACAGTAGCCAACTGATAAGCACCAAGTATATAGACCATTTAACGGTTATCCCCGCTGCCTGATAAAGCCCCACGAGCCTTCCTGTCAGCAAGTTTCTGTAAGTTGTTCTCCATGATGTGTCCAAGGTTCATCCCCATTTCTTCTGCCAATACTGCACAATACCATAATACGTCACCAATCTCATAGCCAATCTGTATCTTCTTAGCTAGGTACTCATCTTCAGTGGCACCATCCCTAATAAACTTCTTGACCTTGTTTGCAATCTCGCCAGCCTCCCCTGTAAGGCCAAGAGTGAGATACTCCATAGCCTTATTCTTAGGGAAGATGGCAGTATCACAAGCCTTCTCTTGGTAATAGTCGGCCTTTATATCGCTCATCCTTTTCTCCTTCATCCATTGTTTAGCTTCTTGCTCCAAGTTCATTCAGTTTCTCCAAGTTCTCAAAGTATGCAGTATTCCATCCTCTTTGCCACTCACGATGGGATGTAAAGGTACGAGGGTTATTCACTTTTACTGGATTTGCGTAGTGATGAAATCTTCCGTTACGCTGTGAAACCTTATTGAAAGCAGTATAACCCTCTTCAAAGTGTCTAAATAGAATTTCGTTCATTCTCAACCTCCTTACTTAGTTCACTCATTGCGTGAATATTAAATATATTGATTGCTTTTATTTTATCAATTTTAAACCATTCACCTCTACGTTCTTTTGCAAAATGCTGAAATACTTTATGCATCTCTCGTTCTTTACTATGCCTATCTTCTGTATAGAGTGTAGCAATTATAGAGTAATCACGAAAGGGTGAAGATGTTTGATATCCATTTAGACGGTCTTCCGCAATGCTGGCTTTGCCTACCTTTATCCAATCAGGCCAAGCGTCATTAACAATGGCATATACTTCACCCTGACTAGTGCTTTCAATCTGTGAATGCGACCATGCATCGTCAAGAGATTTGTAGCGTCCGGGTTTATGTAAAGGATGTGACTTAGAAATATATTTCCCATTCACCCACATTCTATTTTTATTTCTTCTAGTCATTGCCTCTGGATTATCTTTGTAATACATAGGCTTACCAGTATAAGGGTTTTCTTTAAATCTTTCCATCAACATCTCTCTTCTCCTTTTCTTTCAGTTTCAACCACTCTTCGTAACTTGGATGGTGGCGAGGAGGGTTAAACTGCACCCAATCCTCACCCTGTTTCCAAACTAATTTACTCTGCTGCTTTTTCTTCTGGCTCACTAGGCTTTACCGAATTAATTAGTGCGGCACTGAAGGCATCTTCCGCTGCAACAAGTTGATCTAGGTTAAACCTTGCTTCAGCAATACGTGCTTTCAAATTACGCACTTGATTGACAAAGTACTGTGACTGCTCACCAAGCGAATCAAAGTCGTACTCTTGATCGTTAATAGTGATTTTATTTTGTTCTGCCATTTTAATTATCCTTTTCTGTTTGTTTTTCCATCCACTTACGAAGGCTATACATTTCCCACCACAAACCTATTGTGGTTATCCATATAGCTATTAGCATAAGCATTAAGTTGCTCATAGTTTATCTGCGTCTTCATTAAACGTACCATCTGGCAAGGCACTCTCTAATACACTCATATTAGTTGAGTCAATCTCACCATAGATATTCAAGCACTCTTCACCCCAAGATGATTTATTCAGTGTCAAGTCTTTGCAGTACGCATATAGTGTACTGAATGCAGCCGCTGCAGCAGCAACATCCTTTGTGTGTGTATCAAATTTAATCTTCATTTTCGGCTTCTCCTTTCATCCAATTGTAATCTTCATTATATTTATCTACTGCTTTTGTAATTAGCGACAGTATTCCCTCACTAATAAGTGCTTCTTTTGCTTCATTGTCGCACTCAAATGTTACAGTAGCCGAACCATCTTCGTGTTCCATTACTTCCTGTATAACAATCTTTCCTACCATTGTCAACTCCTTTCTTACGCTGCATCCAAATCTACTACTTCACACACGCCAGCAGTACAAGCCAACTCACGTCCACCTGATGTGGTGTCTTCCTTCTCAAACTCCTGTAGCTTTGACCAGTCTACACTCTTTGGCATCTTTGTCAACAGTTCATTGTAAGTTTCTTCATCAATGTCCTGATAAGGTGCTTGCTTGTATGTGTGTTCACTGAAAGGCAAGAAGCTGATGCCTGACACTTCATCAAAGTGTTCATATACCCACGAGCCTACATCCATCCACTCGTGTTCCTTCACAGAGATGGTGACACTAGGCTTGTGTTCACACCAGTGACGCTGATAGATCAGCCATAGTTCAAGCTGCTCAATAGCGTACATATCTGTACGACACACAGCACTGTCTGGTGACTTCATAGGGAAGCTGAACACTGTAGTGCTGTCAGGCTTAGTCGCATCCGGTTCTGCAGGAATGCCCTCAGAGATAAGGAACTGTGTAATTGGGTCTTTGTTGTCACCACGAACAGTACGAATGTAGTATGGGTTGTGCCGTGCATGAATGCCACTGGCACTGTCTACAAGCTGCGATACTGTACCACTAGGTTTAACACAGGTAATGGCTGTTGACTGTGGAATACCAAGCTGTGCTGCCATAGCTGCGTTAGTCTCAACCGCTACATTCTTGAGTGACTCAAGCGTAGCACCAATGTTCATGCCAAGATGTGCAGACTTACCGGACATCAGGGCATTGTCCATGATGCCAGTCAGTGACACACCAAGCAGACGTTCTTCCTCTGTGTTTGTTCGCCATATCTTACGCAGATATTTGAAGTCAGTCAGCGTAGACTGGAACGTGCCAAGGATTGTAGCAAGGCGAACCTTCTCTGTCAGTGTTTGCTGTGTATCGCTTGCACGTACTACAACCTCAGACAGATTACAGAATTGATATGGTCTAAGAATAATTTCAGAACAGGGGTTGCAACCAAAGTCGTGGTCAATATCACGCCGTCCATTTTTGGCTGCCTGTTTCTTAGCAGCCTGACGGTTGAAGATACCACGTTCACCGGAATGGCTTTCATAAAGAGACAGCCACTCACGCATGAATGTACCCATCTGCGGTTTCTCTTTGTACGCAACGCTATTGTTTGCAAGCGCACGTTGCCCTTCACGAATGATGTTTTTCTCAGGTTCATCCCACCAAACACCCGACTTTGCATGACGCATCTGGTCATCATTCAGATTTGATAGGCTGATAAGTGCGCTGCGGCGCACCCCACCTACAACAACAACCTCACCAATCTTACACATGATGTCGTGACATTCGATGGGATAGAGTCTGCGACCAGAAGCACCCTTAAACTTTTCTATACAGAAGTCGAAAAGCTGCAGTAATGGTTGGGGACCAGAGGCACGACCACCAAAAGTCTTGAGCCTTGCTCCTGCGGGTCTTACTTCGCTCACATCAAACTTAGGAATTTGTCCTGCATACAACAAGGAGATTAGTTCGCGCAGAGACTTGGCCCAGCCCGGACGAGAATCACCAACCTTTATGACAGTATCCGTGTCGTGCATATCTTCGTTGATGATAGGCAGCTTCTCAATGTTATGACGTTCCACTGAGAAGCCTACACCAGTGCCGCACATAAGAATGTACATAGTCTCATCGAAAGCACGTGGACTATCAACTGGAACATAGGAACAGTTGTAACCGCCAACATGACATCTGTCAAGTGCGGGACCGGCAGTCATCAATGCTCTCATACTTGGCATGATGTCTTGGTTAAGCACCGCTTCTTCTAGTTCACCTCTCAGTGAATCAGAAAGCTGATAGTCATGCTTAGTGACCAGATGCTTAGTAATATAATCAAAGTATCGTGTGACTGTTTCACTCCACGTCTCCCTTCGTTGTTCGTCCTCTTTCCATCGGGCATACCGTGAGAGGGCGATAAAATTTTGGTAGTCTGTTGGTAGATAATTGTTCATGGTGTCTCACTCCGTTAATGTTTTCATATGTCTAATTTCAGCACCCTCTACATCATAGAAATATTCACGGATGCCATCCTCAATCTCTAGCCCCACATCCTCATCAGCAGGTATGGGGTATTCTTCTGGGTCAATGTCGATAGTGATATATACCTTAACTCTCATTGCTCATCACTTCCTCAATCAACTTGTCCAGATACCACTGGGCTTTTTCTAAGTCCTCAAGTGGTTTGTCCTTGTAGCGATATCGCCACACATACTTCATAATGTTGCCTTGAAGGTAGTATTCAAACCCATCATCTGTAGCTGCGGCAATAGCCTGAATACACTCAATGCCTGTAGCATTGTAATGTGGTGGGCTGTTCACCATATCAGCTTGCTTTTCCTCGTACTCTCGTATCATCTTTCCATAGTCCGTCATCATGCACTCCCCTTTGTCTTGCTACCGAAACTCAGATGCACCACGTTACCATCTTCCTTAGTGATAATCACATCTTCATCTTCTTCTAGCACATAGTCACTGTCTTTGTCAACAACTTCCATTACATATGTATGCACAAGATTACGAATAGTTTCGTCCTGCTCCATGATTGGAACAGTGGCACACATCATCTTGCAGAAGTGCATGACCTGACTGTAACCCTCATCATCAAGAGGATTGCCAGCGGATGATATGATAGCAATGTCAATCTCTCCTGTCCACTCTGAGTTATTTACAGTCGGACGAATCCTGATTACAAAGTCTTCATCTTCTATGTTCTCAATGTCCATGCTCTATCTCCTTTTCACTTTGGTTCCGTTAAACTTGATAAACTTAGGGTGCTTGTTCTTTCCCTTTTCTTTAAGCCAATCCTCTGGAATGATACGGTCATAGTATCTAAATCCATACTTGATACACCACTCACCGTAGGTTGACTTGGCACCCTTGCGTAGCTTTCTTCTACTATTCTCGAACACAAAGCGAATGTCAAGTGCTGGATGCTGCTTCTTGATGGCAAGATGTTTGCGTCTGTCAGCAGCAGTGAACATGCCCTTCGTCTCAATGATGATGCCGTTGTGCAGCACGAAGTCTGGTGTATAGGTGCGGTAGGCTAAGTCTTCCCACTCAATCTTGACCTGCTCATACAAATAATCAATGTCAAGTTCGTCCAGATAGATAGATACTCTATGTTCTAATCCACTCCTATATCCGTATTTCCGTGCTGCACGGAATTGTTTTGCGTTAGGCATATTCTTCCGCCAACGATACGTATGCGACAGTCTTAGGCTGCTTTGCCTGTGACACTACGGATGGGCGTTCTTCCAGTCCGGGCCAGCAAGCGAAGCGATAACGGCAGAAGCCACACTCAGTGGATAGAACTTTGTTTCCCGTAGGCTTGCCTCTGAACGTCTCATCAACTGCTTCAAAGCAACGATTGAACTCGTTCTTCTCAACAGCCTCTGCCGTGTTTTTAATGTTGGCTACCTCTTTCTCCACATCAAGCCCTGTAGCTGGTACATACTTGAACTCGCCATTGGCTTTGTTGACTACCCACCAACCACCAGCACGTTTGCCTGATGCTTTAGCGTAGCCAGCAAGCTGTGCCACATAACCAAATGAGTCGCCCTTGCTCAGTGTATCGAATGATTCAAACTTGTTATTGTAAGACCAATTAGACGCTGACTTAACATCATCAACAGCACCATCAATAACAATATCATAGGTGCCAGAGACGGATGTATTCTCATCAAGGTCAAGCGTAACTTTCTTATCGCCTTCATACTCCACTCCTGCTTCTTTAAGTAGCCCCTTGAAGACAGCTTCAACAATGTCTCCAAGCATCATGTTCATCACGAATGTTGTTGGTAGGGGCAACGCCTTCTCTGGTTCATTCTTATCAAACCAAAGCTGACAAGTCGGTCTGCCTACATTAGACATACGCAGACCAAACTCATCGCGCTTATTGCCCCCACCAAACTGGCGTCCAAGCGCACTCATAACATCAAGACCTACTTGCTTGATAGTCTCCTGTGACATAGTAGACTTACCGTTAGCAGCATTCTCCATGTATTGGTGCAACGCCAGTTCAGCAGGGTGTTTCATTAGGCTACCTCATCTTCCTCAATATCAATCATGCCATCGGTGATTGCAATGTCATCATCATCGTCATGTGGATTAGCTTTCTCTGCATACGTCGTGATGATATACTCATTGTAGTTCTGCACCCACGCCATGAAGTCTGTGAACAGTTCCTGATCAGACTGCTCAATATCCACGATGTTAGTCAGGTTGACTGTAGTCACAGGCAGGAAGAAGCTATTGCCATTGGGCAGCTTACGCTCCTCAGTAGCAGCATCTACCATATGCTGGATAGGCAGTCGCTTCTGCTTCGCAAAGGTAGAGAACACATCGCCCCAACCCTTGAAGGCATCACGATTATCCACCTCCCAAATGAATGGAGTGGCGTCTACCTCAACAGGATTACCCTGATCGTCTGTGGCATCAACCAGTTCAACTGTACCAAAGATTACCCTGACACGCTTGATCTGCTTGATCAAGTCCTGTGTCTTCTCCGGCAACGACTTGAAGTCTTGGATGTAGCCAGCAGGTTTACCGCAGTTAAAGCCACCATCATTATCCTTGAGGTCAATGTTTAGATTGTCTGCCATGACAGTCTTGATGTAACGGTTAGGTGCATTGCCCGAAGCCATTACGAAACGCTTATACATAAAGCGTTGCATGTATGGACGGATACGTGCAGCAGATGCGTAGTAGGTAGGACCATCTGGAATCTCCAGCTTGTACTGTCCGCCCTCTACAACTTCGACATTCACCTTCTTGCCATTTACTTCGGCAAGTCCCATGATAGGTGTGTGATGAATGCGTAGACGAGCAAGTGTACTAGACTTCTTACTGCCACTCGTACCCTCATTGGCAATGCCCATAGCTTTAGCCATTGCTGCATAGTTGTTAGTATCAATTGTAGTGATCTCGTTCATGTATTTTATACTCCTTCTTTCGAGTCAGAAACCATAGTTATATCACGACACGTCTTTCGTGTCAAGCCAGTTGGGGCCAATTTTTGCCTCAAGTTCTAGTGGAACATTGAACGCCAACCCCCAACGTATAGCGATCAAGTCAGGCAGTGCATCGTTAGTCTCCTGAATTATTTGGATAACCCTTTCTTCTTCATCAGGATGAACATCAATTACAATACTATCGTGAACAGTATTTACCACACAAGACTGCATACTGTCAAGCAGTTTATCAATGTGCAGCAGAGCAATCGGTACGATATCTGCTGTAGCAAATGACTGCACAGGATAGTTCTTGATCTGCGTGAAGTTAGTCACGCGACCACTGGCCTTACGCACCACGTCAGGGAAAGCGAACTGCCTACCGGATGGAGTCGTAATGTAGCCTGTGTTTATAGCCTCTTTAGCCAGTCGGGAATGCCAATCTGCGACCCCCTTGTATTTCTCCGTGAAGTGCGTGTAGTATTCTGCTTCTGCTGGTGTTCTGCCAAAGCCTGTTGCGCCATAGAGCGGAGCAAACGTGTGCGCCTTTGCAGTCTGGCGATCCGTAGGTTGACCAGCATCGGTAATAACCTTCGCGGTGTATGCGTGTACATCAAATCCAGTAGAAACTTCCTCAATTGCAACTCCATCTTGTGATAAATAAGCAGCAGCCCTGAACTCTAGCTGTGCAAAGTCTGCTTCCATAATCTTGCCACCATCAAAGCGTGACACGAACACCTTCTTGACAGGGAAGGTACCACCTCGTGGCATGTTCTGCATGTTAGGGTCAGCACCAGACAGGCGTCCTGTAGCTGTACGATGCTGTAGTAAGCGAACATGTAGCTTACCATCCTGCTTTGTAAACATCTTGATGCCCTCTACAAAGGACGACAGGTATGTGTCTACAGCAGATAGTCGTCTGACTTTGGATAGGAAGTCCACTGCATCGTCCATACCCTTGGCACGTGCCGCACCTTCCAATGTCTCAAGGTTCTGCTTACTCGTGCTAAACCCATTGGCACTTGCCCACTTTGCAGATGGAGGCTTGAACTTGAGGCCAGCAATCTGATTGGTAGGCTGGAACAAATAGCCCTGTGCATCACATACCTTGCAACGATTAGGCTTGGCAAATGGTGTGCCATCCTTCTTAGTCTTACGAACATAACCTGTACCATTACACTCACGACACTGCACTGCACGTGTCTTGGACAGGCGGGTAGTATGTGCGCCAACCAAGCTGCGGAAGGATGTGTCATCCATGTACGGATCAATCTGTGTAGCCCAGAACTGCTTGTCATTTACCTTGCGGCTGTAGATGACCCAAGACAGTTGCTCTGGACTGTTGAGATTGATAGGGGTGTCACCCATCAGCTTACGTACATGCGCTTGCAGGTCGGCAGTAAGCTGGTCACGTTCCTTCTCAAACTCAACACGCACATTCTCTAGTGCGTTCTTATCCACTGTAAATCCCCGCTGATAAATACGAGACAGACAGACAGCAACCTGATTGGTCAGGTCCACTGTACCCATGAGACCACTGTCTGCTGGTGTGTTTAAGCGATACATCAGCTTGTCTGCCAGTTGCTGCGTAGCATGTAGGTCAGCAGACAGATACTCTGACAGTTCATCAATAGGAATAGTGCGTGTGCTGTATCCACGCTTGAAGTATTCCTTCAAGGTATCCTGCTTCTTGGTGTCAAGATCGTAGCGTTCAGCACATGCTTCCAGAGACAGCGGCTCCTTGACACCACGCTGTAGGACATACTCAGCCAGCATCGTGTCAAAGACAGGGCCATCATACTTAAAGCCACTCTCCCACAGCCACAGCAGGTCGTGTGCTGCGTTGTGCATGATAAGGACAGTAGCCTCGTCAAGCCACTTCTGGATAATAGAGAAGCCACCAATGGTAGGTTCACGATCCTCATGGTCAAAGACGATCAAGTCTTCCTGTCCTTGATCCGTTAGTACACCAACCATAGTCAGACTGTTGTCTGTCTCGAATGGATCAAGGTGCATCTTGCCGTCACGATGTGTGACTGTATTCTCTACGTCTAGTGTTATCTTCATCCTTCATACCTCGCTGTCAAATAGTCTAGTTCACAGTTTACCATACCGTGCCAGCCATTCAACTTGTTTTTTACAATGTTCATGTGCCGCAGTGGACTGTCCTCCTCCTGTCCCTCGACAGTCGGTGACTTACCTATCAGGATCATCAGGTCAGCCTCTGCTGCTTTACCTGTACGTGATCCTTCCATCATGCTCTGGTTAAGCTGTGACCTACCCTCTGCCTCTGCGGAAAGCTGGGACATGTAGAACACAGCGCAGTCATACGCTTTGGCAATCTGCCGTGCATGAATAGCACATGCCTTAAGTGCCTCATCTTGTCGGGCGAAGCCGCCATCTGCCTTGAACTTGTCACCCATGTCAAGCACGAGAACGTCAGGGCGATAGGTCTTGGCCACACTCTCTACCCAATTCATGTCACGACCAGATGCTTCCTTGATCTTGATGTTGTTCATCACTGGTTCATACAGAGACTTGGCCTTGGCCATATTCTCCTTGACCTCACGTGCTGACATGCCAGCGGCAGCGGTCAGGTATCGTGCGCCAACACGGTGTGTAGGTTCCTCGTTACAGAGGATGACACACTTGGCACCCTGATGGGCGAAGCCATTTGGTGCAGCGATTAGGCTGGCGTGGAACGATGTCTTGCCAGTGTTAGGACGTGCGCCTACCTCAATAAGCTGACCAGCACTGACACCCTCAACCTTACGTGCAACGCTAGGTATGTTGAATGACCACCGTGCTTCAAGTTCAGCCTTCGCCATCAATGTCTCAATGGTGATGTCGTCCCATTCGATATTGAGATTGGGTGTGAAGTCATCTCCATAACGCTCAAGTAGGTTACGCAGTGTCTCCATTGTACCGCCAGTACCACTCACCATGTCGAAGCCAATGTTGGCAATGTCCTCACCCACTACCTTCTGGAACAGCTTGGACAGCACTTCCTGTGCAATGTCGCTGCCCATCGGGGCTTCACGTTTGAGTTGGGCAAACAGACTGTCAAAGCCTGTCTTCTGTGCAGTGGTCATCGTTGGGTTAGATGACAGGAACAGAGCCTGTACCTCGTCCGGTGTTACACTGCGATTGTAGTGGTCCATCGCCTTGTCAATCGTCTGCTTAATCTTACGATTGTCTGCGCTGAACAGTCTGTCAGGACACTTGGCACCACGATGGTCATCGTAGAACCCCTTGTCCATCAGACTTCTTAGCATTGATACTTCCATTATCTATCTCCTATGTCGGCTAGGTTTTTCATATCAGTTGTATTACGATATTTCAAATCGTCTGTCAAGTAGAGGACACGAACATTCTCTACATGTCCTCTCAATTCTTTTGCCATCAGCAATGTCTTGCGTACTGCGTCGGGGTCCAGTGCAATGACTGCTGTTGAGAACTGCGTGAGATACTTCTTGTGTGCATCTGACAAAGATGTCCCAAGCACAGCAACCCCGACAAAGTTACCACCACCAACCACAGCGGCACTCACGCAGTCCTCAACAACTACGGCGACTTTACCACAACCATGAGCATATGGCAAGCCACTTTTTCCATACCTGCGCCATTTAGGTAGACGCCTACCAAGCGCACGGCCTGTAGCATCTACGATCTTACCCTCATGCTTGATGGGAAAGACAGCGCGGTGTTCACGAACATCATATAACAAACCTAGTTCCTCTGCGTCAAGACCATACAGTTCGCTGGCCCACTCAGCCACGTCATAATTGTACGGCACAAGATAGTCAGGAACATCGAAGGCATAGTCATCTGCAAATCTCTCAACATCTGATAGCTGCATACGGATGTCATCCGCTGACATATGCACACGTGTACCACCCTTGAGGTTACAAGACATACGAAAGCAATTCCATACCAGTGATCCCATGTTGTTGGTCACTGTGAATGTACGTTGACCACAGTTAGGACACTTAGTTCTCACTGTAGTTCCTGTTGGTACATTCATATCACTTACAATGTTATATATATTATCCATATATACTCTCTCCTGTGCGGCAGTTAAGTGCTTTTACCATGTATTTTACGTGCTGTCAATGCAGTATTTGCACTTTCATATGTATTTTTCATGTATGGTTTGACTGATTGTGGATTAGCATGTCCTGTAACCGACATAATTTGTGCCATACCAACACCTGCCTCTACCATTTCGGTTGTGCCAGTACGACGCAGGTCAGACAGTCGCAGTTCGTTTGACAATCCTGCCTCGTCCATCAGCTTACGTGCGTGTAGAGGCAGCTTGTATTGGCTATAGGGTATGTAGCTACCACCAATAGGCTGCGGACGTGGGGCAACGTACTGCTGAAACCCAAAGTCATCATGTTGCTGACGTAACATATCAAGCAAGTCATCGTCAATAGGTAGGAACACTTCCGCCCTACGCTTTGACTGCTCAATATGCACACGCGCCTCATCAAAATCTATGGCATCCCATGTCAGCAGACGCATGTCACCTACACGTTGGCACCAAGCATATGCCATGTGTGCAATCAGTCCAATGTTACGTGTGTTAAAATCGCCGTAGGCTACGTCTAGCAGCTTTCGTATATCCTCTCTACCCCACAGCACCTTGCGGGGCGTGGACGAGCGTCTACGGACGATAGAGAAGGGGTTTAGATTACAATGCTCCATCCGCACTGCATAGTTGTACAGGATACGAATGGTAGACATGATATGATTAGCGAATGGAATACCTCTGTCACACCACAAATCATATAACAGCTTGGCTTGTTTCGTGGTGATGCTTGCATGATCCAGAGAACCAAGGCTTGCACCATCTATCTTTGTCTCAAATGCGACACGAAGAAAGTATTGGTACGAAGCCTTAGTTTCGTCACGCAAGTTCTTGAAATCATGGGACAAATAATATTCATCCGCTATTTCCAGAACAGTCTTCATGTTATGCTGCCATGACAAGTGACTGGAACTGAGCAGTGTTGATCCACTTGGTCACATCAAACTCACGTCCAAGCATTGTCTTTGCTTCGGTATCGTTGCCAGTTTCACGCAGCTTGAAACCATTACGCTCATCAGCATATGTCGCATAGTTTGTGAAGGCAGAGTATAGGGACCACAGGTTCTGACCACGAGTCACTGCTTCCTCACGATACAGGGCGAACATCTTTTCAGCTTGCTTGTCATTCTTCATGATGCTTTCAAGCAGAGCCTTGACATCTACATGGACCAGTGGACTTTCTGCCCACCGCTGTAGCTGTTCTGTCCTAGCGTAGAAGTTATCCTTCGATGCTCCCAGCTTACGGATGAAGGCATCCATATCAAAGCCACTGGTATTCTTACGCTTCACCGTGTCATGCTCACCGATAATCATTCCATTGAGGCAGAAGAAATCAATCGCCCCAAAGATAGCCACGTTTGAACATGTACCATTAACTCCATGCAGGGCAATGATACGCTGCTGCACGTCAGTCTCGTGTCGAGCGGTCCTGATCTTTGCAGACACGTTAGGTAGACGAACATCCATGATGGCCATGCCATTGTTGTAGGCATCCTTCCATGTCACTACAGCACCCTCAGTCTCATGAGGCTGGAGATGCTCAGTCATGGTGGCAGATACCCTGCGGAAGAAGTCACCGTGGTTCTCACATTTGAAGCCATCACCTACGATACCAATGTATTCATCAGTGTTTCCATTGATGACATACTTCTGTTTTTCTACCTTGGTATCCTCATATTTCACAGGGAAATCAAGGTGTTGCGGTACGTCCACGATGGACTGGTTTATATAATCAAACGGCATGTCTCTCTCCTTTGTCCGTTAAGTGATATTGTGTTATACTATATATTTGACACATAGTCAAGCACTAATCCCAGCGATAGAATATGTGGTCGCCTATCTGCACTATAGGTGTCTTGCTGTCTGCCCACTCAGGCAAAACATAGGTTGCATGATAATGTGTGGCACCTTCAACGAAGTCATCTAGGTTGCCATAGTACACGCCATGTGCGATACGCATTGCCTCCTGCCATGCCTTCTCATCCTTTACCTTATCTGATTTGCCATCACAGTACCAGCTAAACTGACAACGATGACGCACAGGGAAGTCAGGCTTCCATGAGTAGGTTGGTCCTTGTGTAACTACATCACATACGTTGTCAGGGTATCTATTGTCTTTGACCCTGTTCATTACCACTTGGGCTACCGCAACCTGCCCAATGAAGGGCTGGTCACGTGCCTCGTGATACACATTGAGTGCTAGGCATACAAGTGCTTCAGCAAACATTATAATTCCCACTCTTTGATTTCTACGTCGCGGTCAACGATAGCAGTCTTCAACCCCCACCATGCGTCATCTACTTGGCGCAGTTCATCGTAATCTAGGGTGCAAAACTGGCTTACCCTGCTACGAATTGGCACCCATGCTTTCAGTAGAGTTAGCACAGCTTCTCGTTGTATTGGCGTCATTGCCTTCCAGCATTGCGTTGCTGCTTCACGCTTCATTTCCCATTCACTCTTTTCTTCACTCATAATATTTCTCCTTTCACTCAGCACTCTCAAGTCTGCTTATCTCAGCAACCCATAGCTTCCTATCTTTATCGTAGTAGGCTGGCTTGTCAAGTCGGGTGTCATACCCAAACGGATGAAACATCATCCAGTAATGCTCAACCTTACTGGCAAGGGTATCCATCTCATCCGCTGTCAGTTCAATCTTTATCGTTCTGTTAGCCATCTTGGTATCTCCCTCAGTTTGTATTTCCCACACCACTCAGTCGTGTCGTACTTCCAGCGGTAGTAGTTTCTGTAAGCCTCAACAGGCCATGTTTCTGTAGTCTTTAGATGGTCATTGCCTTCGCCAAAGCACTGCGGATGCTTGGTGATCTGACCTTCTGGAATATGTATAGCAAGTTCCTTTAGCCGTGGCAAGAGCAGTGAACATTTATGCACCTTGCCATATCGCCTTGTGTATTCACGCGACATCTCATCTAGCATCATGCAACCGAACATATAATTTGCTCGTGTATTACCTGCCCATAGAGTACATGGGTGCTTGGCGTGTGCCTTTGGACCACCCTGCAAGCCTTCAATGTCAGGCAGATAACGCTTGACAGCAAAGGATAGCATCTGTGCTTCTTCCAATGGCATCTTGACAATATGCTTGTCACACAATGACTTAGCAATGCCAGCGGGATGATGGTCAATTAGAAATCTATTCATTCTCTCGCTCCTTTAGCCAGTGTTGAAACTCTTTGTGTCCACCTATGTGTACACCGTCTAACCATACCTGTGGCACTGTTGTGTACCCACGCCTACGAAACCAACGCTTCAGCCGTGGATTAAGTTCACGGTACTTGTAAGGTATAGCATACAGGTCAAGGTCATTGCAAAGCAATTCGCAATAGACGCAACCAAATTGTCCAATTACTTGTATCATGTTTTCATACTCTCCCATAATTTATCTACACGACTTTCTAGCACACCGATTGCAGTGTGTATGTGTCCAGTGTCGTGGGGTTGCAGTTGTTCTCTCAGAAAATCAATCTCATCTAGCAATGCAGATATGTGTTGCATAAGATGTTTCCTGTCTATGAAAGGTCTGTATTCAGTCATTGTTTCATTCTCCTTTGGATAATATACCTCTACATCACACTCACAATTAGGGCAGTGCAGGGCAGTCATCATTGAATAGGATTCATTCTCGTGGTCAAGATCAAAGTCACTGCCCCAGATAAGTTCTGTCTTACAGTTCCAGCAGTTCATTCATCTGCCTCATCTGTCAACACCCATCCATTCTGGACAGAATTTGTCTGCCAACTATCGTTCACCCATATGCAGTCATAAACTACACAGACAAACTTTCCTGTGTCCTCATCTGCCCATGCGTTCAGGTCAAACATCCTGTCACCTATCTTAACACCGAACCAATCCTCGTCACAACTGTCTGCCATAGCATCAAACACAACTGTGTCATAATAGGCAGTCAGATAGCCACGCTCATAGTCTGTTAGTTGTAGGTCATTAGTCATTTGTGTTCTCCTTTCTGTGTAAGAACAGTGCGAGGCACCAGCCAAAGGCAATGCAGTTCACTACAAGTGGAATCATATCCATTGTCATGCCGCATTCTCCTCATCCTGATACTCAGCTATACGCTCACTAATACCAAACTCCTCGTCCAGTTCAGGGTAGTGTTCAGCAACACTCTCAACGTCATTAGTACACCAGTCATCACCATTAACGTATTCACCGATGTATCCCCAACCTTCATCAAGGTAACGTGCTGTCACCTCAAAGCCCATATCGGTTAGTTTTTCATAGATGCGCATAGGTGGCGACCATGCGGTGTCGAAATATAGTCGCAGTGTGTTAGCATCAAAGTAATCACATTGAGCATCATACACATCCCACTTTGTACCCCAATTGTCCAGACGCCATTTGTACCAGCCTGCCACACCATTCTCATCAAATCCTGCTGTGCCTTCAAGTTCCTTTGGCATAGGGATAAGTGTCTGGCACAGTGGCGTGTCTGGTGTGTTCATGATGTTGTAAATCATGTCAATCTGCTGACTGTCTTTGTGATACAGTGTTACTCTGTTGTCTGTATGATTAGGCATCGTCATTCTCCTTACATGGTTCCATGCTGAAATATACATGCTCACCCCATGCGATATGAGGAACATGTTGCCTCGCATATTGTTTGCCTACATAGGTGAAGGTACAACCTTGTTCACGTTTCACCTCTACATCCTTGAAAAATTCAGCATTGTCATTAGCGAACAATGCGAATGCAGTTACTATTAAAAGTCCTACCATAACATAACTCCTTTCTAGCTAAATGCTACTTGCTTTTGTTGTTGTACAAACTTCCTCTCCTGCTTGCGCGAAACAAGTTGAGGCTTGTTGTACTTTTTACGTGGCTGTTTCTTAGCCTTGATCTTCTGGAAATTTGAACTGTTGTTGCTTTGCATCTGTCTTGTCCTTCTTTCTGTTGTAAGAGCCTTTGCCCTTCTTGGGTGGTACGACTAAGGCACGGCGGCGATTAACCGCCATTGCCCTAGCCACTGGATTAATGATGGTGATTTTTTTCACCATGAAAATTTATGACTGCACCCTGTGCGTGATGAAGTCATTCCCATTCTTGGACACAATGCGATAAACATTGTGAAAAGGATTAGCTTTCGTGAAGTATTGAACCTGCATGCCATTGTTCACTTCAATGAAGTTACCCTTGGCAGACAATTCTACTGAATAGCCACGGCTCACCCGCTTGTTGTTGCGGATAATGGTAGGCTTGTGGCCCGAAAGACGAAAGCGAAGAAGAGTCAGTTTTGTGTCGAGGTAGTTGATAATCATAGCAAAATCTCCTTTTCTGTTGGTTGCTATAGTGGTGTTATACCTGTTGGTATCTTTGAAGTCAAGTCATATTCACGTTTATGCGTCATAAACAAAGCCTGATGTGTCTTTCCAAGCAGTCGGACCCTTAGGCAACAGCCCAACGAACACACCATGTGGATCACTAGGCCGATAGTCATGTGCGTCACCGTTGATGACACGCTTGCCCATAAATTGCTTGGGCAAAACCTTTGCGGCATTACGCAACACAACAGCCACATTCCAGCCTTTCATGAATGCTGTTTCAATAAACAAGCTGTTGGATTCGTTCAGCGAGAATGTCAAGCTGTAGTTTGGTATGTGACTGACATCACGCCTAATATTTTTGGTGTAGTCATAGAATACCACGTCAGGAAAGGCACTGAACATCTCAGGAAATAGCTTTTCCCACATAATATCCTGCACCACATTAGGCCGCACAGAACACGTCACACCTAGTCTGTCAGCTTTGCGTTTGTGTAATCGTATCTCATGCAACAGCCTAGCCTTGAATTGGTCACGATACTCCATCCATAACAGCATACGAGTAATACGAGCAATGTGAACATGATGTCTGCCATCAATAACCATGTGCTTTTGCCCATGACCACTAAATGTAAGACAGACCTTACCACACCCGATAGACGCATCATTGCACCCATTGTAACCAGACGCCCATGATGCAGCCATTGCAATGCCAGCAGTCAGCACATCCTCTTTGTCGGACTTGACCAGCTTGGGATTGCGAGTGAGCAGGTTAGGTAACATTGACCAGTCAAGTACACCGTCAGACTGCAAAGCATTGGCAATCTTGGTACGTGCCGCCTCACGACAGGCAACAATGAGTGGGTCATTGTCATAATGCTCACGCAATGTCTGGTTAGCGTTACGCATATAGTCACGATAGTTTTTGAGATTGTAGATAGTCATTTTTTTCACCATGAAAATTTTCGGTTGATGTTTAGAAGTCTTCACTTTCTAAAAGTGTATCCCAATCAATCATATTTGTCAATTCAACAGCCGCCTGTGCAAATTGAACATCCTCATATGTTTCATGAGTGTGTTTGAATAGATGTTGACAGTTTACATGCCCATAAGTTTGCATGTAGGCATCTTGACCCGATGGCACATAATGCCTTGAGTGTGATCTGGCAGTACGCGATGGTGGAACCATTCTGCCATTATCCCACACTAGATTTAAGTGTTTAGCCATATATGACCTCCTATATTTTTTCACCATGAAAATTTTTGTTTTATGTTGACATCACCACCACCCATAAAAGTGGCATCACTGCCAAGCATTCCTTATAGTATCATACAGAAAAGATAAGTCAAGCCGTGTAGCCACCCACTTTTTTTCATGATGAAAATTTATTTGCCACACACCCCACCACCACCCACCACCCACTTATGACCGTAGTCATATGGTGAGCAATCAGGCTGTATTCATGTATTAACACATTAAAACACTAGGCGCAAAAAAAAGACCGGGCAATTATGCCCGGCCAGTATGTTGCGTGTTGTGTAAGCTTATGCCGCTTTCTTTGTCTTGGCCATTGCTTGTGAAAAGGCCGCTTGTTTGACACCATTGTCTTTACATAGTGTTTGAGCAATTGTTCCAAGCAATGCGACAATTTCCGGCGCATTCATGTCGCCATATTTGTCATTCGCGAGAATGCCAGCAACAATTTCAGGCAATTTCCAATTGGAAATGTTATCAGGATTGCTTTGTCTTGCTGGCGTTTTGCTTGCGCTCGCATTTTTGCGTGTTCTTTGTGTAGGCTCTTGATCAAAATTACGGTTGTTATAAACACCCTCAAGAGAAGCGGCATTGCATGCGGTGGCAATTTGAAAGAGGCGTTCTTTTGGCGTATCTAGCGCAAATTTTGCCGCGCTCATGGTCTTTGGCGTGATGCGATAATTTCCAGCTTTGTCGCGTATGCTATAGTTTTGGTCCCAAGCAAGCATTGCCTTTTGGACGCCAGTCTTTTGTGTTTCCTTGTATGCTTGGCGTGCTTTCATTAGATCAAGCAATGGTTGATAAACCTTGTCATAGTTTACATGAAACATGTCAGACAGATTGCTTTCATACTCAATAACAGCATTAACGATCTTGGCGGCATTGGTCTTGTTGATAGTGATAGTCATGATAAACCTCATTTATTTGTTGCTTGGCATTATTGCCATGTATGATTAGATCAAATTTTGATTGCTTTGGCAATGCGAAAAAACACATATTTCACTTTTTTTCATGGTGAAAATTTACGTTATCTGTGTGGTATTTATGTCACAGTGGGAATGTCACACTGTTGCAAATATGTCACACATGACCGTTCCTGCTTTGTTCTCATAGGGTATGCACCGCCAAAGCAACGCATGCGGTGTGTCAAAAACTACTGGTTTTTTTCATGGTGAAAAAAGGCAAGTGATAGCATAACAATTGCCAGCAAAAGAAAAACCTATATAGGGCAACGGTTTATAGATTGAATGTTTAAGCAATGCCAAGATTGATCAAAACATTGCGGCAAATCCCATGACATATGACCGAAATCTGCGTAAACAATGGGGTGGGCATGGGCCGCCACCCCGTATACGTACGTTATGCATGTACAAACACACAGATCAGGAAAATTAAGTGTTAACCACAGAGGCAAGTGTTAATATGTAGTAGAAAAGTATACCTAATACAGCTTAATATTAGAAAATTTTTCTAACATAGTTGCATATGTGAA
>Ga0208645_1000932_pt1 | contig 28679 bp, 33 predicted proteins | sample VirMetDEL_Sep_01_FD_184519 | JGI IMG/M metagenome (GOLD analysis project Ga0208645, IMG submission 184519) | Aqueous microbial communities from the Delaware River and Bay under freshwater to marine salinity gradient to study organic matter... | ecosystem: Environmental > Aquatic > Marine >... | reverse complement strand
AGTCCAAAAATAGATTATAATAATCTATTTTTGGACTATCTGATCACTACATCTACACTCTTCGGTAAAAATTTCATTTTTGTAAGTGTGGAAGCACTACCACCATACAATACAAACAACCTACTTAAAACTTACATACATTTTACCATCTGAACACTTAACCTTGCAATATGTCCTCTACATTATGTTACGATATTATGGAGATGATAGGCGAAGAAGTAACTATTCGTAGAAATAGGCAGAAGTGTCTTCAACAACTCACAGACCATGTAAGTGAGTGGTTAACTCTAGATATAAATAATGAAGATATCGGGATACATAAGGAAATGTGGTATCCTATATTAACCAGTGATACTAATCAACAATACGGTATTGACAATTGTAATGGGACTATGTATATGTATCTCGATTATTATGATAACTATGACTCTATCAATAAGGCGATACGATGGGTTAATTATATATATGGTGACATACAAATAGCACATAACGGTGGACATCTACTACAAAACTTATGTAGACAACCTGGTTCTGATATATGTCCTCTAATTAAAGACCGCCTAATTAAAACAGTTATCTCCTCATAAATTATATTAGTTAGTAGAGTAGTTAGATAGATTTTTTTTACTCAATAGTTATATGACCTGTTAACTCACACTTCTACACTCTTCGTAAATAATTCAATTTTTGTTAGTGGTGAGGGCATCAGACCCTAAATCACTATTAATAACAACTATTAATACTACCTCTGAACACTTAATCTAGACTTCTACACTTCGTCTAAAATAATTTGATTATTTGTAAGTCTAGACACATCAGACCCTAAATCACTATTAATAACAACTATTAATACACATTTACCTCCGAACACTATGTCCTGTCAATATACCACACTTACTACTCAAGAAGCATCTGACCTATTACTTATGTTCAAATACCTCTCTGATATGTTTGCCTCTAACAATATTGTATGGTGGGCGGATATGGGGACTATGTTAGGTGCTATTAGAGATGGTGGACTTATTCCATGGGACGATGATGTTGATATATGCCTTGATGAACTTGATTATAACAAGATGAAATCATTACGTAATGTAATAGAGAACTCTCGATATAAGTTCAAGTTTGTAGGTCAATATGGTAAGTTAATAGATACTCACCATATGGACGATACTAACGAACCAAGTGTATTTATTGATATCTTCAAAACTAAACGAGGAATATATCCACAAAAACATTATCAAAAACATAATGCTCCTGATAATATGAGATTACCTCTACGAGAAGTTGACTTCTCTGGTATCAAAATATATGTCCCTAATAAAGCAGAAGAGTTATTGGATAGAGGTTATCCTAATTGGAGAACTATCGCTGATGTATATAACCATCGAGCACCAAAGAAGAAGAAGGTTAAAGGTAGAGAAGTCTATGCTAAACATGGAGCATTTCAAAAGTATGGTAAGTGTCCTCTTGATATGATGGGGGGTAAAAAGTAGTCATATGTCACCTATTTCTGTAATTGTAAAAAGTATCTGATGAATGTATCACATCGTGTAAGTAGTCTAGGTTTTTTTTGTCAGGGGTATAATATGACTACTTTATGCACCACTTCTACACTCTTCGGTATACATTTGATTTTTTGTAAGTGTTTTGTTTATTAGATACACAAACTCACATACATAAACTCTTGAATACACAAACTAATACAATGTCCACTACTCAAGAACAACTCAAATCTCTTCAAGAACAAGTTGATAAACTCAAACAAGAAAATGAGTGCCTAAAAGAAACTGTTGTTAAAGATATTAGGAGTACTAATCTTCCTCGTAATGTAGTGCGTATCGCCTGTATTCATACTGAAAGTGAAGTAGATACTTATGAATCACCTAAATATGTCATTGAAGGTATTGATGAAAAATTTCAGGGGTGGGTTCATAATCATATGTATTCTGATAAGTTATTACCTCTTACAAAGTGTCTATTACGCAAAGATGTTGATGGTATTTATGAGTTATCATATACTCCAGTTCCAGTTGATGTAGGTCGTGATGTATGGGAACATTTTTATGATTCTTATGATGACTTTCCGGATACTATTGATTGGTCTTTACCTAATGCTGAATTACGTAAGGTATTATTTACTGATCATGATCAACTACTTATCAACTTCTTTATGAAACATATGATCTTTATGATAACTACTCACGCAAAAGTTCTCGAATGTGATAAACCTATTGAATCTGCTACCGAAGATGATGCTGGTATAAAGTCAGCATTAACAATTATATCTGATGAAGAGTATGAACAATTTATGAAACAACTCATGCATCTACCTGACCGTAAGAAGAAGAGGTGGAAAGATCATATTTGGGATAAACACGGGCGTAAGTCACTTGTAAAATGGAGATATAATAAGTTAATGGAAGATCACCCGGATAATGGTTGGACTGAAATACAGTCATATAGTAAGGCAATTGGAGAGGGCGAAGATTTTAAACCTGTATCACGAAACGGTCAACTTGCTTTTATACGTCAAGAACTATTGAAAGAAGGTTTGTACTCACCTCACCTAGTCAATAAGTATATAGAATGTATGCGTTCAAAAGCATAAGTAATCATAATATAGTTAGTTAGTTAGTTAGTTAGATAATATCTATTTTTTATGAATGGGGTAAAAAGTAGTGATATTATACCCCCCTCAAAAATTTTCAATCCCTAGGAGCGGTGATGAGATTTTCCTGTCAGACTTTTTTGTGAAACAGGGTGAGGGTATAATATGACTACTTTTTACCCCTTTTTGAATTCTTTGTAAGTATATAAACAAAAGATATCATTACTATGTATTAATGAAAAATAAAGCAGTAGATACTTGTAAAATATTACACGGTCAAATAGAAGATCTAGTTAATCTTGTAGATGACTTACACGATATAAATAAAGTTAATGAAAAGAGTATTAATGAATATAAACATATTGTAAATAGATATTATTATGGTTTTATAGGTAGTGTAGGTATTCATTTAGGTATTGCCTTTATGTATATGATTTAAACGAATAACTTACAAATAATATAGTATGGGATTAGTTTATTGGATTCATTGTAATATAACAGAGGAGAATTATATTGGTTCTACAATACAATCATTAAAAAAAAGATTAGTTAATCATACAGGTAAGAATAATAAATGTTCGTCTAAACAAATTATAGATAGAGGTGATTATGATGTAATTGTATTAGAAGATAACATACCTAACGATATATTAAAAGTAAGAGAACAATTTTATATGGATTGTTGTGATAACCTCGTCAATGTTAAAGAAGCGATTGATACTGGATACAAAAAAAGATATTTAGAAACTCATAAAGATCATAAAGCAGAATACGATAAGATGTATCGTGCTAAAAATAAAGATAAATATGTTAAGAAGATATATTGTGAATGTGGAGGTAGTTATTTAATGAAACATAAATCAACTCATTTTAAAACTAAAAGACATATGAATTATTTAGGTATCATTTTGTTATAAATATTATTCTGGGTAGCGATCGAGTGTCCCATCTTTGATGCTAACTCACTCTGTTCCGCCATATCATTTTTTATGTGATTGAATTTATGTGATGCTACTATCTTACGTATTAAAGTTGTGCTTACATTTTTACCAGTGTATTTTTTTGATGTCTTTGTTAATACCTGTGATAAATTATTCTTTGATATAGGATATAATATATCACCTTTATCTATACCCCATCTACTAATATAATATTTAAGTTCTCTCGATAGATCACGAGGTAATTCTTGTATCTGCATAGGTCTTGTCTTTGTTGTAGTATCATCTTGATAATAACAATAACAATACTTCTTTGGATTCGAACAATACATCAAATAATTCTGTTCCTCCTTTATATCTATCTTATTATATTCCCTCTTACCTATGAACTTCATACCCGCCATATCATTTCGTACTGGAACATGTAATAAACTCAATAATATACAATATATCATATGATCCTGTTGTGTTTGTATATCTTTACCTACTTTTCTAACATACTTGACTAGATCATCATAACTTATGATATTATTCTTTTGATTATCTGATGCTATCTCATTTGTATTAATATTATTCTTTGCTTGATAGTTATCATTCTTCTCCCATACTGTCTTACGTATCTTACTTAATTTAGGAGTGAACGTGCTACCGTGCTTATTCTGTTCGTCCATTGTTATTATGATTAATATTGCTGTTAATAAATTCCTACGATATACATCTGTATATTCAAGATCATCTATCTTTGTTAATAACTCATCTGCCTCCATATCCCTCCAACCTGGGATAAACTGATCACACTTCTTTAATTTAGCAACATATGACTTTACAGAGTTCGGTTTTAAATTAGGTCTCGCCTTCATTACTTCTTGTGTCCAATCCATTATATTGTATAGATATATAATCTATTTGTTTAAGTGATTTTATGTTTAAGTCGTAAGTCCCATCTTTTATTTTTACGCTGGAATAGAGTACAGTATTCAGGATATAAATCCTTTACTCTTTGTTTATCCTGTAACTCTGTCTCGATATTACGACCATCACCATCACAACCTCCTGGACTATAATTCTTTGTTCTACCTGCTAGATGATTACATTTTAATATCTTACCATCACGCTTATAGTAAGCACAACAATTCTCAAAATCCTCCGCATAGTTAGTATGTAATTTGATATCTTTACATATACGACGAACTCTAAATAATCCTAACATATATCTTAAATCTGTTGTATACTCTTCACATTGTGACATAAACATAGGATTATCTACTTGATATAATCCTGAATACGATGCTCCTACATCTATCATCTTATCAATAATCCTACGTATTGTATTATCTAAATTTAATATCGGTCTACGCTTGTTATCTATTATTTCCTTTAAGTCATCATCTATTTCAACTATATATTCACCACTTTTAAAATGATCAGTTATTATATTATGAGTCATACCTATCCCTTTTACATTATATTCTTTTACATTATATCCCTCGAGTAATAATGTTCTATATTCATCTATCACTGGATCATCTGGTCTAACAAAGATAAAGATATCTTTTTTTTGTATGTTGTGTTGCTGTAAGTAAGTTAGTGTATATGCTTTTAACTTATCACAACGATTATAACTTGGTATCGCTATTTTAAAGATATCTTTTTTTTTACTATACTGATAGTATTCCGTTGGGTGCTTGGTTTTTTTGAACCTTATGGTTGATACTAAATCACGCTCTACATAAATAGATGGATAATACACTGCTCTTGATAATGATATATCGTTCAACATTACATCTATTGCTCTATATCTTTTCTTACTTACAATCTCATTATATAATTGTTCTGCTATCTTCCATGTTGGTATATAATACGATAATGTCATTAATACTTTATAACCCTCTGGTATACTATTTATACCCTCCTGTAAATCAGGTGGAGTCACCTCACCCTTACTCATCTGTTTTGTAAAGTATCCACCTAGATATAAAAATGTATCACTTGATATATCTTCTATATGATTCACTTGTTCTGCATCATCTTCAACTACAATCACATTATCTATTTTATTATCTATTATATGTTTCCATAAGTTGATATGTGATAAGAAACAACCACACTTCGCTTTGTGTTGGTTAGGGTCAATATTATGATAACTTATCATTTTATTAAATATAGGATCATCTGCTTGTAAATCTTTCCAGTCAGTCGCTATCCATCTTGTATACGTATCATCAAAATACTTCATTCTTTCATCAAATCTATTTAAATTTATAACGAACTTATTCATTTAGTATTAAAAAGAAAATAATATCTGGAATAAAATATTGATATATTTATTGATGACTTACAAAGATAGAAATATCTATGCGAGTTACTGTCCACATAATAACCCTATCTATATGAGTCATATGTGTCCTGGTTGTCGTAGGCAAAAGAGAATACAAGAAAGGATATATTATGAAGAATACATGAATAATAAAAGATTTCTATTTATTCATACTACTGATGAACCTAGTAATGATAAAGAATTTTCTACACTCAAACGTAGTCGTAGTCAAGAAGAACTCAAAAAAGAGTACTATAAGATGGCGAAAGTCCATCACCCAGATAAAAATGGTAGTGAAGAAAAATTTAAAATATTACAAAATCTATATGAAAAATTAAAAGGGAAATTTAATATGTAATCTAATAATATACTATGAGCGAAGATTACATCGAGACTATCTTGGTAGAATGTGATAGAGACAGTGCTAATACTAAAAGTGCTGATAATAATGCTACTTGGACTAATAACTTTAATGATACTCTACAACTTAATGCAGGAGATCAAGTATCCGTATATAGTTCCTTTGTATGCGATAGAGGTGCTACTCAACCTAATAGTGTTGAATTCAAAGGTCAATCTTTTGATAAGTTTAAAACTATTCATTATACTGATTCCAGCACTACTCAAAGAACTTATTCTTCAACGAATAATCAAATTAAAGATCTAACTGTCCCCTATACAACTGATAATGTAACTACCTCTGAATCTATACAAATAAAAGATAATGAAGCAAATATGGTAATCAATTACTATAAAACTATGGATTGTTTATCCTATATACAATTACCACGTAGATTTATACCTGATACAAGTAATTTAACTGTATTAGATGATTTAGATAAGAAACTATGGAACATGGAAGATAATGTTGATGTGGGAAGAGTCCATCGAGAACCTTATGATGTAGGAACAGGTAAAGATATATCTACTGTCTATGGTTATGTAGTTGAAGATTATAAACCTATCTATCGTAAAGAACCTAGAAGTGACGATTCTGATAGAAACACGTGGAATATGCAGATAGATAGATGGATCCTTAAAAATGATGGTTCTAAATTTACAATTATGAGGAGAAACAAAGTCTATCATTACCCTAAACGATTTAATTTTGGACCCGCTCCTGTTGGAACAGCACCTACGGAATACTGGGTTGATATGCCTGATAATAATGATGATAAAATTGTATGGAATGAGGTAGCACAATATTATCTACCTCCTTACTATGTAAGAGAACCTGAATCATATAACTATGAAATATATAGGGAGAAACTTAAACTTGATCTACCTGTTGGTTTCAATAGTAGTGAATTTATTAGTGAAGATATCACTAAACAGTTTAGAGATACAACCATAGATAACCCTGATAAAGAAATATTAGGATTTGGTAATAATTCATCTACAACAGATCCTAATCCACAAATACCCTTTCACTTATCGTTAACTGCTCAAAATAAAACATATAAGGTATTCCCGTGTGCTAATGATAAAAATTTCAATCAAGAAAGATATGATAGATGCGTTAATAATAGTGATCCACCTGCTCCTGTTATAGGGAAATCTGGACCTACAATCTTAATTGATCACCCTATTCCTGGTGAACCTGGTAATAATAGTTTTGTAGTTGAAAATAGTTGTGATTTCTTTGGTTCTGCTTGGTATGAAGCATTAGAATATATAGCAGTCAAACGACCTGAAATATATCAAGCAGGTTCTAAATTAAATGCTATCTATGGTTATAGGACTTCTCCTGATGATCAAACAGGTGCTTCTTTACAAAATACTGGATTGATTACTCATATACCTTACCGTAAAGAGTTCCTAGATTTGTTTAAAGAATTCTTTGAAACACAAGATCAATATCCTGAATTATTTAGTCAAGAGAATATCATGAATATGTATGAAGATACTGGAACTGAAACTAATAATCCTTATTATCATAAACTATCTGTTGATGTAGGTGATGCTAATTATTTGAGTCAAGAAGAGAGTATTACTATGAATGCGACTATTAATAATTCAAGATATTTACATATGAATATGTATGATAGTTTTAGAATGGCGAATGTAGTGGGACCTAATGATAATGCGTTTGATAGTTTTGATAAGATAAAGGATGCCGCACCTCTCGGTTGTTCTTACTATGATTTTATGGGAACTAGATATAATATTAATAATGGACGAGAAGAATATAATTTTCCAGATCCTGTTAATCCTGAAACTGCTCCTGATCTCACTGTGAAAAGACAATCCTTACCCTTCCTAATCTATTATGATAAATCACAAAAAGATACTTATTATGATAGTCCTGATGGTATTAATAGTCTAGGTAAAAAATTAACCTATGGTTGTTTTGGTAGAGATCCTGTAAATCAATATATTATTATCTATCCTAACTTATTAAAGAAGACTGATACTTCAGGTTGTGGATTACCTCCTGAATTATATGCGAATACTAATGGAATCATAGAAGGTAAGAGAAAATTTGGATTTGATAGACATTGGAATGCTTGGGGGAACGCTGCTATTGCTCTTACATCAGGTATACCTACTAGAAGTCGCTTTGCTACTGAAAGCGGTCAAAATACTATCTATGAATATGAACTTGGAACTATGGGTAATAGTATTCCAGTTGATATAACGAATCATGGAGAACCAGGTGAACCTGCTTTCAATACAAGATTAGGTCAAAGTGATATTAATATATTTAATGATAAAATCTATATTGGATCTCCCTTTGCTGAACTTGGATTTGATGGGTCTCACTTCTATTTTGATAAGTTACATAATGAACTCAATGCAGGTGATCTTGAAAATACTTCCGTAGGTAAAGGAACTACCTTACCTCCTAGATTAGTTTATAAAATCAATCCCCCTCAAAAATATAATAACTATTCACCTGTCCAGTTCCCTTATGAAAAACCATTCACATATGATTATGATGATGCTACACAAGGTACTGATCAATCCAGAACTTATCTTAATAAAAATATTGAACCTTATGCTGTTTATGATACATCATGCGGTATATTTATTGAAGATCTAGGGGTCAGTCAAGAGGCATGGGAAGGATCTCTATGGAATAGATTAGGATTCACCTATGAACAGTTTAATCCTACTGATAATGATAGGTTGAAAAGACATTCTGATCAACCTGATAAAATTAAATATATCACTACCAATGCTAAAATAGATGCCGTTGATACAAAAGCATGGAACCATAATCAATTTCAAGCACCTATCTATGATGGATCATTAGCACATACCTATAATCTAACCTTACGATTAGAAGATAGTGGAACAGGACATATAGGTATCTATTTCCCTCAATTACCTCAAATTCAATCCTTTACTGAAAGTATCAAAATTATGGCGAAAGAATATCCTATCAAATCATTCAAAGGATATTTTGCTATCAGAAGTGATATTATACCTACTACTGATTATATAGGTGGATCAAGAGGTAATACAAATATGGCGATAGTAGGTCTTATCGATAAAATGAATCCTTATGGTGATTTCTTTACAGGTAGTGAAAGTAGTGTTATATTCACATTAACTAAACCTTTGACCATATCAGCAGTGACCGTTGCTATCACTGATCCTGATGGAACTTATAGTGTTGTTAGTGAAAGATCTTCGATTGTATTCAAAGTGAACAAGCGAAGAACATTAAGAACTGATGTAGCAGAAACTATTATGAAAAGATTACAAGGTAGTGGAATCAGTGAAACAGAGGAACCACTCACTTCGCCCAACTAGGGGAAGGATCCGCCCATAGTTTCACCGCCCAATAATTAGCAGTATTTTTATCTTTATAAGTCAATTTACCTTCTTTATTTTTGATACCTTTTGCTCTCGCAAGATAGGACTTCCTACGCTTCTGATCTTTATGTTGTGAGAAGTCTTGCATTCCTTTCAATCCAAACCCTATCTTTTTATATCCTTTCTTTGTATTTGTTTTCACATAAACCCAATATTTATTACTGGATTTACTTGTATTCTTCCATGGTTTATATAATATCGGTTTACCTTCTTTTGTTAAAGGCATTTATATATTACTTTTTATTTTTTTTTACTAGATGAGATTTATCAATTTTATATGCTTTACTTGATTTATCAACTGCCGCGTAGACCCTTGACATCGCCCATTGCTCTTTTGACTTTACATTCTTCCTTACTGATTGTGGATTCGTTTTATAGGCACCGATCCCTTTATTATAGATAGTTTGTAATCCAGATTTTTTATATCCAGTTAATTTAGAAATAGATGCTAACGAATGTGAAGTTCCTTTCGGTTGTTTATACTTCTTATTAAACTTCTCTTTGTAAGTAGGCATTATTAGAAAACATATATTATAAATTTATTGAGTAATTATTTTTTCTTTTTCATAGCACGAAGTTTCGCCATTTTATCCTTCATTTCTTTACTACCTTTTGCTGATTTCTTACCTCCTGCTTTCTTTTTCATTTCACTCTTTCCTCCATAATGACCAGGCATATTTTTATACTATCACAAATATATTTTTTAAAAGCATAAAAAAAGATATCTTTTTTTTTACTTATTACCCTAGGTTGCTGACGCTTACGCATTGAATACACTGAACATACCATTTGATAGTCGTGCTAATCGCATATATTCACAATAAGAACGTGCTGTATAAGTTCCAGCAGGCATGTCTTCACCTGCTCCTTGATCTGCTCCACGACCCATAGTTAAATGTAACTCAATACCTCTCTGACCTACACGACCATTTGTTAGACGAGTTGCTAACATAAAGGTTCTACCAGCAAGATCCGCTGTCTGTGAATGTCCTTCAAATGTGAATAAACCAGATAGACCACCCTGTTCACGTGAATACATCTCACGAGTGACAAAAGGTACTCCTTCACTTTGAGTAAAGTGTGTGAATAATTCAGCAGGATTAGTCTTTGAAGTAGGGAACTCAAATCTATCATTGTATCGTAGATTATATACAACTTTTCCAGGAGGAGTATCTGTTGCTCCTCTGTTAGGGAATATACTATTGTATTTACCTAGAATACTTACTTGACTTTGAGCATCATTACTGATTGTAGTTAATACACGAGAAACCATACGACTCGCCATACCTAGATTACGGACGACTCCTTCACGTAGTTGAGCAACTGTAAGTGTAGATTTAGATAACCTGTAATCAGGGAAAGCAAACTCAATAGTAGGGTTCGCATCAGCATATCTAACCATAGCATCACTATCTGTGTAGAAGATATAATCTGCCGCAAATTTAGTCTCTGCTGTATCTAGGGCGAAGTCTTGATTATCTACTGCTCCACCTGGTAGACAGATACGATGTCCTCGCTGTGGAGACCATACAAGTTCAATCTGTAGAGGTTGATCAATCATATATAGTGGAAGACTATGTGTTTTGAGGAAGGGGAAGAGGTCAGATAAATCAATTTGATAGGTAGGTGATTCACCCGGAGCAGCACCCTCTAAAAGTGAAAATTGAGGCATACGACCATCACGACCTTCATTTCCTGTTGCGTTGAGTGCTTGATATTCTAAACCTGAATCAAGACCATATCCACCCTTCGCAAGGGGGAATGAGTTCAGAGAAGCAGGACCCCCTACTGATTCTGAATAGATATGTTTTAAATTCATAACACGTCCCGTAGTATATAACTCACGCTCTACATTTGTCTCATTATCTATCAATGCTGATTTAATCATATGTAGATGTGACCAGTCACTAATTTCATTTAAGGTTTGATTACCTGCTTTTAAGGTTGCTCTTTCAATCACAGATCCTACTCCAATATTCAATGGAAAATAAGATCGAGCAGCACCCGCAGGAGGAGTCAATGATACAAATAATTTAGACTGGGAATGCAAGAATCCCTTTCGTTCTAGTTCAAAGCGACAGAAACCAGCACCAGAACTTGTCCCATCACGGTTGACTACTGGTTCAAGAAGCGAAGTCTCTACAACCGAAGCAAAGTTCACAGGTATTTGTGATAACTTGATAAGATCGGGAACAGATGTCATTTTATATTATGATACTATATATTAATCATAATAATTAAAAAATAAAAAAAACTATGTATAAATATTAAACGAAGTAAGCATTGCTAATGTAAATCCATATCTTCATCTGTATCATAATCACTATCAGGTTCATAATCACTATCACTATCAGTTTGTGGATAAGGTGAATAGTGAGGATATTCAATAAAGAATTTATTAATAAGGTAGGGAATATCTAAATTAGGTAGAATTGTCATTTATACTATTATCAATATTTTTATTTTTAAAATAATTTTTACATTTATTTGAATTTAAATGTCTCGCCCTATGACTCATACAATATCCCCCCCCACATTCACACTTATGATATACACTATCATATTGTTTTTTACGCTCTAATATAGTTTCTTTATTAGAACTATAATAATCTTTATTCTGTTTATATTTATCTTCTTTACTTATATATGCTTTTGATTTATTACAACATTCAATAGTATCCATATGATATTGTTCTCTTTGACGTAACTCACTAAAACTATTACATGGATACTCTTCTAGTAATTGTATTTCATATTCATTATTTAATATAATAGGTTTTGAAGCACAATTAACTACTGGATTCATACTATCCCTTTCATGACCCTTTAATCTTTTATTTAATGTTTGTATGGTTGAACCTACATAAGGTTTATTTTCACCCGTATGATCTATAATTTGATATATTTTACCTTGATTAAATTTATTCATTATATCTTAAAAGATATCTTTTTTTTGACTTTTGAACGCACTACTTACGATAATACTTGAACTGCTTTACCGTCCCAAGTGAGTACCGACTTCGCCTTGAAAAACATGAACACACTCTGCGGGTTATCAGTAGTGAGAGTGCTTTCGAGAGATAGACCCCATTGTTCGGTAGAGAAATCTTGTCCTTTATTGTATTGACTGTATCGCATACCAATACCAAAGCAAGGACCTCCAAATGCTTGTTCTTTGTATGTAGCAGGACCTTTTGTAGCAACCATAGTATAATCACGGTTCATATTACCTACTTGAATACTTGTTCTATCTAGAGCATATTCAGGAATAATAGCATCAATATATTGTTTAGTTAATTGACTATCAAGTGTATTGAATAATGAGTTAGTCGCTGCTACATCGGCATTGAGTGGATAAGTAGTTGATGTATTACCAAGCATATCAAAATCTACCGGATATTTACGTCCACCTCGTAAGAACTGGACTCTTGTGAATCCTGCTAATGAATCATCAGAGTTACTAGGGGAAACCGTAGCAAGACCATTTTCAACCAAAGTATTAATATGAGAACTCGGAGTAAAGGAACAGAATACACTTTGTAGATTCTTTAATCCTAGGCGATATTGTAATTGAGCATTATTCGTATTAATAGATGTATATAGGGAAGTAATTGTATTGAATTCTAATGCTCCCGAGGTCTGTGCCATCATAGTAGAGAGTTGATCTACTGGAATATCAACTACTTCACATGTAAGGGATAAGTTACGTAGTTCATAATGAGCATCAGCAACAGTTCCACCTGCGAGGTTAATATCATCACCACGAGCAAATAAACAATTACTATCAGGGGATAGATGTAGTTCAATCTGGATACCACCAAAAGAGTTCTGTAATAGATTGATTTGATTACCACTCATCATAAAACCGGAAGGTAAGTGACACGAGAAATGCTTATAGAAGGCAGGATCTCCCTGCGCTCCTCCACTACATACTACATTCTTGAACATCTGTTCTGCATCAGGTTGAATAAGTGCTGCTTCATTCATATGTGACATAAGGTCTTGTTTTGAACTAGTGAGTGCTAAATAATTTTTAAGGTAGGTATTGTAATGTCTAATATGTTCGCATATCTGTTTAGATTTATTATGACGGATAATAAGTTGATCCCATAGACCAAAAATACCTAAACGATTATCCATAGTCACTTCCGCAAAGTTATTATTGAGATCATCTTCATATACAGGAGTCCCAGCATTATCTTTGAATACACATACTTCACCATTGATACGAATACTACGAGGATCTAGTATACCACTTTGAGACTGAATAGTGAAAGATAATACAGGAAACCCTCCCTTGAAGGAGATAGTCGCATCAGGATTGATATTATCTGGACGGAGAGATAGGTAGCGAGAAGTCATTTTATACTATGACTAACATAAAAGAGTTTCATATAAAATAAAAAATGTTTTTTAAAGATATCAATTTTATTTACCCTATGGTTGTTTGATAAAACAAACTTACATAACGACTGTGACCATACCATTCTTAATCATTACACGTCTCAAATGAAATACGAACGTTGAAAACATTTTATTCTTTGATGGGGGAGTCCCTTCCGAGTAGTTAAGTTGAACAGATAGATCTCTATTACGGAGATCCATTACTCCCGAGTTAACAGCAAATCCTCTACCAATCACAAAGTTCTCCATGTATGCGGAAAATGAATGAGGAGGGATATTCGCATTTGCTAATAGTTTCTCTAATTCATATATATGGAAGGCATCAATACTCTTACGAGTAGCAATCTTACGAGTAGATACTGGACGAGATGGGACTAATTTACCATCAATCTGGAACTGATATTCAGATAAGAAATCACAGCAACCCGCAATCCCTGGACGAGAACTATTAAGTCTCATATCATCAGCGTCTCGGGTGACTTCATAGGTTCCATTACACGCTACTAAATCTTTATCTGTGTATACTGTGCTATCGGTAGGGATAATCAAACAAGATTTTGCTTTTGAGTTCGCTGCATGAATAAGGAATGATGCTTGTCTATCAGATGCTAACATAGAGTTTTTGTAATTAGTAAAGGAAAAGATATCAAATTCTATGCTTCCACCTTCACGTGCTTTTTGTAGCATACCTGATTTATATGAGTCGTCCATAATAATTTTTTGAACTACAAGGTTTAGATTGTTGACATTGTAAGATACTGGATAAGTTGGATGCTCGACTACATATGTGGAGAATAGACAACTTGCTCCACGAGTAGCATCAGCACCACGACCTCCTGCTGCCGCTCCATTTCTAGCATTCGCAGCAAATTGAATAAAGACTTGATTTGCTTGTGCTGGATCAATTTCAATAGCAGCAATAGTAGGAGATGTATATGCTCCCGCACCATTAGTAATATTGACTTCAAGTGCGTTCTGTTGAGCAGGATCATTACCAATAATACCGATAGTTTCACCTACAACAAAAGGACATTGTGCTATACTTGTAATACTTTGTGCGAAGGATACCCAGACTCCATCTACATCTGTATTATCACCCGCAGTCCATGGACTAATGACTGATTGATCTCCCGCATTCCTCGCTCCCCAAAAGACCGGATTGAGTGTTCGTCGCCTATCTCTCAATACACTATCTAATTGCCTAACAATACGTTGAGCAGGTTCAAGATCTAGTTCAAGATATAAACCTGTTAACATATTAGGATAGATCTGACCTGTAAATACTCCAGAATGGATAGGAACACAACAATGTACTGAATTCTTCTGAACATTATAATCAAAAGCAACATTTTGATCACCTTCAACTGATTTAAACCAAGGATTCGTTGTAGTATTCGCACATAGAGATTTAGTAGATCCACGAGTTCCAGCATTCTGTGGATTGTAGGATCCACCTGCTTCCATTAATGCTCGAGCATTTCTTTTTGATTCATCTTTATCATAATCATGACGGATAGCAACTATCTGATTGTATTCATTAAGTTCTTCAATTAAATTTCCCCTTGATTCATCATAGATACGAATATTTTTGACTATCATACCTGCTCCTGCATGATCTAGTTGAAGACGAGTAGCAGTTCTACCCGCAGGTGCTTGAATATCCATATCAAATTCAAGATAACTATCTTTACCACTCATAAACTCAACTGATCCACGTGGAATCTCGAATCCTACTTTACGTGAGACTGCTCCCACAGTAAAGTTGAGTCCATTTTCACATGGTATAGATACTTGTTCTTCTCCTATTTGAACGACATTCTCGGCACTCCAATATTGAGACATTTTATACTTATGAAATATATATTAATATGAATTTTAAAATAAAAAAAAAAGTTATCATATATATGGTTAAAGTAGCACCAGAAGAATTAGAAGTATGGTCTGATGAATGTGAACGATTATTAGCAGAATGGAGCGAGAAAGCATCTTGTTATAGATGGTTACACGCGAGTAGTGAAAAGAAATATAGAAAAAGATATTATTCATTTAGTATACCTGTAATTATATTATCAACATTAACGGGAGTTGCTAATGCGGGTCTGACTAGTTATGTCCCAGAAGAATCACAAAAAGTAGGTCAAGCAATCATAGGTGGATTCAATATATTCGCAGGGATATTAGGAACCTTACAAAATTTCTTAAAAGTAGCAGAAACTATGGAATCACATAGATCTTGTGGAGTATCATGGTCTAAATTAGGTAGAAGTATTAGTATTGAATTAGCATTAGATCCAAAGAGGCGACAAAATGCTCACGACTTCTTAAAAATAACAAGGGCAGAGTATGATAGATTAATAGAACAATCACCTACTATTGATGATGATATTATTAATATATTCAAAAAGAAATTTAAAAAATATAAAGTAGCAAAACCTCCTATATGTAATGGATTAGATAGATGTAGTATATTTGGTAAGGAACCTATTGATATTGTATTACCTCCCACAGATAGTCAGGGAAGTCGAGGTGATCTTACATCTATCAAAGATATGGATTTAAAATATGTAGATGAACCTATTAGTCCGTGATGATTTTATCATCACCCATTAATAACCTGAAAGGTTATTAGTCCATAGATGCTTGAATTTTTTCTACTTCACCTTTCCAGTAATCTACTCTATCACTCATAGTTTTTAATCTAGATTGATAGTAATCTTCTTTATCAGAGAGTTGATTTCTTAATTTAATCACAGTATCTTCAAGTTCATCTATTTTATATTTATTCGCAGTTTTAATATCATTAAGAGTAGATAGATGTTCACTACGTTTAATGAATCCTTTACTTTGTTCAATATTTTCTAACTGTTCTTCTAACTCTTGTATCTCTTCATCTCTATAACCTATAAGTCTTCTATGTTTAGCATAGGGGACAGATTTACGATTAATATAATCTTTTTCAGTTTCTTCATTATCAGATATATATTGTTTGAACCATTCATTAGTCTTATCATAGGTATCAAAACTCTCATATAGTTTGATAAATAATTCATAACAACCGATAGTCTTATTTTGTTTCCATGTATGGATAAATTTTCTCTTCAATTGTTTTTTTTGTTCACCTTTGAGTTTGAGGTGAGTGCTATTGACATAATCAAATATATCCTTTCTTTCATCTTCACTATAATTAACACTTGACATCTTAAATAGTAGTTATATTATAATTTTAAGTATTTTATGATTACCATATTTTCAAAATGGGGTAAAAAGTAGTCATATTATACCCTATGCCTGATCCCACAAAAAGTCCGAGGAGAAAATCTGTCTAACGCTCCTAGGGTTGGTGGATTATGGAGGAGGGTACAATATGACTACTTTCTGCCCCCTTTTTTTTTGTTTGATTTTTTGTTAGTTAATTCAAAGACATCATTTTGTTTAAATTTGTAAGTAGTCTTTTCAGGTATAATGACTTCATTAAATGCAGAATATCTAGGTGCTTTTGGATCCATAGGTTTTGCTTTCACTACTTTGACTTTCTCTGATTTTAAAGGTTTCTTGGGTATATGTAATTGATGAGGCATATTTTATATTATTATTTAATATTTTATTTCTTTTTGTAATCTATTATATAAATGTCGTTAATAGTTCTATCTAATCAATCAAGTGAAGAAGATATAGTAGGGACAGATGATAGTATTTATAAACCATATAATTTTAGAAATGCTATATCCTCTACTGTTAAAATCCCTAAAAACGCACAGATCGCCTTACAATCTGCAAAGATCAATCTAGATGGTAGTATTATTATAGGTAATGATAGTAAATTATTCTATCTATATATAGGACAAGGTATCCGTGGTAGTTTAGGTGATAATTTCAATAGACTTGATAGTATCGAAGAATCTACGGGTTTTCCTATACAATGTCGCCTTTATGATCAAGATGAAAGTGAAAATATCAAAGTCAATCCTTATGAACTAGGTAGAGAACTTGAAAAAACTCTCAATAGATTTGTATACAATCCTCAATACACAAATACAATCACTGTATCACAACTCATTGCTAATGATATATTTTCGGGATATACAATCAACTTCCCAGGACAAATTAGTGCTAATGATGGACGGAATCCACCTAAACTAAATAATGCTCTACCTTCTACTGATATGGCGGTTGATGGTTCGTATCAAAGTGTTCGTGATGGAAGAGTCCCTGCGGGGTGGACTTATGGTAATCCTCCTGGGGTAGGGTCAGGAACCGTAACCGTTGCTCTAAATCAAAATAGAACTCAACATGTGACTTTCAACTGTCCCCCTATCGCACATAAGAGAGGAGTAGTCAAATACGATGTAACAGGTGCTTATGAAGTAGCAGGAGCAGCAAATACTCAATGTAATTTCGCTGTTGGATTAAGTCGTAGTGTAAATACTCAACAAGCACTAGGAGTCGTAGGTGGAGCAAATCAACTCAATCCACCTTATTATGTATATTATAATGGAACTGGATATCTTCCATGGGTCAAAGGATACCTTGATTTTGGAGTCTGTGTCAATGATAGAGTCCGTAGAGGATATGCTGCTGGTGAACTTATGTTAGTTCAATCAGTAGTCAACTCGAGAGATATTAATGGACCCATAGCAACAAGAAATCTTATTAACTTACCTAAACTACAAAATTTAGATTATACACAATGCCCTCAAAGTCATTTCCACAATGCTGCTAGATTTAATGTATGGAATGATAACCTTGATGATGGTACTCCCCTACACTCGATAGAATTTAGAGTATCAGGTGAAGCACTATCCGTATTCCTACTATCGGCGGGGCAGGCGGGAGATGGTTCTGATGGAACCTATTACACTCTAATAGAATATGATGCTACTCAACAGGCAGAACATAATCTAAAACCTATATCACAAGATTGTTGGTCTTTGTATCCACACGTGATGATACAAAATAGAAATACTGTTCCAGCATCTGCAAATAAGAGAATAGTTATTGAAGAATATACTGGTATATATGGAAACTTTGTTGAACTCAATACAGGAATCGGTAATGATTGGGTGACATATGATTCTATTAGTGAGACAATGGATTTAGTTCAACATAATGGAATTCCTGCGGGTGGTTGGAGGATTCCGGGTGATAAAGGTGGATATTATTCTTGGGAAGCAGAGTTAATCATTCGAGGTGAATCAGGACCTATTTTAGATATAATGAATAGAGCATTTATAGATAGAGGATCAACTATATACACAGCATTAGCACCTAACCCTGTTGCTTATGATGACTTGACATCAATAGGGGGTGATCTAACTAAAACTGTATGGAGATATAATAAACCAGTCTTAATATTACAAGAAAGTAATAGATATTATCCTAGTCAAAATGCTAACTTTAAACGATTACTTGGTTTTGAAAATACTCCTGTGGTTGACTTCTTTCAGTTTGGAGAAGGGCAACAAGATGCTGATTATATTGTATCCTCAACTTCTACTCCTAGATTAGTCAGTAGTAAATCTATCTTTGTTAGGATACATAACTTCACACAAGAGAGTGTGAATGCCTTCCAAGGTAATGTAAGTAAAATCATTGCTCACTTACCTCGTTTTGATGGAACTAATGTATCAGGACCTCTTTATCTAGAACCTAACAATATGGTTTATATGGATCTTAACAATAGTGAAGAACTCAATATTAGTAGTTTTGATATATCCTTATGTTATGTTGATGAATCATATGCAGACTCATTAGTAGGCACTACTATCATAGTCCTACATGTCAAACAAAAAGATGATACAAGTGTAGGAGCATTAGATAATGTTATTGCTGGTTAAATTTTTATAAGTTTTTACCATAATATAGTTATTTTATCATTTTTTTAGTAATAATTTTTTTAATATTATCTATAATATAAATGGATAAGTTACCTGATAGTCTTAAATATGATATAGTTGAAGAACCTTCGTCTAACCCGCCTGCTCCTTCGTCTGCTGAACAAATAACAGAGCAAGGTGATCATATACCTGTGCCTGATGAATTACAAGATGATATACCATTAGAGAAAGATGTAGATGATGATCTACCTGTATTTAAACCTAAACCTGAACCTAAATTAGAAGATATATTTTCTATGTCAGATAAACCTAAAAAGAAATTAACTAAATCTGGTAGACCTAGGAAACCTATGACCGAAGAGCATAAACAAAAGTTAGCACTCGCCAGGGAGAAAGCAAATGCTAAACGAAAGTATTTAGCAGATCAACGTAAGAAGGCGAAGGCAATGGAAAAGGAAACAAAAGAACTTATGAAGAAGAAGAAAGAAAAAGAATATCATAAACTAAAGAAAGAAGTAGAAGAACCTGTTGATGAAGAAACAGAAGAAAGTAATCCTAATTTTGTATATGAAAAGAAAGAATCAGTACATAAACCACAAGTTCAATATCTAGGATTAACAAAAGAAGATTTAGATAAAAGTCATCTTAATGCTATACTCAAAGTAGAAGCAATGAGAAAGGAGCGTAAAGCAGAGAAAAAGAAAAAACAACAGATAGATGCTTATAACCAAGAAACCCTCAAAACATTGAAGAAAATGACCTGGCAAGACACGGCAGGTCTATACTCTAACTGTTTTTAGGCAAAGAACCAACCAGAAGATTTAACTTCTTCCTGTTTAGGTTTATCGATAACCTTACGGATAATACTAACCTCTTGTTTCACCTCATTAAGTTCCTGTTTGAGATTTTTTACAAGTAATTTAATTTCTTGTAAAGTATCAGCGTTTTTTTGAATAGGCGATTGTTTAGGCATATTATACACAAAGTAATATAAAAATTTAAAAGCATAAAAAATGATATCTTTTAACCTAATAATTTAGGAGCAGTTCCACCTACAACCCTTCCTGCTTGTTCTAATAGTTTTCTAGGGTGCTCTCTCTCAAATTCTGCGATATCTTTTCTAACAGCACCTATTTGTGATGATTCAGCACCTCTAATTTCTTTTTGTTCTTCGACACTTTCACCTACGACCCCTACTGCTTCTGCTACGGCACTACCGATACCAAGTCCCGCACCTAGAACTCCTAACCCTATAACGACAGGAGCGGCGGCGGCACCGAGGACTCCTGCACCGATTAATGCTCCCGCCCCTAATGAACCTAACTCTGCGACCCCACTACCAACTTGTAATACATTAGAAATTTTTTCACCTTCACTATCACCAACAACATGTCCAGCATCAATATCTTCAATTAAATCCATAGCACCCCAACCTATATTAAGAACACTACCAGAATGTCTTAAAAAAGCAGTAGTTCCAAATTTACCTGCCTTTGCTATATCACCAGATAAATCTAATGCTTTACCTGTAATAGATTTACCTGCTTTACCTACTCTTGCTCCTTCCCTACCTCCAAGTTGATTAATTCTTGCTTGAACATTACCTTCTAATCCTAAATCTGATATAGCACGAGTTTCAGCAGTAGGTAATCTTCTAACAGGTATACCTTTTTTAGGGATAGGAGGAGGTTCAGGAATAACTGATCTTACGGGATTTAATTCTTGTGTGAGTCCCTCACCTACCGCCCTCACCCCTGGTTTAGGACCACCCGTAGTCTTCATTGTTTTTAATTTATATGCTTGCCTTCGTTTAGCAATTTCTTCTTTACTACCCATAAGACCTCCAAAAGTAGCAGTCTTGAGTATTTCATCTGCTCTATAATTACCTTTTGCTACGTCAAAGGCGACTCCCTTCGCTGAAAAAGCAGCAGTCTGTGTAGCAGCGATCTTACTCTCAATATCATCACTTTCCTTTTCAGAGAGTTCGCCTTCCTTTTCATTTTGTATACGAATTATTTCTGCTGCTTGATCACGTCTATATTGATCTAGTGCTTGATTGTATGCTTCAATTTCCATACGTCTTCTATGGCGAGAAAGAAACCCCGATACATCTGCTGTATGTAAATCCATTTTATATATTCCCTAATATATTCTTTTATCTTACGAATAAAATATATTATTATTCGTCCATATTAAGAGACATGTCCCCTTCCCATATGACTGTTTCAAAGTTATGGAGTACTCTTGCAGGATTTTTTTGGAGGTCAAGATATAAAATTTGATAAGGTTCTCTATGGACTTGTTTATATAGTTTGATGAAGTTATCTATTCCTCCTACACTATCCCCATATTCTTCGGCGATCTTGATTAGTTCTTTCATATTCTGTTGTCTACATATAAATACAGAGTTAGCATTATTACGTATCAATCCTGATACAGCACGGAAACTTTGAGTAGCAATACAATAGAAATCAATATAATGTCTAAATCTAGTAGCAAAGAAAGATACATTATTACTCTTACTAAAATCTTGTGTTAATACATCATCTAATACAAGAGCATATGAAGGTCTATCATCTCGTGGATATGCAGATTGTTCTTGTTTGATAGCATCAATCATCCAATCTTCATAGTGATCTTCACAATCAAAATATTGACTTAATAACATACCTTTTGTATCGGTATTAAGAGTAGTAGAGATAATTTTAACTGTATCAAACTTACCTTTATAGAAGTCTTCATTACAAAAGAAGTTAGTTAATAGATTACTTTTCCCTGATCTGACAGATCCTATTAATAGTGCTAAACAGGGCATTTGAGGTAAGTTCTCATGAATATCACTAAACCTACTATCTTCTTGTAAGTCTTTGACTTTGAGTATTTTAGGGACTTTCATCTTATCTTTCTTCTTCATTTTAGCATCAGGTTTATCGGTATTTTCCTCCATGTGATATATATATTAAGAAAATATTTTAATAAACAAAATATTATATTTTATATTATGTAAGGTATAGTATACAATGAGTCAATGGAAAGAAGTTCATAAGAAAGAAGTATGGGAATATATGGGTAAGAAACATGATCAATGGTTAAATCCAATAATGATACCTAATTTGATAAGGAGAGATAAAGACCAATATACTACTCAAAGATACTTACAAGAAAGTGATCCAGAAGATTTGAAAGAAACTGCTACTGCTATTAATGAGATGAGAAAGATATTTATGGGTGGAGCACCTATATCAAAAGGTAAATTCCAATATACACGTAAAGGATTAGAACAAGAGGTAAATTTTAATATACCAATAGGATATGTAGCAGTAGTCAATAATAAAACAAAAGAATATACTAGATTACCAGAAGATGCTTTTTATTTAGCATTGAAGCAATCAGGATTGACTGATAAACAACAGGCGGCAGCGAAGAAGAAATTTATGACTAAAGACCGTGAGTTCTTTACAACTAACGAAAAGATATTAAGAGCAGTAGGACAGAATCCACCTCAAGACTTGAACCCTGAACCTTTTGTAGCAACAAGGGAAGATGTGATATCATTAGGTAAACAATATGGATATTTTCAAGATATTATTCCAAAGAAACGACAAAAAGAAAAAGTATCACAACCAATAGCAGAAGACGTCTCCCCTCGTACAAGAGAAGTGTGGAAATTATATAAAGAATATGGTATATTTAGCACCTCGGAAGAAGAAGAAGAAGAAGCAGGCGATGAGGAAGTTTATGATCCTGAATTACTATATGATCCTGTTACAAAAAAACCAGGAAGGATATATCTTGACGAGGTGACCTATATAGTTGATAGTGGTAATGTATTCACAGCAGATCGTAGTAAGAAGGTAGGTATTTATGCTCGAGCGGGGGAGATTATATGGGAAGATGATAAAGCATATGAAGATCATCTTAAACGAATTGAATCACTTGAAGAACCCCTAGGACTAGATAATGATACTGATACTGATACAGAATTAGACTTACCAGTCCAGGAGGAAGAAGAAGAAGAAGAAGAAAGGGAAGAATATAGACCATTTTTCTATTATGATTTGAAAATGATATACTCACCAGAGACAGATGAAGTATTAGAGGGTGATGAAGATGATGATGATTATTACAATGTAATAGGTAAATTTGACTTCAATGAAGCAGGTGAACGTTTCAATGCCAAGTTATCCTCTGCGGCACAGAAGTTAGGTGATATAGATTTTAATAATAAAAAGTTAGCAAGGAAATTTATAAAGAAACATAAAAAGAAATTTCCAGATCAATATGACTATGAAATAACCAAGTCATATGAAGCAGGAGGGACGTATGTTAAACCTACCAAAAAGTAATCAAAAGTTTGAACCAACCATAGAAATAGAATATTACAACACATAAGATAATATAATGTTCAAATTCCATTATAAAGAATTATTATATTATATTATGTATAAAAAATGAATAATGAAAAAGTCCAGAGTGAGTTACAAAAATTCAAAGATAAGAAGTCATATGATAAGCATTATTATCATACTATAATAAAGAACGATCCAGAGAAGTTACAAAAGAAAAGATTACAAGCAAAGGAGTATATGTCAGGTAGAAAGGATAGATCCAAAGAATTATATGAGAAGAATAAGGAGGTGATATTAATAAAAAATCAGATTAGATATTATAAGTCACGTAATAGATTAAGTGAATATAAGAATAAGGATTCATATAAAAAAGCATTAGAATTAAAACTTATAGATCCAATAGAGTAAGTGCTTCATTACGGTATTCTTCCCAGGTAGATAGATCTTTCTCAAATAGAGTAGGGACAAGTGTATCAACGATAGTATCGATAGTGAGTACATCTTCTTTCTTTTGTTCTATCCAAGCATCATGCAGGAGATCTACAATACATTCCCATTCTTCATCAATACAACAGTGTTGTTGAGATTTAGGTAGATTCCAATCAGGATTCCATTCAAAGGGGGTATCATAGTCACTAGGTTCAGGATTAGGTGGTAGTTTAGAGACAGGTTGAGATACAGTAGCACGGGGCATTTACTATTACAATACAAAAAAAAGATATCTTTAAAATAATTAATCAAATTTAATAGTAATGGGACCTTTAATAAATTGACAATAATAAGTGTTCTTTTTTTTGAGTTTCGCCCGTTCATCAAGTTGTTTCTGAACCTGTGGTGATATAAGTGGTTGAAATCGTTCTTTACTCATAATATTTTCATTCATTAACTTACACGCTCTTCTAACAGAGGGTAGATCACCAAATTGAGTGATATATAACATATCATCTTTTATTTCTTGTTCATTATTGTATTCAGATTTATGTATACAGTAATCATTTTTACAGTAATGTATTATTTTTTTACATATATACATGAGGTCTTTTTTTTGCTTTACATTAAGAGTTTTTTTAGGGTTTTTATTAGATAGATATGTTTTGAGTTCAGAGGTAGAATTGATTTTATAGACATTAGTATTAAAATTCATATCATTATCGAGTGATTTAATTAACTTTGATTGAATAGATTTTTTATTATCACTATGACCGAATACAATCGGTATATTAATAGTATTAATAAGTTCAATGAGATCAGTTTTAGAATGTGACTTATCAATTTTAAAATTTTCCATTATATACTTGTAAATATAAAAAAAGATAACTTTAAACGCATTAAGAACAATGAATTAACTTCTCCCTCAAATAACTAACAAAAGTGATTCTACTATATTTTTCATTATGAGAGGCGACATGTTGATCATTAAGTTTAAATACAGGATATAGAGTATCATTATAGGCATCATCTTCGGGAGTAGTCCATATTTCAGTATTACTATGGAACTGATGGACATCAGCAACTAGGATATCATCTTGACGTAGATTAATACCAATACCATATTTGAGTATAGTAAATAATGCTCCTCTATATTTCCCATATTCAAGACATGATAGAACAGCAATACCCCCATAGTCTCCTGCATCTTGATGTAGAGCAGTTCTAAAATTTCTATTAATAGTTATAGTAGAGAAGGCAGTGTGATCTATTTTGAAATCAGGTTGTAGGTTAGCACGATCTAATTGTTTCTTATGTTCCACAGGTCTTAATTTTTGATACCATCTATCAAGTTCGTGTAGATAAGGTTTACCTGCTTCGTACTGATTGAGATTATTTTTAGTAAGGAAGGTAAGTCTACATGGAGCATCAATATTAAGTGCTTTTGTTTTCTCAAAGAAACCGATAGGTGCTGATCCTACTGGATTATTGACTCTCATTTTACTCTGTTTGCCTTTGACCATATACGAAGTAGAGTATCCCTTTGTATTAGTGAGTTGCCTCCTTTTCCAATAAGGCGATGAATGATCGATAGGACCCGCTGACGCACCTCTCCCCCTAGATACCGTAGCAAAGTGTTTATAGTTGTCCCAAGCATAGCGACTATTTTTGAGACGTCTTTTCCTAAACGAACATATAAATTGTTTAGTATCCATATCATAGATATCACAATCATAATCAATAGTATGAATAACATATCCATCGTCAATAAACTGTCCTTTGAGTTGTAAGCATTCTTCATCACTAATTATAGCAGGTAAATATAATGTTTTAATAGTCATATACTTATATTAAGAAACAAAAAAAAGATATCATTTTTTAACATAAAATAAAGGGGGTAGAAAGTAGTCATATGTCACCTTTTTATGAATCACAAAAAAGTTCAGCAGGCAAATCTCATCAACGCTCCTAGGGATTATAATTTTTTGAGGGGGGTATAATATGATTACTTTTTACCCCATTATTCATCTTCAAGTTCTTCGAGATATTCTATTTCAGGTTTAATATGATCATATAAATATTCACTAACATATGGATTATCATGTTTAGATGTATCTTCCATATTCTTAATATTGAATTTATCATTTTGAAGAGAGTACTCAAAACTTTCTTTCCCTTTTATAGCGAATACTCCACAGAAGCACATACCTCCTTCATAATAAGTAAGGATAACTTCACAATCATCAGGCATTTTATTACTGAACTTCTCTATCGCTTCAAGAGGAGGACACCACGCAGTATTGAAACTACATTCATATTGACCATCTTCAAACCAGTCCTTTCCACCATCTTGAGGATCACATATATCCCATTTAGTTCCCCAGTTATCAATATTCCAATGATACCACCCCTCACCCTTGTAATCATCAGTATCAGGAGGTGGAACCATATATTCTAATAACTTTTCTTCATCAACAGCATCTTTAATATCTTCTAGAAATTTTTCATCAGTAGATTTGATAGTGAGAGTATTCGTGCACCAGTTCGGCATTATGATATAGTTTTGTCTTACTTTGTTTTTACTTACAAAAATCAAATGTATACCGAAGAGTGTTGAAGTGGGGCAAAAAGTAGTCATATTATACCCTCAACAAAAAAATTTATATCCTATACAGAATCACTGATAATCCTCACGATACTTTTTACAATTACAGAAATAGGTGACATATGATTACTTTTTACCCCATTAATTTATCCCATTCTGGATCATTACAAATAGAAGATATAGTATCTTCAAGATCATTATTTACATACTCTAATATATGATTGTTTATTTCACCCACAGGATTAAGGATAAATGTATTAATTGCTTTATCAATTTGCCCTGCTACAAGTTCTATTACTGTATCAAGGTCATCAGAGTGATCTTCTAAATATTCCATTTGTTCCTCTGTTAATACTGCTCCCAACATATCATGAGCATAAGAGTATCCAACTCTCACATCGAACTGATGACAACGTGAGTCCCTATTAGGGATAACAGGACATTTGAGTTCATTAATCTCTTGTTTCATATCCGCTATATCGTGCTTACTATAACTCTCACCTAACATATTTTCCAGATCATTATTATTTTGTTCTAGTTCCTCATTTTTATCTTTGAGTTCCTCATTCTCTTTTTTCGCTTCATTCCATTTGAGAATGAAGACGTTTCTCGGGTCCTCTTGGAGTTTCTCAATCTCCTCTTTGAGTTCCTTATTCTCATTAAGCATTTTCTCGTGTAGATCATGTCCTAAACTTAAACGAGTCTTGAGGTGCGAACTATCCTCAACATATTTACAGAATACTTCCCTAGGAATATCGTATGTATCCTCATCAACATTGTAGTATTGTTTGAATGGTTCCATAGTTTGTTCGTATGTATTCATATGTATTTGAGTTTGTCTGTATGTGAGTTTGTGTATCTAATAAACAAAACACTTACAAAAAATCAAATGTATACCGAAGAGTGTAGAAGTGTGAGTTAACAGGTCATATAACTATTGAGTAAAAAAAATCTATCTAACTACTCTACTAACTAACTAACTAATGACTAAATTTAACAGGTTATAGCGGTTCTTACCATACGATTTTGTTCAGGTTTGGTAGGGGTATCAGATACATTTTTAGATATCTGGCGACTACCAGGGCGATGGCGGGCGATAGCAGGCATACCACGAGTTGTATGTAGGCAAACCATAGTTCTTGAGGTAGATTAGTTTTGGTAAAATGTATGTGAGTTTTAAGTAAGTTGTTGTGATATTATAGTGTGCTAAACTCTGGACTTACAAAAAATCACATTTATGCCGAAGAGTGTTGAAGTGCCGATCAGATGGTCCAAAAATAGATTATAATAATCTATTTTTGGACCATCTGATCGGCACTTCAACACTCTTCGGCATAAATGTGATTTTTTGTAAGTCCAGAGTTTAGCAC
>Ga0208645_1000927_pt1 | contig 28767 bp, 50 predicted proteins | sample VirMetDEL_Sep_01_FD_184519 | JGI IMG/M metagenome (GOLD analysis project Ga0208645, IMG submission 184519) | Aqueous microbial communities from the Delaware River and Bay under freshwater to marine salinity gradient to study organic matter... | ecosystem: Environmental > Aquatic > Marine >... | reverse complement strand
CCAATCAACGAATTGAATCAAGTGATCACAAAAATCATTGACACCGAATCCGGACAATTTGTTGAATCGGTGATCCAATTCACAAAAATCGACAATCCGCAACAATTAGGATCCGCGATCACGTATTTTCGTCGATACACTTTACAATCACTTTTGGGATTGCAAGCGGTTGACGATGACGGAAATCACGCATCAAAACCGGTTCCGATCCAAATCAAAACACCGGAACCGGCGAAACCCGCAAAACCAATGATCACACCGGAACAAATTGAGAATTTAAGTAAATATGAAAATTTCAAACATATTCCGACGTTTTTGAATGCATGTCGCATGTCACCGGAACAACGGGCAACGTTGGAAACTAACTTTAAAAAACTACAATCATGATTGTAAAAATCGAAATTGAATGCGCGGATGAACATTCCGCGCATTTTCTGAAAAAACATTTATCCGCAAATTACACGGTGAAGAAATTCGCGGTTGTTCCGGACACGGAAGAATTGATGAAGGATGCCGTATTCCGCGAGTTGTACTACAAAGCACTTGACGCCGAAGTATTAAAAAACGAATATATCAAATACAATAATAATTCAAAACCATGATACACATTACACAAATTAAAAACATAGAAATTGCCGGCATTGATCCAAACGACGCGCCGGAATTTTGCGACGCATATTTTTTATCCGCAACAATGATTGATTCCGGACGCGAATTGTCCGAAGATGAATTGGATGAATTGAAAAATGATTATCCGGAAGTATTAACAACGATGGCGTTTGAATCATTTTTGTGATGAATAAGCCGACATATTCGGATTCCAAAGGTAATAGATACACAACCGCGCAAATCAACCGCAAATCGGATGCGGCGGCGCGGTTGTTGTTGGAAATCCAATTCATCAATGATGGATTCAATTATTGTACACGCTGCAAACGGAATGATTGTAAACCGATCGACGTTTCACACACCATTTCACGCAAACAAGCAAAGGAAAACGGATGTGTCGAACAGATTTGGAATTTAGATAATTTGGAAATTCTTGGAAGGCGGTGTCACAAGATCAAAGATAAGTTGATATGAATTATAAGTTTTCGCGGACGGATTCAAACCAAAAACAAATCGTCACAAAATTGCGATCCGTTGGATGTTTTGTTTTGCACACGCACACATTGAAAAATGCGTTTGACATCTTGGTTGGATATAAAGGAAAATTATATCCGGTCGAAATTAAGGCGGATCATAAAAAGAAATTAGAAGATGGCGAACAGAAATGCGCCGACGACATGGCGTTGGTTGGTGTGAAATATATCGTCATCACGTCCGCATTGGAATTTTTTGAAAAAATTTCTGAATTATAGTTTTTTTTATCAACAATTTGTGTAGATTTGCGTATTATTAATCTTTAAAACAACAACAAAATGAAAAACACAAAAAAAACGTACATTCGGAATAATACAAAAAACCGAAAAGCGACACCAAATGAAATCGCAAAATACATGATCCTTGATATGTTGGACAGTATGTGCGCCGTACAAGAACGATTCGGTTGCGAAGATTTAACGGACGCCGAAGCGGACGAAGTGTTGCGACACTACGAAAAACACGCTAGATCGATTGCACGAAGATTTAACAATGACGATTTGGAAGTAATTTTGCCGCCGTTTACATATTCATAAATTTGAACATTTAAGTATTAAATAAAAAAATCAATATAATGACAAATAATATTCAATATACATTAGAAGATTTGGACACGCATTCTGAATTGGATGCGTCCGGTCAATTATCGGTTTACAACGCCGCCGGTCAATTATTAGGTGTGACGGTTGCGAATTATAAACAAGACTTAAACCAACCAACCGGAAATGATTAAACAAAACGCACAAATATTGATCAACCGGATCCGCCAACGATCCGGTGTTGATCTTATCACGGCGAAGATCATCGCGATGGACATGGTCAACGCACAAATCGAAACCGCGATGAAATTCACAAACGATGATGGTCGAATCACACATCAACAAAAATTAATTATTAACGATCTTCGGAAATTAAATTTACAAATTCGAAGCATTTAAAAAACAACAACATGGAATTAAAAAACAAACACATTTGGAATATTATTGAAGTAGTTAACGAAGTGAACAATTTAGATTGTTTAACAAAAACCCGAAAAGAACCATTCGTGTATGCGCGATGCATGGCGATGAAATTGATCCGGAAACATTTTCCGGAAACAACGTTGTCGGAAATTGGAATGTACATGAAACCGTCCAACGGATCACCATTGAATCACGCAACGGTCATTCATGCCATTTCAAGGAAATTTGATGTGTACATGACGGACGAAATTTTTCGATGTTTATACGCGAATTGTGAAACAATTGTCGGATCATTATTCAAAACCGCCGAAGAAAAACGCGCGGACGAACTTAATGCCGCGATGAATGCAGAAATTGAACAATCAACCGCAAAGTTGACGGCAAAAATCATGGAATTGAAACGCGAATTGTTTATTGAAGTCAACCGATCCAAATCACCGGATGAAATATACAACGCCGCCGTTCAAAAAGTTCCGGTCGAACACCGCGATGAATTCATCAAATTGCGGTTGGAACCATTCATCAAAATGAAAAAATCGGCGGAATTTTATCCGGAATTTAAGACAAAGGAAATCACAACTTTAAAAAACTAAAATATGCAAACAAAAGATTCATATTGGTTCCGACATGATTCATCCGCCGGACGCGGTTTGAAAATGCGGAAAATGGCGTTCAAATTTGGACACGAAGGAAAAGGAATTTATTGGGATGTCATCGAAATATTGCGCGACACAAATGGATACAAATTCGAATCGGATCCGGATTCATTGCGGTTGTTGTGTGACATAATTGGACATAAAGATCCGGCGAAATTTTTGGATTGGTTCAATGCATGTGTTGAAATTGGTTTGTTTACGATCAATGGAAAATATTTTAGTTGCGATCCATTGACATCAAATATGGAAAAGTGGGAGATTAAAAAAGCGAACGGATCACGCGGCGGACGCCCGCCAAAAAAACCGAATACAAAACCGAATACAAAACCGAATCAAAAGCAAATCGAAACCATAAGAGAACAGAAGAAAACAGAAGAAAACAGAATAGAAGATGACGAAGAAAAGAAAACACCGGCGTCATCCAATGGTGATCGAATTTTGACGGTTGAAACATGCAAGGATCATTATTTGTCAAATATTCGCATCATGAATGCGGTTTCTAAAAATCCAAAAAATGACATCGAATTGGATCAAATTCCGGATCGGTTGGAACAATTCAATGAATGGTTGATCGGAACCGGTTTTGAAACAAAACAATTCAAAGATTATTGCACACATTTTTTGAGTTGGCATAAAAAAAACAAATCTAAAACAAATCCAAAAAAAAGAATTTCATTGTAAAAGTTTTTTTATTCAGTAATAAAAAGTATATTTGTGTATGAAATTATATCACGCAACAACACGAACAATCCGTAATCAATTCCGTATCAAGGGAATATGTGGATTTGGTGTGTATTTCGCCAAAACAAAACGCGACGCCAAAACGTTTGGTGACTTGGTTTACATGGTTGAATTGAAACCGAAAAACACATTGACGATTCATGACAACGAAATCAAGAAATACAATTTTTTCAACATCACACAACAATCATTTGATGAATATCGTTCAAACGGTTTTGATTCGATTTGTTGGATGAAAAACGGAAAAATCAAAGAATTCATCGCGTTGGATGTTGATGTGATAATTTCAAAGGAATTAATTTAACAACAACGGAATGAAAAACACAAAAATCATAATTGACAACCGCGACGGAATCGGAACATATTTTAATGGTATCTACAATGAATCTTTTGCGATGGGTGACAACGGACGGCAATTAAAACAATACAATTGGGTTGTTGTTGATACACAAACGCACAAAGCCAAATTTTTTCCAACTAAAAAACAAGCAGAAAAAAATGTATAATTTTATCAATTGGGAATCGTTGGAATTCAAGAAACAACGCGGAAAAGAAAAATTGCGTTGTCCGGAATGTGATTTGCAGCGATCCGACAAAAAGGATCGGTCATTGGTGATTAATCACAACGGCGGATTTGGAAAATGTTTTTATTGTGAAGCGTTGACGTTCAAAGATGACGCCGAATCGCAACGTCCGGATGTTGTTCAATATAGCGTACCGGCACAAAATTGGCGCAATTACACAACGTTATCGGATTCGTTGGTTAAATGGTTGGAAGGTGTTCGAATGATCCCGCAAAACGTCGCAATCGAATTGGGTTGGACACAAGAAAAAATGTATCAACCGCGCATCCGAAAAGAAGTTGACAATTTAGTGTTCAATTATTTCGAACGCGAAAAATTAATCAATAAAAAATATCGATCCGGCGGAAAAGATTTCACACAATCATCCGGAACAAAATCGATTTTTTACAATATCAATTCGGTGATCGGTTGCGATGAAGCATGGATCACCGAAGGCGAATTCGATGTTGCCGCGCTGCATACAATCGGAATCAAAAACGCGATATCCGTTCCGAACGGCGCAAATGACAACGATGATTATTGGAAAAATTCCGAACCGTATTTAAAGGATATCAAAAAATTCATCATTGCGGTTGACAACGATCCAAAAGGAATCGAATTGGCGGAACGGATCGCGCAAAGATTAGGTCGATACCGGTGTGAATTCGTTGAATGGGTTGGCAAGGATGCAAACGATGATTTGATCGCGGGTGTGTTAAAAGATTCCGTATCAAAAAGATTCCGTTTTCCGGTGTCCGGAACATTCAAGGTTTCGGATCTTATGCCGGACATAATGGATTTGTACGAAAATGGATTGCCGGACACTATATTTCCAAAATCGGCATGTTTCGGAAATCTGAAAAATGTGTATGCGCCAATGCGCGGACAATTAAACGTTGGAACCGGAATCCCGTCACATGGAAAATCCAACTTTGTTGATTGGTATGTGTTGAATTTGGTCAATGATCATAACATGAAGGCATCATGGTTCACACCGGAACATTCGCCAATGTCATTATATCAAACCAACATCATTGAAAAGGTTGTCGGGCGGAATTTTTGGAAGGAAAAGGGTGGACAACCGCGCATCCGAAAAGATGAAATCGAAGAATATGAACGTTGGGCGGATGAAAAAATATATTTGACGGACACGGTCAATGGTGAATTGCCGACGTGGGATTGGTTGTTTGATAAGTTCCGCGAACAAATGTTTTCATTTGGAATTGATATTTTTGTGATCGATGCATTCAACAAAGTTTTGTTGCCAAAAGGAAATCGATTGGACATGATCAACGAAGTGTTGACTAAATTGACACACTTTGCACAAGCGAACAACGTGATGATCTTTTTGATTGCACATCCAACGAAAATGCAAAAAAACGATTCCGGATTGTATGGCGTTCCTACTTTGTACGACGTTTCCGGATCCGCAGATTTCCGGAACATGACGCACAACGGGTTCACAATATATCGATATTTTCAAGATGATGAAAATGGAATTGATGACGAAACCGAATTCATCAACATGAAAACAAAATTTTCATTTCAAGGAAAAATCGGTGAATCGGTGAAGTTCAAATATTGCGAAACCAATGGAAGGTATTACGCAAACGGAATTGAACCGTTTAACAGTCTTTTAGGTGATTCCGAACCAACGGATCCGGTTGACGTTTCAAATCAATTTCCGGTCATGTCATTGACCGACGCGTTTGGAAAAATTAACGATGACGACGAAATCCCTTTTTAATGGAAATATCCGAAATCATGTCGATATGTATCAAAAACGGTTTGACCGTTTATCCGATCCGGAACAATCACAAATGGTTTGTCCAATCAAATATGAACGGCGTCAAAAAGACATTCAAACAAAAGTCGTTGAACAACATGACCGGTGAATTGAATGACGCAATTGCCGCGACTTATGTTTACTATTATGAAAAACTTTTTAAAAATGTTAATAAATAAAGAATCAATATTGAAACAATTTGCTAAATTTACAACAATGAAAAAAAAATTGAATGTTAAAACGCTAAAACACCGAATCGATTTTCGTCGATTGGGATTGACAATTCACGAAGTAAGAAACCAAATACATGTGACATCGGAAATTTGTTCCGGCGTGTATGAAAAACCAATTCAATATGTGCGACGGTAATTTTAGAAATCCGGAACCAATACGAAAAAACGTCAAAGTGACAACCGAACAACATGACCGTCATTATGAAAATCCAACCGGAATGAATTTGTATGAATTCGCGGACAATTATGGATTGAATGCGTATGAATTTGATATCATCAAACGAATTGTCCGGTGCCGAAAAAAAGGTGAATTCCATTCAGATATTGAAAAAACAATCCGAACATGTAAAATGTATTTAAATGACCGAAACAAACGAAAATGACAAATATTTCCGGTATCATCCAATTTTGGGGTTGATCTATATTTCACCGGATCCGATCAAGAAATTAAAAAGTCGCCAACAACGGCGCAAACAAAAATAATTTAATCTTAAAATTAAAAAAATGGAATTACAAGGAAAAATCAAAGTGATTGGAACAACAATGGAAGTCGGATCGTCCGGATTCCGAAAACGTGAATTGGTGATCACAACGGATGAACAATATCCGCAACACATCGCGATCGAATTTGTGCAAGACAAAACCGCGTTGTTGGACAATCACAAAATTGGTGAAGATGTAAAGGTGTCGATAAATGTTCGTGGACGTGAATGGATCAATCCGCAAGGCGAATCGAAGTATTTCAATTCATTGAATGGTTGGCGAATTGAAGCATCAACACCGGCACAAACGTCACCGCCGCCATTTGAACCCGCACCGCCTTTGGAAAATGCGCCGGATGATTTGCCGTTTTAACTAATATTTTTTAATCTCACGTTGTATGAACATTGATGAATTGACAAAACAAGATGAACGATGGCAAAAAGCCGCCGTCAAAATATGCGGTGATTCCGATTTCGCAAAAGACATGGTGCAAGAAATGTATATTTCATGTTTGAAATATGACGATGTCAATTCATCATTTGTTTATAAAACGTTAATGAATGTGTTTTTAATGGATCGCCGTCAACAAAAGGCAATTTCTATTGATGAACATGAATTGCAGCTAACATATAATGATCCGGTTTTTGAACCGGATGACGTTGAACAACAATTGATAAACCGGTTTAACGAACTTTATTGGACGGATCGCGAAATATTATTGGAAACTTATGATCATTCATTTCGTGGGATTCAAAAAGCGTTTCCAATGATCCATTTCATGTACGCGTACCGGCGCGTCACGTTTGCGTTGTCTTACATACTTGGTGATAGGTTATCGGAACACAACAATCATCGTTTAAAACGTGATCGGAATGGATAATATAGATCAAAATTGGTATTCCGAATTCAAGTTGCGACGCGGTTTGACAATCAATGAAGGCGACATCAATATGTTGTTGTTGTTGAATGATAAATATTTCACACCATACACCGGCGAAATTACATTCCGGTTGATGGTACGAATTCAAAAAAAATTGGACGAAATTTCAATATAATCAAAAAAAACAAAATTATGGGAACAATACCAAAACCGAATCCAAACATTCTAAAAAAGAAACCAACGGCAACCCAACGGATCGCCAACATTGAAAAATTGGTGATCAAAATGCACGCTCAATTGGCGTTGCAAGATAAGATCATCGGACACATGTTGAAAATGGTTGAAACAAACGAAGAAGATCAAAAGATCACCGACGATTTGGAAACATCAAACGCTGCAAAAAACATTCAAGTGAACGGCGAAACGATTATATGACGATTCAAACATTTATATTCAGTAAAGGACAACGCGTTCATTTGGATGAAATATACAACATTCAATCATTCACCGACGGTTTTTTTGAACCATGCAATGAATATGGTCACCAACTTTGGGATGCGGACATGTCCGATACATTCATTTGTAAAAAAGATTTTAAGTTATCAATAACAATCACAAAAATGAAACAAAAATGAAACAGAAACACACACACAAACGATCCGCCAACCGGAAACAAAATCATGGATATTTACGAAACGGGATGTCACGTTGGTTGCAACAAATGTTGTTCGGCGGAAAAGAATTCAGCAAAACGACACAACGACGCGGTGGCAAAAATTCATATCCGGTTTTCGAATATGTTGGACAACGTATTGGTAAGGAACGAAATTCACATCGTGAATCGAAACAACGGTTTGTTGAACCATCAAACGCGTAAACATGAAAAGGAAAACACAAACGTTTGTTGAATGGATGTATTACATCAAAAGTATTTATTATTCATCGATTGATCCGGAATTGGGATCCGAATAAAAACACGGAAATCATGCAAAATAATTTTGAAGTAAAAGACACCGAAAAAAAGAATCACAAAAATGTATTCGTCAACGGAACATCGATCGGAATATTTGAACGATCCGACATTCGACATTTCATTGAAGCGTTGGACAATTCAATTACGGTCGAATTAAAGATTCCAAATCGAATTGATCTTGATGACGTGACATTCAAGTCACGAAATACAACATTTTAAAAAACCTACTTATGCAAACAAGAAAACAGATAAAACAAAAAGCGTTGGAAATACTCAAACAACCGCGTCCAACAATTGAACAATGGATTTGGTTCAAACATCAATGCACCGGTCATCGATTGGCGGGCGTGTCGGATGAAATATGGATCACACAAAAATTGGATTAATCATGAAAACGAAAACAAATATGATTTCGTTTTAATGAATTATATACTTTGTTGTGTGTAGTTTTATACCCGATAAGGTATAATATATGATACATTAACCTATATTATACCCGATAAGGTATAATAACTCACTCATAAATTACACACAACTATATGATAAAAAACATTAAAACGAAAACAAATATGATTTCGGTGAAGTAACAAAAACGAATGATTCGCATTAATAGAATATAGATTATAATTGATCAATGAAATATAGAAAAATAAATACATTGAAGGAAAACGCGGAAAACCCGCGTATTTTATCAACGATCGCATTTGACAAATTGAAACAATCGATCATTGATTTTCCGGAAATGTTGGAACGTCGTCCGTTGATCATCGACGAAAACAATGTTGTGTTGGGCGGAAATATGCGATTGAAGGCATTACGCGAATTAAACATCAAAGAAGTTCCAACGGATAAGGTGTTGAATTGGACGGCAAAACAGAAACGCGAATTCATTATCAAAGACAATGTTTCATTTGGGATTTGGGATTGGGATGTTTTGTCAAATGAATGGAATTCCGAACCTTTGCAAGAATGGGGATTGGAAACGTTTGCGCATGACAACGAACAACCGGATTTGGATTTTGACAAAGGTACACCGGAACCAAAAGAAAATGCCGCAAAGATCACCGACGCGCGTTTGAAACAATGCTATGATGAAATAAAACAAAAGAAATTCACACGTGATCAATTCGTGACGTGGTTTCGATTAACAGAATAAGATATGAAAAACGAAATACAACGCACAATCACAAGGATTTGGATCGCATGGATGGTGGTCATGATCGGTTTGGCGTTATTAGCATGTGAACCGGATGAACAAACAAAAACGTGTTATTGTGAAACAATGGTCGATGGAATCATCACCGGATCGGATTACAATGTCGAACAAATGGATATCGAATGTTTCAAATTCCATGAACAGATTGTCACGCCATTAGGAACGATCATCGAAACAAATTGCGGTGAATTATGATTGTGATCATGAAACATACACTTTTATTAATGACCAAGTATGATACGTGCAAATATGTTGGATTGAATTTTGATGATCGCGGTGAATATTTGATTGAAGATATAAAGAAATGAAAAACAAATCCGACAATTCCAACACTATAAAAAGGAAAACGGCATTATTGGCAGCGTTGGAGAAATCGTTGGGCGTTGTCACATCCGCATGTCGTTTGACAAAAATTGATCGTTCAACATTTTACCAATGGATGAAGGATGATCCGGAATTCAAAGCCGCCGTCGATGAATTGTCGGACGTTGCATTGGATTTTGGTGAATCACAATTGTTCAAACAAATTCAAAATGGTGTGCCATCATCAACAATATTTTTCTTGAAAACAAAAGGTAAAAAACGCGGATACATTGAACGCACCGAATCAATGATCGGTGATTTTAAAGAACAACCATTGTTCGATGTTCCGGATGATGATGATCCGGATCCAAATGATTCAAAAGAATAAGTATGTCATTTGTTCGAACAACCGCGATCCGCAAAATATTGTCGATGAATGTGCGGAAAAAAATCATTCAAGGCGGAACGTGGGCAGGAAAAACATATTCCGTCATTCCGATTGAAATTTCACACGCTGCAAAAACACCAAACACATTGATCACATGCGTCGCGGAATCCATTCCGGCGGTGAAGGCGGGTTGCGTTCGGATCTTCAAAGAAATCATGATGGAAACAAACCGATGGAAGGATGACCGTTGGTTGGGATCACCAATGCAATATCAATTCGGAAACGGATCGATCATTGAATTCAAATCATTCGACACGGTTGGAAAAGCAAAAGCCGCCGGAAAACGTGATCGATTGTTCATCAACGAAGCGAATCATATATCCTTTGCGATTGCGGATGCGTTGATCACGCGATCCAAATACACAACAATGGATTTCAATCCGGACAATGAATTTTGGGCGCACACCGAATTCGTCAACGATCCAACCGCGAAACAATTGATTTTGACATATCATGACAATGAAGGTTGCCCGGATCACATCATTTTTGATTTGAACTTGAAAATGAAACGCGCATTTTATGACATCGATGGCGATTGGAATGATGAAAAGAATATCCGATCATCATATTGGGCGAATTGGTGCCGTGTGTACATCACCGGTGAAATTGGAAACATTGAAGGCGCGATATTTAACAATTGGACGATCATCGATTCCATGCCGCCGGACGCGCGGTTGTTGGGTGTAGGATTGGATTTTGGATACACCAATGATCCGTCCGCCGCAACGGAAATTTGGAAACACAACGACAACCGGATTTTGAATCAAATCATATATCAAAAGGGATTGTCAAACTCTCAATTGGCAAAACTATTACCGAAGGACGTTCCGGTTTATTGCGATTCCGCCGAACCAAAATCGATTGCCGAATTGCAAGGGTACGGAATACAAGCGATGGGCGCAAAAAAGGGTGCGGATTCAATTAAATTTGGATTAGGCATCATGCAAGAACAAGAGTATTTGGTGACGGGATCTTCAATTGATGTCATCAATGAATTGCGGAAATACATTTGGAAAAAAGACAAGATCACAAATGTGAATTTGAATATTCCGATCGACAATTGGAATCATTCCATTGACGGGATCCGATATCATGAAGTTTCTACATTAGCATCAACCGAAGAAATTGAAATATGGTGATCCGGTTCATGTAACAATAATCGATTTTTTACATTAATAAGATATGAGAGTAAAAGTTCCAACAAGTTTAAATGAGATATTATTGGGCGACGTTCAGCGTTGGCAATCTTATTTGAAAATGAAATCCGATCCGGAATCATTTGATGATCATCGATCCATCGTTGAAAAGGTTTCAATATTCACATCGTTGAAAAAAGACGAAGTCGAATTATTAGAACGCAAAGATTTGAATCGGTTGAATGACATGATCAATGAAGCATTGAATAAACAAGGTGAATTCAAACCGCGTTTTGTTTTGGATGGTGTTGAATATGGATTTCATCCTAACTTGGATAAAATGACCGGCGGTGAATATACAAATTTGCGCGATTATTCATTTGAACCGGACACGCTGCATCGAACCGCAGCAATATTATTCCGTCCAATTGTTTCGGAATTATTTGACACATATCAAATTGCAAAATATAACGGAACGGATGAACATTGTGAAAAGATGAAAATGATTCCGGCGTCGATCATGAATGGTGCGATTGTTTTTTTTTCGAATTTGACGAACGAATTAAACAATTATATCCGGAAGTATTTGCAAGCGGTACAAGCGAAGGAAAAATCGCGGAATCATTTTGGTTGAAGTGGGGTTGGTATGCAACCATGTTTGAACTCGCGCAATCGGATTTAATGAAATTGGATTCCGTATATGAAAAACCGATCCATGAAATATTGACATTTTTGGCGCACAAAAAAGATCGCGCCGAATTGGAATCACATTTGCGCGACAAACACGCGAATAAACTAAAGACAAGAATATGAACAATTATTCTGAATTATTAAGATATATAAAACAATTGGCGGACGCGGATCCGTACATTTCGACGGTAACGAATAAAGGTTTCGTAAATACAGACGAATTCATTTCAAATTTATATCCATTATTTGATGTTGTTGTCACCGGCGCATCATATCCATCAACACAAATGAAACAATTCGATGTGACATTATCATGTTTGGCACCGCGCGACATCAATCCCGAAGTCACGAATGATAAGTTTTTCGGAAACGACAACGAGATTGACAATTTGAACGAAACCGAAGCGTGTTTGAATCGGATTTGGTTGATCATGAACCGTGATTTTCCAAAGAATAACATTGTTGCAACGGCGGATCCGGATTTGGATATCATATTAGAAGAAAAAGAAAACGTTTTGGATGGTTGGTCAATGTCGATTTCAGTTATCACACCAAATACATCGATCACATTATGTTCGTAAACGTTGAAAAAGAACTTTTCGATTTCAAAAATAAAGTTCAAAAGAACGCGCGTCGTAATATCAAGAAAAAATCATCGTCCAGATCGTTGCAACAATCGGTCAAAGGATCGGTAAAAAAGACGAAAAAAGGATTCGAAGTTCCATTTGAGATGTTGGAATATGGAATGTATGTTGATCAAGGTGTCAAAGGAAAAGGCGGAAAAAAAGCGGACGGAACATCTTGGAAACTGAAAAAAGTCACAACCAAATCGTTCAGATACAAAAAGAAAAAGCCGCCGATAAAAGTGTTTGACAAATGGATTGTGAAATCCGGCGGAAAAATGGTTCCGCGAAATGAAAAAAAACAATTCACATCACGCAGATCATTGAAATTTGCATTGCAAAAACATGTATTTCACACGGGATTGAAAACAACATTATTTTTCACGCGTCCGTTTGAACGTCAATTGAAGATATTGCAAAAAAATTTATATGATGCATTCGGAAAAGATATATTAAAATTATTATGATACGGACAATTTCAAATTACAATTACATCACGCCATTTGTTTCACCATTGACCGGTGAAATTTGCACATCATACACATTGAAGTTGTATATTTGGACGGGATTGAAAACGGATGTTCCGGTGACGGCAACATATTCGGTGACGATTACCAATTCGAATTCATCATCCGGTAATTCAACAATCCCGTTGAATGCATACATCAATGATTACATATCGCTAAACCATTCAACGGTCATTGGTACACAATTATCGGATTCGAATCGCGGTGTGTGGATCCGAATTACGGTTGAATATTTAACGCCCGACGCATCGGACACCGGTGTTTTGTATGCGTCCGACACAACGTTTGCGGGTGCCGGTTATTCATTCGGCGATGAAGGATTGAACGTTGTTTCGGTTCCGGAATATTTAGCGATCGATGGACGCGAATTCAATGTGGCAAGAAATTCACGGTTCATGGTTCCGATATATTGTCCAAATGAAGATCTTCAAAAATTGTCGGTTTATTCATATCCGGATAATGAAATGACACACAACATCACAAAAACGATTTCAAACCATTCTAATGAAGTTATTCAATATTTGAGTGTTGACACATCGGAAACAAATGAAGATACAACCATCGAGATTGCATATGGTGATTTGACGCCGCAAACGATCATCACATTGAATGTAATTGATGAACAAAGATATCAACCAACGGAAATTGTTTTCGTGAATCGATACGGGTGTGATCAATCGATCACATTATTCAAGGAACGAAAAGACAAAGTCAAGATCACAAATCAATCCTTCAAATCAAACGGCGGACAACCGGCGGATGGGTATCACCAATCGCGTACAATCAATCCCAATGGATCCAAATCGTTTTCGGCGTATTCCGGATGGGTTGATGAATCATTCAACGACACGTTGACTGAATTGATGTTGACAAAACGTTGTTGGGAACGGATCGGTGATCAATTGAAACCGTTGAAGGTTTTGACACAATCAACCGGATTCAAAAACACAACGAATGATGATTTGATTCAATATTCAATCGAATTCGAATACGCGTTTGATTTAATAAATACGATATAAAAAAACACGCGATCGAAAACAATGTATGTTTCAAATCGCGTGTTGGGAATAGCACAACAACAACAAGACAAATATAACAACATGATGTCAAGTTCAAATCAAAATTATTAACAATGTTTGCAAAGTTATTCATACAAGGCGAAGAAATTTCACTTTTTAGCGACGAAAATATTTCGATCATTGAATCGGTTGTTGATATAAAAGACATCACAAAAAACACCAATGCATTCACGCGGACATTTTCCGTTCCGGCGGATGCTGCAAACAATCTTATTTTCAGACATTGGTACATTTCAGACATCGATAATTCATTCGATGCGCGGATCAAGGTTGCCGGAAGTATAGAATTTAAAGGCAAGCCGTTCAAAAAAGGAACATTTAGGTTGGTTGATGTCAAGATTGAAAACGGACGCGCAACATCATACACAATTCAATTTTTTGGTGAATTATCATCGATCAAAAAATCATTTGGAAAAGATGAATTGTCGGCATTGGATTTGTCAACATTTGATCATTCATATACACCGGCAAATGTTTTGTTGGGATTGCAAGACGGGATCACACCGGATCGCGATATTGTTTACACACCGTTATCCAAAAAACAATTGTATGTCAATCCGGAACCGGCGGATAATACCGTCACCGATACGTTGGTGAATATTTCGTATGATGGCGGCGCAAACACCGGATTGCAATGGTTGGATTTGAATCCGTCAATTCGTTTGATCAAGATCATCGAACAAATCGAAACGCAATACAACGTGACGTTTTCGCGCGAATTTTTTGGACATCAAGAATTCCAACAATTATATTTGTGGTTGAATAATTCGAAGGATCGAAAACCAACCGGAACCGAAGAAATAATCGATTGGACATCAAATCCTGACGGGTTGGACGTTTGGATGTCGTTGATTTCAAACACCGGATCATACACCGTGAATTCGTCGACCGGCGAATGGTTCAAATTGTATTTACAGATCACACCGGCGGCGGGATATGAATCCGTACCGTTCACCGTTCGATGGTATGCGGATGGCGAATTGCACACCGAAGAAAACGCCGTGACAAATTACAACAATTTCGATCATGCGTGGCATGTTCAAGGCGATGGATCTTCGGATTATCGCACATATCAAATATATTTCACCGTTTCATCCGCATACGATTTTGAGTATTCCGCGTCATTACAAACGGACGCGCGAACATTATCCGGTCAAGTGATCGCGGAAACGTTGGCAGCGTCAAACACGCAATTGGCATTTTTCAAAATCAATGACAATATTCCAAAAATGAAGATCATCGAATTCATGAAATCGATCTTTGCTATGTTCAAATTGATTGTGATTCCGTTGGGTTCCGATTCGTACTATGTGAACACAATTGATTCGTTTTACGATTCCGGTGAATTACATGATATCACACCATACATCGACGGCGAATCACATGTTGTCAAACGTGGTGAAATCTTCAATGAAATTGGTTTCACATTTGCCGAAGGTCAAACGCTGCAAGGGATCGCATATCGCAATAATTTTGGGCGCGGATTTGGTGACGAAGAAGTTTCATTGGAAGATGAAAATGGTGATCCGTTGGACGGTGAATCATTCACACTTGAAATTGGATTTGAACAAATCCCAATCGAACGGTTGTATGATCAAACGGACAACGTTCCATCGAATTGTATGTATGGCGCGGCAATTGATGAATCATTTGAAACCGTTGTTCCGAAACCGTTCATTCATTATGCGATCCGTACCGGACAATCATCAATCAAACCGATTGGATTTTGGAACGGATCATCAAAAGAATTGGTTTCGATCATCAACAATCCATCATGCGCAAACGACATTGTGAATCCATTATATTCAACAACATTTTCGGCGGAAAAAAATCCATACACCGGAACATTTTTAAATTTGAATTTATACACAAATCATTATTCATCCTATATTGACGAAGTATTCAATATCAAAAAAAGGAAATACAAGTATGGCGCATTTTTGCCGGAACGAATTCAATTGGCGTTGTCATTGAATGACGTGTTGAAAATCGGTGATTCATTTTTCCGGATAGAGAAATACGCAACCAATTTAACAACCGGATGGACGGATTTTGATTTGTTTAATTTCTTTTCAGACATTCCAATCGGAACGGTCAAAGCTGCAAAAAATAGTCAACAAATTATCACCGATTATCGCGCTAAAACCGAAGTGTTGAATGTTGCAAATGTCACCGGTGCAACGTTTAATTATACACCATTAGGTACATTGGATTATTCATGGATGACGGCGTCCGTTGTTGGCGGTGTTGTTGAATGTGTTTTCGATGTGTATAATGGCGCACCGGACGCGCGACAAATGCGTTTGGATATAACAAACAACGGAACAACAATTGGCGTGTTGATCACGCAAACGGCGAACACACTCACGGCGGATAATAACGTGATCACGGCGGATAATAACTTTTTAACGGCGGATAATAACTAAAAAATAAACACAAAAATCATGGCACAAACACCATTAAATATTGGAACAGTTGCAAACGACGGAACCGGTGACGGATTGCGCGACACATTTGAAAAGGTCGAAGCAAATAACACTGAATTGTATTCGGTTGGCGGTTGGGCATATTACAAAGACGCCGGAACAACACCGGCAACACAAACATTCACAACGTCACCGGCGAAAATGCAAATCGACGGCGGACATGCGAATTCCGAATCCGGATATTTGCCGCGCGAAATTCGCGGATCTTCGGAATTGTGGGATGTTGTCAATGATAAAATTTTACCGATCAACACCGGCGACGCATACGATATCCGCGTCGAATTGACAATTGATTCAATCACGGCAGCGGCGGCATATTTGACGCTAGAATTAGACATCGGCAGCGGTTTTTCGCCGTCCGTTGTTATTTATACACATGAACTAATCAAGCCTAAATCATTGCCGGCAACGGTGGCATACACATTTCCGATATTTTGTTTGTCAACATTTTTAGCGAACGGCGGACAAATATTTTTCCATACGGATGCCGGAACGATGGTTTGTTCCGATTTTGCAATATTAATAAAAAGAGATTTTAAAGGAGATATATGATAAATATCAAACAAATATTGGACACGCTGCAATCACATCATTTTCATGGTGCCGGTGATCACGTAGAAATTGCAAAAGGACGGAACGAAATGATCACAACATTTTCCGGAATGAAAAACAAATTAAAAAGGATCACATGTCAAAAGAAATAAAAGTCAAATTAGTCGCGCAAACGGACGACGCGGTCAAAGATATCGAAAAGGTTGGCGACGCAACGGAACGCGTTACAAATGAAGCGGAACGCGCGGACGAAGCGTTTCAAGACATGGGCAAAACCGTCAAAACACAAACCAAAGCCGCAAAAGGATTGGGATCATCATTCAAGGCAGCCGGAGCCGCATTGAAGGCAATTGGCATTGGGATCATCATTGCGTTGGTTGCGAAGTTGACACAAGTATTCACATCGAATCAAAAGGTTGTGGATTTCTTTTCGAATTCAATGAATTTTTTGACGATTGCATTCAATGATTTGTTCAATTTTTTAGATGAAAATATCGGAACCGTCGTTGATTATTTCAAACAAATATTTGATGATCCGGTTCAATCATTAAAAGATCTCGGAACCGCGATCAAAGAAAACATCATCGAACGATTCGAATCCGCATTGGAAGTTTTGGGATTTTTAGGCGATGCCGCAAAGAAATTTTTTGAAGGTGATTTCGCCGGTGCGCTCGAATCCGCAAAACAAGCCGGTGCGGAATGGGTTGACGTGATGACCGGTGTTGATGATTCGGTGAATAAGATCGCCGCCGGTGTCGTTTCGGTGACGGATGCAATCGTTGATTACACGTCGGAAACATACAAAGCCGCCGAAGCATTGACGCAAATGGAAAACAATTCATTGTTGGCAGCCGCGCAACAAGCGCGTTTGGTTGAACAATTCGATCGACAAGCCGAATCGCAACGTCAAATTCGTGACAACATTGCGTTGACGGTCGAAGATCGGATCGCAGCGAACGCCAAATTGAAAACAATTTTAGAAGATCAAGAAAAAGCGATGTTGGCGCAAGCGTCCGCACAAGTTGCGGCGGCACAAGCGCAAGTCAATTTGAATAATTCGATCGAAAATCAAGTTGCATTGACCGAAGCATTGACCAACAAAGAAGGTGTTTTAGCACAAGTCAATGGATTTAAGTCGGAACAGATCGTCAACGAAATTGCATTGAAACAAGAATTGAACGATTTGAATCAAACCGGCGCGGATGCCGAAACCGAACGAAGGTTGGCACAATTAGCGTTTGAAGAATCGCAAGAATTAACCGCCGCCGGAAAACTTGAAAAACAACGCGAACGATTGGAATTAGAAAACCAATTGATCGCCGAAGATATCGCAAAAAAACGTGAATTGTATTTGGTTGGCACACAACAACGCGCCGACGCCGAAGCGGAATATTTGGCGAAGAAACAAAACGTCGATAATCAAATTGCCGCGAATGAAAAGGCGGCAAATGAAGAAAAGGAAGCGGATGAAGATCGATTAAAAAACGCGAAAATTGCGATCGCGTCACAAGGATTGAACGCATTGGCGGGATTAGCAAAAGAAGGTTCCGCGTTGGCAAAAGGAATCGCAGCGTCACAAGCGACGATCAACACATTTCAAGGTGTGACGGCGGCGTTGTCCGCAACGTCGGTGATTCCGGAACCATTCGGAACGATCTTGAAATTTGCAAACGCGGCGGCGATTGGAATATCCGGAATATCAAATGTCAAAAAAATATTAGCAACACAACCGGTTTCGTCATCCGCACCCGCCGGAGGTGAATCCGCACCGCCGCCGCCGCCATCATTTAATTTGGTCGAAGGAACGGAATCAAACCAAATTGCGACGGGATTAGCAAACAACAACGCCAAACCGATCAACGCGTTTGTCACATCGACATCAATGACATCGCAACAAGAATTGGACAGAAATACGGAACGGAATTCGGCGTTGTAGTTTTAAGTTAATTTAAGCGATCAATAATACATTCGCCGGTTGAATCATCGAAGTAATACAATTGTCGTTCATCCGGCGTCGCGTGATGTCTTACACCTAAATAAAACACATTGTCTTGGATCCATTGGAAATCCAAATCAACAAATTCCAAATCCTTCAATGTTGAATCGATCCCGAATATAAATTGTAAAAGTGTCAAAACATACACCAATTGTTCCGGTGTGATATCACCGGCGAATTCAAGATATGCATCGCCGGTGTTTCCTTTATATGTGTTTGTGATCATTATTTCGTTTTTTGTTTGGTGACAAATTTAAGATCCGAATTCAATTTCAACCATTTTTTCAACGCGCGTTTTCCGTCGGTGACGGTTCCATCGATTTGGATGGTTTTTTTGTCGGAATATAAAAATTGATAAACAGTCAATGAAAAATATTCACCATTCAAATATCCGGATTGACACCAAAAAATATTCCATGCGTCGGTGTTGGTTTTCAAGTATTGATCACCGCACAATTTGACGTTGTCATCGTTTTGAAAAGCGATCATCAATTTTTCGATTTCATTTTTCAATTCGTTGTCCATCAATGATTCGAATTTCCATGTGTCATTCGTTGAAATTTCCTTGACACATTGCGCAATTTCCGCGTCGGTCAATCCGGATCCGGCGATTTCGGCGATTACATCTTCGGTGCGTAATTTTTGTAAGTCGTTGATAAAAGTTGTCATTTCCATAATATTTAGTTTTAAAGATTAAATTAATGCGGTTAAAAACATCATGATTGTTAAAAATCCCAATCCAATCAAACCTTTGATCATGGATGTTGATGTTTCAAATTTCGATGCGATGTTAAAAATAAATTGTTTCATGGTGTAAATATAAAACAATAATCCGAATAAAAAAAAATATTTTTTCTAATATCAACCAACCAATTGAAAATCAATCCTTTTTAAAACTAAAATAACCGAATCGAAACCTAAACAATAACCGAATCGAAACCATAAGATAAGATAATATAAGATAAGATAACAGAAGATAAGATGATGAATAGAAAAAAAACGTTACAATCAACGACATTTTGCATTAATTGGTTAATGAAAACATACGAAGGAATTTTTGATCCAAATATGAACGATGGTGTTTACGCAATTTCGTTGGTGAAGTCACCGGCGATGCGCGGAAATTTTATTGCGTTGAAGGATCAATCAAAAATAGTACAATTCAAAACCGTTGACGCCGAAAAACAAGTTTTGGTCGGTTTGGTTTTGCAACCGGATTTTCCGGTTTATAGAAATCAAGACGGCGAAGAATTTGAAGTATTTTTCACGGCACCAACGGTTGAAGCATTGGCACATAATTTTTTCAAACAATCATATCAAAACAATTCAACAATTGAACATTCAAAATCACCGATTTCCGGTGTGTCATTCGTTGAATCTTGGATCGTTGAATCGGATCAAGACAAACAATCACATTTTGGTTTCTCATATCCGGTTGGATCATGGTTGGTGAAAATGAAAATTGACGACAAAAAATTGTGGGCGGAATATATCAAGTCCGGAAAAGTACTTGGATTTTCGATCGATGCGTTTGTGAATCTCAAACCCGTAACAAATAAAAATGAAATAAAAATGAATGAAGTTTTAGAAGCAATCAAAACCGGTTTCGCCGATTTTACGTTGTCATTTATGAAAACAGTCAAAACCGACGATGTTGATGTCAAATTAGGCGAAGTGAAATCCGGCGAATTGACATTGAAATTTGACGGCGAAGCGATGGTCGTTGGTGAACCAATTTGGACAGAAGTTGACGGCGAAAAAATTCCTTTGCCCGTTGGTGAATATCCAATTGAAGGTGATCGAAAATTGGTCGTTGCCGAAGATGGATTCATCGGATCGTTGATCGAAGATGAAACATCACCGGACACACCGCAAAAACCAAATGACGATGCGGCGATGTCAAACGAATCCGCCAAAGGTGTGATCGATGCGATCAAATCCATAATGATCAAATACAACGAAGATGTTGAAAAATTTGTGAAGGAAAACCAAACAAAGGTCGAATCGGAAAATCTTGAATTGGCAAACAAGGTTAAGGAATTGGAAAACGAAATTATCAAATTAGGCGAAGAATCCGCCGCAACGATACCGGCAACGCCCGCAAAAGTGAAAAAATATGCGGACATGACAAACAAGGAAAAACTTGAATTCAATCGTTCAAAATAATGGCAAAAAAAACAGTCAAAAAAACAGTAAAAAAAATCAATCCGTTTGATGCGGGTGTTTCGTATGATTGTTTTTTAAAAGCATTAGGCAACACACCAATTGAAAAATATTTGAATGGTGTTTGCGACAACGATCAAATCGAATGGATCAAAACAGAATTAACAAACTATAAAAACAAATAAAACAATGGCTATCAATTATTCGGGCGGAACGTCCAATCAAACAGAATTAACCGATATTTTACAAGAATTATATGCGGAATCGTTTACGATTCGTGAAGGTCTTGTGGATATCGCGGAAGGACACAAAAGCGGCGCGGACGTTTACGAATCAAGTGTTGACGTAACGGCATCCGCAGCAACAACCGCCGGCGTGACGGCAACGGGCGACATTGATTTGAACGCAAACAAAACCGGTGTTGCATTGACATCATTTCAATTCGAAGATGTGATCGACGATGCATCGTTAAAAGGAACGCGATTTGAACGTTCAATGAAGGCGGGCGCATTCGAACACATTTCGGATGAATTTGATCAAAAGGTTTTGATACAAGTTGCACCGGCAATCGGTGAAGTTGTTGAAAATCTTATTTGGGATGGTGCGACAACCGCACAAAAAGCATTGATCGCGGGATTAACACCGGGTGCGGCACAAGGTTCAATCTCAGCCGGCGCACAAACATTGGTTGCAGCAATGCCAACAAATTTGGTGAATTCATTACCGGCAATTATATTGCACAATGATTCAAACGCGAAGGTTGTTGCGGGTGCCGGATTAGGTGATTATAAAAAGGTTTTGTCGATCTCATCGATCACGTCGTCAAACATCGCCGCGCAATATGCGTTGATGTATGGAACGGCACCGTCAAAGGCGGTTAACCATCGCGCGGAACCGGCGGAAATTTTTGCACCATTGGCACACCGTCAATTGATCAAAATCGCAAACAACGCGGTTGGTGCGGCACAACAATTGAATTTTGTTGTTGAAGGATCCGGCGAAAATGAAACAATTTCATACAACGGACACAAAATCAATTTCGTTCCGTTGGTTGGATTCATGATTTTTGCAATTCCTTCATATCTCAAAGTGTTGATGGATCTTGCATCGGATGAACAGAATTTGCAAGTTGGACAAATGGCGAACGGTGCGTTGCAACGTTACATCAAAAACATCCAAACGATGACAACATGGTGTGTTGGTCAAAAATACATCACTTTGTACGGCGGATAAGATTTCAAAATAATGTTCAAAACCGGATTCACATCGGATCCGGTATTTGACTAAAAAATATATAAAAACAATGGCATGTGATTTAACGAAAAGTAGAGCGGCGACGTGTTTCGAACGGATGGGCGGAAATTCAAAATTGTATTTGAATAACCGTTTAGAAGATCCATTCACGGCGACGGGCGGCGAAGCAACCGCGATGAATGTTGCGTTGACGGCGGCATATTCATATGAATTAGAAGGTGACAACAACACGTTGGAACAAGTGGTTGTCGGCGACGAAAACACCGGAACACGTGTTTGCACTCAAACATTGACCGTTTCATTAAAAGGAATGGCACCGGCGGACAACGCCGAATTCAATTTGTTGTGCGCGTCAATGGCACAAGCCGTCATCAAAACACGAAACGGTGAATATATTTCACTTGGTGAATTCGACGGAATGCGTTGGACGGTAACGGCGGCGACGGGCGGCGCACATAGTGATTTCACCGGATACACTGTTGTTGGTGTTGCGCGAACCAATCGATTGGGATTGGTTTTGGATGCAACGACGATAACGGCATTTGAAGCGGTTGAAGTTGCGGTCGTATAAAGAATAAATTTCACGAATAATTTATAAAAATCCTACGTTTTCGAATGTAGGATTTTTTTTTATGAAACAATATCGCGCTTATTGCATTAATAAGATATGAAAATCATTTCACCGGACGACACAACACACACAATTCGAATGATCCCGCGATCAACACCATGTTCATCGTTGGATTTGGTATTTTTTAACGAGTTTTTAAGGACATCCGAAACGATTGCAAATACATTTTACATGGAAAATGGATATTTGTACATGACATTCGATTTAACCGTGTCCGAATTGGCTAAATATAGCATAAAAATACAAGATCAAGACGGTTTGATCATATATCGCGGAAAAATACAATGTACATCGCAACCGTCGCAAACATTTAATCCAACAAACAACGTTTATTCATCATAAAAATGGCAGAAAAGGAAACATTTTCATTGGTTACAGTCAATTTGTCGAATTATATTCGTCCGGAATTGGTCGAATCACGCTCAAAAGATTGGGTTTTGAATGGAAAAAACAACGGATTTTATAAGTATATCATGGATCGGAACGTCGGATCCGCAACCGGCGGTTCATTGAACCGGACATATAAAGATTTGATCATCGGAAAAGGGTTGGTCGCAAAACGCGCATACAAAAACGTGTTGGATTGGGCGGTTGTTAAACGTGTTTTGAAGGCAAAAGATGTTGAGATGATCGCATACGATTTTCAAATCTTCGGTGAATTCACATTTTTTGTGACAAAAAATAAAAAAGGCGGTTTGCATTCAATCACACATGTTCAAAATCATTTGGTTGTTCCGAACAAGGAAAACGACAAAGGTGTGATCGAAGGTTATTGGTATTGCAAGGATTGGACAAATACACGCACAAATACGCCGGTTTACTATCCTACATTTGGAACATCCAAATCCGCAATTGAAATATATCGCGGAAAAATATATTCACCGGAACAAACGTTTTTTGGATCGCCGGATTACATTGCAGCGATGCAATACATGGAAGCAGAAGAAGAAATTTCTAACATGAATTTGTCATCGATCAAAAATGGCTTATCCGCCGGATATATTATCAATGTTCCTAATGGAATTAATTGGTCGGTTACGAAAAAAGCGGCATTTAAAAAGAAGATCGAAGAACGTTTAACGCGATCCGAAAACGCGTCAAATTTTATCATTAGTTATAACGGTGTGGAAGTTCAAATCACCGTCACGGAATTTCCAATCAACGAAAATATTCATAAACAGTGGGAATCGTTGAATTCGACGTGTGCGCAAAAGATTTTGACCGGATTCCGTTGTCCATCACCGGCAATCGCCGGAATCATTTCGTCATCCGGATTTTCAAACACCGCCGACGAAATGGACATCGCAGAGTTTCAATTATCAAAACGCGTGATCGCGCCAAAACAAAAAGTGTTGACCGACGCGTTTGAAGAAGTTTTAAACCAATTTGAAATCATGTTGGAATTGGAATTTGTTCCATTGACCGAACAAAAAGAAGATGAACCAAAAACGGAAATAAGCGTCAAAGACGCCGTCAAAATGTCAAGTGATAAAAGTACACCGGAAAATCATGATCATGTAGATACGGATGCCTTAGTGGCATTAGGTGAAGTTATTGACGACAATTATACATGCATCATGTCGGAACCATCGGATCATTTGAATTTGACCGAACAAATGTTGAACGGATTCATTGAATTTGCGATCCCAAAACCGGCAACCGCAACATCCGAATCAAGTCAAGACACACCATTGTTCAAAATCCGGTACAAATACGCCGGCGCAAAAGAAGGTGAACGCGAATTTTGTCAAAAAATGATCAAGGCGACGCAATCCGGAAAAGTTTGGAAGGCGGACGATTTGGATAAAAACATAATGACACAAAAAGGAATGGGCGCAAATGGTTCCGATTTTTACAATGTGTTCAAATATAAAGGCGGCGTGAATTGTCAACATTTTTTCGAACGTGTGGTATATTTGCAAGCCAACAACGATCGAATTTCAGTCAACAAAGCGATCAAAATGATCAACGATTTGGATCCGTCGGAACGTCGATCGGTGATGTGGGAGAAGAATCCCAAAGAAGTTGCACAAGCGGCGGAAAAAAAGAATAATTTTTGGCGATTAAAAAAGAAAAAATAAAGACATGGCAATTTTTTTATTCACATCACAATCGGAATTAACATCGCAAACAATATTAGGTGCCAATGTTGATCCGAATAGATACATTTTTTCCATTGAAAAAGTTCAATTGGTTTCGGTTCAGCCATTGTTGGGATCTGAATTGTATGATCTTATTTATGCGGGTGCCGAAGCGAATACGTTAACCGGTGATTATTTGACAATTTACAACGATTACGTGAAACCGATCATCAAAAATTTAGCGTTGGCGGAATATGTTTCGATATCAAATATGCGAATGGCGAACGGCGGGATTTTTAAAAGATCGCCCGAAGGATCCGAAATCGTCGAAAAGGATGAAATTGATTTTTTCGCGCAAAAATATTTGTCGGTTGCACAATTTCACATTGACAATTTTGTGAAATTCATGTCGAACAATTCGATTCCGGAATATAAGTCATCACAAACATACATCAACGCGGAACAAAACATTGATGTATTTGGCGGATGGTTTTTTGGTGAAGATAACAACCAAACAAATGAATATTAAATGGATTTCTTAACAGATAGCATACGAAGAAACAAATTTGATCAATTAGGCGGTTTGAAGGCGTTGTATTTGTTTCCGTACACAAGACATTCAAAATCGTTGATCACCGTATCAAATCAATTTTTGACGGCATTTCCGGCAACGGATATATTTTTGGTTGAATGCGTTTCGTTATCATATAATGAACAACCGTCCGAAGAAAATGGATCCATCAAGTTTTCGCAATCATTACAATTCACGGTTCCGCATACGGAATCGGATTCGGAAATTTGGAAGTTGTTAAAACAAAATTATTCCGCAATTTACGTTGACAATTTAGGCAACACGCGAATTGTTGGATTATACAACGGCGCGAAGGTTTCATATAAAAATGAATCCGGATCAAGTATTTCAGATTTGAACGGATATTCGGTCACAATGAATGCGGTCGAAACAAATCAAGCGTATTTTATTGACGATTTAACAACATTAGGATTCACAATCATTGATTCGGAATTTTTAGCACAAGAAAATGGATGTTTATTATTACAAGAAAATAATTTTGAAATATTAGTATAAAATGAGCAAAAAACAGATATCACAATTGACCGAAGGAACACCGGCATCAAATGACATGATGGTGTATGTTGACGCCGCCGGCGTGACAAAGAAAACACAAGCCGGAAACGTTCCGACGGCGGGTGCCGGATCAACAACATTTGTGTCGTTGACGGATGTCGAACCGAATACATTGGATGGTAATTTGGGAAAAATTCCATACGTGTCCGAAACCGCCGGTGTCAAGAAATTAAAGTTTCAACATTTGCCGTCATATACGGATAACGTCGGCGCGAACGGATTGATTCGCGGCGGATTTGTAAAATTAGCGGGTGCCAATTGGACATACGTATTCACGGCATTGGAATATGTGATCAACGGACGAATATACGATGACGCGCCGGTGTCCGCACAAGTGACATTGGACGACGGACACGCAACATTTGATCGTTTTGATACTATTGTAGTTGAAATCGACGATGTGTCCGCAGATCCGCCGACACCGTCAATTGTAGTTTTAAAAGGTGTCGAAGATGGATCGGAATTCATTCCGGTTCCGGATTTATTGACGCAATGCGTGATCACATCGCGATCGGTTGCGGCGACATTGACGGCGGATCCGTCAATTGTTTCGGAATCCATATATGATGAAAATACCGGCGAAACCGCCGAGTGGGATGTGACGGACACACCGTTGGCGGCGAATCTCGGCGCAACAACATTGCCGGCGGTCGGAACATATTACATCACGTTGCCGGCATACACATCCGACATTTTGGAATTCACAAAAGACGCGTTGTTTCCATACGTTGCAACGGATGTTTATTTTCAATACATCAAAATCCCGTCCGTTGATTGGGCGAATGCATTGGTTGAAATTCGTTTCGAAGATTCAACCGATACGAATTTATACATGACATGTACATTGAACAAGAACAATCTTGGAAAATACGGCGTTGATCCAACGGATTCCGGATGGCAATTGTTACGGATTCCATTCAATAATTTCGCAAAATCTTCGGTTGATTTTGATCAATATGACATTTGCCGGTTTACTTTTATCAACACACCGGCATTGGAATTTGATTGGATCAACACGCAAGCCGGAATCGATGTCGCCGAAGGAAAAACAGTCACCGAAGTTGTACAACCGCAAGCCGGAACCGGAATTTCGATCGACAAAACAGATCCATTGCGTCCGGTTTATTCATCGACACAAACGGCGGGATTGATAACGCAAGTTAAATTGACGTTGACACCGGCGGAAATCAAGGCAATCGGAACGACAAACATCGATTTCATCGCGGCACCCGCCGCCGGAATCATGCGAACACTTATTGGTCAACCATTTGCGGTGATGACATACGGATCCGCGCCGTACACGGCGAACAATATCAATTTATTGGTTGATGGATCCGCAACACCAATTTTTGTGTTGTCATCGTTCATCGATAGTGTGATCAACAACACAAAACGTTTTGCGCTGCAATCACCATCGGACAACGACATAATTGTTACGTCAAAAATAGTAATTGACGGAACGGATTCCGCGTTGACCGGTGATTCACCTATCACAATTTATGCGAATTACATCGATACAACATTGTAAAAAATACACACATGGCAGAAATTATAAAAACCGAAAATTTACAAGATCGTTTGAAGGGGGATTCATTTCCGGCGGTGACGTTTGTGTTTGACGATGGTGTTAATCCAACCGATTTGACCGGCGCAACGATTTTGGTTCAATTCCGGATGACGAAAAAAACCGGCGAAGTTGTCAAAACGTTGACGGATCAATCCGGAATAACGATCGCAACACCTACAAACGGAACCATTGTTTTTGATCGTTGGGAACCAATCGATTGGGCGGTTGGAAAATATTTTTATGACGTTCAAATCACGTTTCCGGATTCACGAATCAAAACACCGGTACAAGGACATGTGATGATTTTACAAGACACATCAAACATATAAAAAAATGGCGGAAATTATCAATGTGACGGTAACGGATTCACAAGAATTGATCACGGTTTCGGTTGTTGATGAACAAGAATTGATCGCCGCCGGATTGTCGCCGCGCGGTGATATGCAGA
>Ga0208645_1000926_pt1 | contig 28772 bp, 39 predicted proteins | sample VirMetDEL_Sep_01_FD_184519 | JGI IMG/M metagenome (GOLD analysis project Ga0208645, IMG submission 184519) | Aqueous microbial communities from the Delaware River and Bay under freshwater to marine salinity gradient to study organic matter... | ecosystem: Environmental > Aquatic > Marine >... | reverse complement strand
CGGGGCGAAGATGGGTATCATGCGCCCCGTGTTGCGGAGAGGTGGCCGAGTGGCCGAAGGCGCTCCCCTGCTAAGGGAGTACATCTCAAAAGGGTGTCGGGGGTTCGAATCCCCCCCTCTCCGCCATTTTGCATGATTGGTTTGTGGGTCGGTTTTAGCGGTGCGGTTTGATAAAAAACATTGAACCAAAAAGCTTGACCACCGAGTTCACAAACTTATAATGCGCACCCTCAGTGCACTCATAGCTCAGCTGGATAGAGTACTCGGCTACGAACCGAGCGGTCGGAGGTTCGAATCCTCCTGAGTGCACCATATTGTCGGATCTCAGAAATGTGGTTCGTGTTGTAGCCAGCGGTGACCTGGTTTATCAATCGCCTTTGCACTCATAGCTCAGCTGGATAGAGTACTCGGCTACGAACCGAGCGGTCGGAGGTTCGAATCCTCCTGAGTGCACCAAATCGGAAAAGGGTCTGCAGCGATGCAGACCCTTTTTTCGTTTGGGGAGTTAGCGTTTCCCCCGAACGCAGCCGTTTTCATCGAAGGTGACGGTGCGTGTCCTGCCCTTATCGTTGCTGTAGCGGTACTGCATCTGGCCATTGCGAGTGGCCACCGTGTCGGGTGTGCCGAAGGTGCTCTCGATATCGGTGCGGGTCATGCCGGGATGAATCTGCTTTTTGATCAGCGCATCTCGCCTTGCGCTCCCGGTTATGCGGTTTCCGCATCCATCATCCTGTGCGCCTACAACGGTAAGGCTTCGCGCCGACTCTTTTTTTGACGTCTTACGTCGTCCTTTAGATTTGGCCAGAGGTACGGCTTTGCCGGAACTGGGTGTGGGATTCGCTGCCTCCTGAATCTGAGCGGTCTGATCGATCGGGCATCCCTGTCGAGTAAACGTGAGGTTCCCTGCGGCGTCACTGCAGCGATAGATGCTTGCAGCAAACGTTGGGGCGGTGGAGAGGAGAAGGGCACAGCAGCTTCCTGCGATCAGTTTGTTCATAGTCGTCCTCCTTGACGATGGGTCGAACCAGCCTAGCCAAATACCGCTTGGCTCGCAGCGGTGCCTTTCCGCAACGTGAATGCGTCCACATTGATAGCGCGATCCTTCGGTGGCGACGCGCAAGCGATTGTATTGCCTGTATTTCGCGGTCGTGCATCACAGTTGCGGTGGTATTATTGCGCGGTCCGCCCGTTTGGGCTTCTGGATCCGCCTCATGGATTTGCCCAGTAGTCGTATAAAACCCTCGCTTGCCAATCACGTTTTGAATGATTGATCCCCTGGCGCGCTCCAACCGCTGGGGGTGGAGTGCGCCATGACTGAAGTTGAAGCAAAAAAGCCGCAGGAAAGTCTCCAGGATCGTCTGGCGCAGGTCGTCGAGTTGCTCCACCGGCACAGGATCGTCGAGGATCTGGCGCATCGTCAGAGTCAGGAAGGGCAGCATCAGGATCTTGTCGAAAACCTGGTGCATCGTCAGAACCTCGTCGAACTGCAGCGCAAGCTGGAGGCGCTGCACCCCGCTGACATCGCGCATATCCTCGAAGCTTTGCCCCTTGATGACCGCCTGACGGTCTGGCAGCTGGTCAAGTCCGATCGCGATGGCGATATCTTGCTCGAGGTTTCCGACGCGGTCCGCGAGACGCTGATCGCCGACATGGACGATCACGAGCTCCTCGCTGCTGCCAAGGAAATGGACGCCGACGAACTGGCGGATCTGGCGGCCGAGTTGCCGCGAGACGTCGTTCACGAGCTAATGGAAACGCTGGATGCGCAACAGCGTGAGCGTGTCCGCTCGGCCTTGTCTTACGAGGAAGATCAGGTTGGCGCTCTGATGGACTTCGAGATGGTCACGATCCGCGAGGACGTAAGCCTTGAAGTGGTGCTGCGCTACCTGCGACGGCTGAAGGAGCTGCCCGGTCATACTGACAAGTTATTCGTAGTCGATTACGACGGCGTGCTCAAGGGCGTTCTACCCATCAAGCGATTGCTGGTCAATGATCCGGAGCGGCATGTGGCCGAGGTGATGGCCAGTGATCCAGTGACATTCCATCCGGATGAGGATGCGTATGAGGCGGCTCAGGCATTCGAGCGCTACGACTTGGTTTCGACACCGGTAGTAGACAAAAGCGGCAAGCTTATCGGGCGCCTGACCATCGACGAGATGGTTGACCTGATCCGTGAGGAGAGCGAAAGCGAAGTGCTCAATATGGCGGGTCTGCGCGAAGAAGAAGACATCTTCGCCTCGGTCTGGAAATCGCTGCGTAACCGTTGGGCCTGGCTTGCAGTCAATCTCATCACTGCCTTTGTTGCCTCGCGTGTGATCGGCCTATTCGATGGCTCGATCGAGAAGCTAGTTGCATTGGCTGCGCTGATGCCGATAGTCGCTGGCATTGGCGGCAATTCAGGCAATCAGACCATCACCATGATTGTCCGAGCAATGGCTCTGGACCAGATGGGTACCGGCAACAGTGCTCGCTTGCTGCGCAAGGAGGCTGGTGTTGGGATGCTGAATGGCTTGATATGGGGTGGGGTTATCGGTGTCGTGGTCTACTGGCTTTACGGCAGCTGGTCGTTGGGTGTGGTGATGACTGCGGCGATGACGCTCAATCTTTTGCTGGCGGCCTTGATGGGCGTGCTGATTCCGGTGACTTTGGCGCGAATGGGGCGAGACCCGGCGCTGGGTGCCAGTGTCATGATTACTGCCGTTACCGACAGTGGCGGTTTCTTTATTTTTCTCGGGCTCGCAACAATTTTTCTTCTCTGACTCGTTCCGCCTGCGTCGACTTGGCGTTTGCCTTGCGCCTGTTGTTCGGGCTACTGTTCTGAGGTTTCGCACTAGCGAAGGCCCTAACTCGAAGCGAATAACAGGCGGCTCGAGCCGCTGATAGAAAGGGAATCCCGATGACCCCCAGCGAACTCCTCCTAGAAGGCGTCGAACTTATGCTGTTCGGCTTAGGTTCCGTTTTTGTCTTCCTCGTGTTGTTGATTGCTTGCATTCGCCTGATGTCTTTTGTGATCGGCCGCTTCGACAGTGCGCCCACCGCTCAGTTGGCTTCCAGCGAACCCGCCGTGGCTGAAGTGGATGCCGATCTCATTACGGCAATCCAGACCGCTATCCATCAGCACCGCGCTCGTCGTGGTTGATTCAGAACAGGGAGTTCCCTTCATGACATCTGTCAAACAGCCGCTCGGCATTACCGATGTGGTGCTTCGTGATGCGCATCAATCCATTCTGGCTACCCGCGTTCGCCTTGAAGACATGCTACCGATTGCCGGCAAGCTCGATCAGGTTGGCTTCTGGTCGGTCGAGTCCTGGGGCGGGGCAACCTTTGATTCTTGCATTCGTTATCTGGGCGAAGATCCCTGGGAGCGCATCCGCGAACTGAAGAAGGCGATGCCCAACACTCGGCAGCAAATGCTGCTGCGTGGCCAGAACCTGCTGGGCTATCGGCATTACGCCGATGATGTGGTTGAAAAGTTCGTCGAGCGAGCTGCGGCTAACGGCGTCGATGTGTTCCGTGTGTTCGATGCGATGAACGATCCACGCAACCTGGAAACCGCTCTGCGCGCGGTCAAGCTGCAGGGCAAGCATGCGCAAGGTACCATTTCCTACACCACCAGCCCGGTGCATACCCTGGAAATGTGGGTCGACCTGGCCAAGCAGATCGAGGACATGGGTGCCGACTCGGTGGCGATCAAGGACATGGCCGGCATTCTCACGCCGTATATGGCCTATGAGCTGGTCTCGCGCTTGAAGGCAAGCCTGTCCATTCCGATCCATATGCAGTGTCACGCCACGGCGGGCCTTTCCACAGCTTCCATTCTCAAAGCGGTCGAGGCGGGGATCGATAATGTCGATACAGCCATTTCCTCCCTCTCAATGACCTATGGACATTCGCCAACCGAGTCGGTGGTGGCGATTTTCCAGGGCACCGAGCGCGATACCGGGCTCGATCTGCTGCTGCTGGAAGAGATCGCTGCGTACTTCCGCGAGGTGCGCAAGAAGTACGCAAAGTTCGAAGGCACGCTCAAGGGTGTTGACTCGCGCATCCTTGTGGCTCAAGTGCCGGGTGGCATGCTGACCAATATGGAAGGCCAATTAAAGGAGCAGGGCGCACTCGACAAGTTCGATGAGGTGCTCGCCGAGATTCCTCGCGTGCGTGAAGATCTCGGGTTCATTCCGTTGGTAACGCCGACCTCGCAAATCGTCGGTACCCAGGCCGTCATCAACGTGCTCACCGGTGAGCGCTTCAAATCTATTACCAAGGAAACCGCAGGCATCCTCAAGGGCGAGTACGGAGCGGCACCAGCCCCGTTCAATGTCGAACTGCAGCAGCGCGTCCTCGACGGTGCAGATGTCATCACCTGCCGCCCGGCCGACCTGCTGCAGCCGGAAATGGAGAAGCTAACGGCCGAGCTGAAGGGGTTGGCGCAGGAAAAAGGCATCAAGCTGGCCGAGAACGAGATTGATGACGTCCTCACCTATGCGTTGTTTCCTCAGATCGGCCTTAAGTTCCTTGAAAACCGAGGCAATGCCTCTGCTTTCGAACCGGTGCCGACCGGCAAGGAGCAAGCGCCACGGGAGGCGGGCGTACCCGAGGTCTACACCGTCGAAGTCAACGGCAAGTCCTTCGTAGTTCAGGTCAATGAAGGCGGTGACATAGAGGGCATCAAGGCTATTGGCAGTGGCTCCGCCGCCCCGTCGACGGTCGCTAGCGCGCCGGCGTCTGGTACAGGCGAACCTCAACCGGCTCCGTTAGCTGGCAATATCTTCAAGGTTCTCGTGCAGCCCGGTCAGCTGGTTCAGGAAGGAGATCTGGTGATCATCCTCGAAGCCATGAAGATGGAAACTGAAATCCGTGCGTTCAAAGCCGGCACCGTTTCAGGTGTGAACGTCAAGGTCGGCGACGCGGTGTCGGTGGGCGATAGCCTGCTGACCATCGCTTAAGGAGCGCTGCATGGATAAGTTGCTCAAGCTGTGGCACAGCACTGGTCTTTATCATATAGAGCCCGGTCAGCTGCTGATGATCGTGGTGTGTCTGGGGCTGATCTATCTGGCGATTCGCAAGGGGTTCGAACCCTTGCTGCTGATCCCAATCGGATTTGGCGGCGTGCTTGCCAATATTCCCGTTGCCAACATGGCCGAGGGTGCGGGCATCCTCCACCTGTTCTATGAAGTGGGTCTGCCGACCAGTGTGTTCCCGTTGTTGATATTCATGGGCGTCGGCGCCATGACAGACTTCGGTCCAATGCTGGCTAACCCCAAGACTTTGCTGCTCGGTGCGGCGGCGCAATTCGGTATCTTCGCCACCTTGCTTGGTGCCCTGTCGCTTGCGGCAATGGGGGTTCCGGGGATGGAATTCACACTGCGTGAGGCTGCTTCGATTGCGATCATTGGCGGTGCAGACGGCCCCACTTCAATCTTCGTTACGGCAAAGCTCGCGCCGCATCTGCTGGGGCCGATCGCTGTCGCGGCCTACTCTTACATGGCGCTGGTTCCGTTGATTCAGCCACCCATCATGCGAGCGCTGACGACCAAGGAAGAACGCGCCATTGTCATGACGCAGCTGCGCCATGTCGGTCAGGCAGAAAAGATCGTCTTTCCGCTCATGCTTGCTCTGCTGGTGGGTTTGCTACTGCCGGATGCCGCGCCGCTAGTAGGCATGTTCGCCTTTGGTAACCTGTTGCGAGAGTGCGGGGTCGTGGATCGTCTGGCCGACACCTCGCGTAACGCGCTGATCAACATCGTGACCATCGCGTTGGGGTTAACTGTTGGCTCTAAGCTGTCCGCAGAAGCCTTCCTGCAGATGAAAACCCTTGGGATCTTGCTGCTTGGAATGGTTGCCTTCTGTGGCGGTACGGCGGCGGGCGTGCTGATGGCCAAGGTCATGAACATGTTCAGCGCGAACAAGATCAACCCGCTGATTGGGTCGGCCGGCGTTTCGGCAGTGCCGATGGCGGCGAGAGTATCGAACAAGGTCGGGCTTGAGGCGAATCCTCAGAACTTCCTGCTCATGCATGCCATGGGCCCGAACGTAGCGGGGGTGATTGGCTCGGCTGTTGCGGCGGGCGTTCTGCTTAGCTTTGTAGGATAGCGCCACTGCTGATGCGTGGCGTGGGAAAGAGGCACGAGAAAATGCCTACGCTGATAAGGCGTAGGCATTTTCGTTTCATGGTGCTGGTAAATCCACCCTATCGCCAGGGTGGCTAACAATGCGTCTTACCAAATGCAAACCGCCCTGTCGTGCTGTCAGGGCGGTTTGCGCTAGTCGTCAGTACTGAACGGATTCAATCTTCTTCTTTCGCAGCTTCGGCATCCTGCGCGATAAGGGCGATCAGTGCGTTTTGCTGACGGTGGGCCAGCTGGCGAAAGCGTTGCAGCAGTTCGCGCTCATGCAGCGACAGTTCCGGGCTGTCCAGGCGCATTGCGGAATCGTCATCAAGCGCACCTTCTTGAAGAAGGCTTTGCTCTAGGCGAGCAATGATCTCGGAGTTCATGCTTCGATGGTGGTTCCGCGCAACCTCTGCAATGCGCTCTCGCATTCCGTCTGGGAGCCGAACCACGAATTTGTCAGCCGTACGGCTGGAGTATACTGCCTGCTTCATTGGGCGCATATTAAACCGGTTAGTCAGGTGGGCGATGGTGGCTTATTGCCGTTCTAGTCACCGGTCTGACACCAAACAGCACATGCTGTTCCACGACCTGCGAAAAAGATGCTGGACAACTTAATGACGCCAATTATACGGCGACAAAAGCAGGAGTAAAGGCTCTGTGGTGGCCAATAGCCTTTATTGTGATCCAGCGCTTATCTCGTCTGCGTCGCTAGCGCAGCACTGGGTCGAATTTGATTCGCCGACCTAGCAGCAGCGTAATCGTAAACAGCACCGCGAATAGCACTGTGCCGCCTGTGACAAGCGTATCCCAGAACTCAGGAAGGGTTGAGCCGATACTCAGGGCGCCGCACAGCATGCCAAGCGCAAGGAATAGATATCCGTAAATAGACATTTTCATCTCCGATAAAGCCTGCATGTAGCCATCTTGGTCTAGAAAATCCAGCGCTGTGCCTGAGCGGGCTTGCTTTGCGCGCTGCTGCTAATGGTGCTTGCCGGCACAGAAAGCCTAGGTGTGGTCACCTGGGAGGGGGTCGATGCTGTCTTCATAAGGTCCGTTGTTGGCATGGTCTCAAGCAGCGGAATTGCGACAGCGGCCAAAAGGGCGGTACTGAGTAGGTAGGCTGGGCGTGGCATCGGCGTCTCCTTCGCGTTACGGTCAGGTAATTAAGCACCTCTCGTGCCAACAGGTTGTTGGTAAATAACCTATATATATCAATGAGTTAGCGGTGATTTTCAGATTTGGCCAATGCGCTTTGCAAGATTTCCGCTTCTCGTTCATGCAAAATGCAATGGGCGGTGTGTGCTGTCATGGTCAGCCATTGGGCGTTGCTGCTTTATAAGTGGGGCGGGCATGACAAACGAGCCAATGCTCGCTAACATGCTGCCGCCCGCGTGTCCCAGTAGCTCAATTGGATAGAGCATCCCCCTCCTAAGGGGAAGGTTGTGAGTTCGAACCTCGCCTGGGACGCCAGTTATTCCGCACCTTCCAGTACTTTTAGGCCTCTTGAGTGCTGCTCCCATGGGTGCAATGTGGGTGCAAAAGAAAAGCCCGCCAGCGCAAAGCATGACGGGCCTTTCCCCATTCCAGACTCGCTCTGGTCAGGATCTAGCGCAGCCTCTCGCGGGCTAGATGGTGTTGGCTGTCGCCGGCCCCGGAGAATCGCTAAGGAAATAGGCCGCACAGCGTGACGGGGTTTTGCTGAATCGAGGCACGAACCGTCTAATCCTCGTCCTGGTTATCCCGAAGGCCGTCCAGGCTACGGACGAAAAACTATTTGATGGTCGTGACCTCACACAGCAGGGTCATTTCGGACATATCGTTGTTCGGCAGGATGGCTTTCACGTTGTACTGCTTGCCGTGGTAGATCAGCCGCCATTCGGTCGTCAGGTCGGCGCGGTACGGCATCGTCACCTTCACGCTGAGCAAGGTCTGCAACTGAGCGGCGGCGAAGTATTCATCGCCCGACACGCTGTCGATAGCGGCCCATTCGGTCGCAACGGTAGACCAGCCTTCTTGCCAGCCCCCCATACCATCGGAAACGCGGGTCAGCTTTTGGAGTTCGAGCGGGTGGCGGCGGCGTCCGATTCTCATCACAGCACCGCCATCGTGCGATAGGGAGCCAGCAGCAGCGTATAGGCCGTGCCCTCGTACAGGATGCGGTCAGCTTGGCGCTCACGGTTGACGTACAGGTCAGCGGTCAGCAGCAGGACGGCGGCTTGAATGGGTTCCGGCATCGGGTCGGGCAGATCGTCGCCCAGGTATTCCTCAACGTGCCGGGTGGCGGCGTCCAGATAGAGCTGGATCAGCCCGTCTTCCAGGGCGTGCATGACGCGCAGGTGTTGCTTGGCTTCGGCCACGGTAATCATACGAAAAACACCTCAGTATCAATTTCAATGGGGGCGGCTGCGGCTTGGGCGGCGCCCATTGCCATTGCTAGGGCTTGCAGGCCGTCGATGCGGCCCGTGCGGCGGGACTTGTCCAATTTGCGCCCCCCGCTAGGGTCTTTGGTGGCGACGGCATTCGCGGCGCACATACTCAGCACCGGGTGGTTGCCGTGGGCGATGCGTTCGTTCAGCAGCTCGGCTTCCAGGGCGTCGAGTGCCGGGGCCATATCCTTAAAGCCCTGCCCGAACGGCACGAGCGGCAGGTCGAGGCCCAGGCGTTCGAGTTCCTTCTTGAATATGTCCATCCGCCAGCGGTCGAAGGCGATTGACTGAATGTCCACGTCGGCCAGGATCTCGGCCATCTCTGCGGCCACGAACTCATAGTCCACCGTCGCGCCGGGTGTCGTGCGCAGAAAGCCTTCAGCAGCCCACTGGTCATACGGGGCGCGGTCTTTCTTGGCGCGGTCGAACAAGCCCTGTTCCGGCGTCCAGAAGTACGGGCGAACCTGCCAGACGCCAGCGGCCTTGCCGATCAGCACAAGCGCCGTCAGGTCGGTACGGGCGGACAAGTCCAGGCCGGCATACACGAGACCGTCAAACGGCTCAGGCTCAGCGCCACAAGCTGCCCACACGTCAGGCGATATAAACGGGCTGTCGAGGCTCACACGCTGGTTTAACAGCAGGTTGCGGACGGTGTTGCTCATGGATGGCATACGGGCGGCTTGCTGCATTTGCTCGCGTAGATCGTCCTCGGAGCGGAACAGGCCCAGCGCCGGGTTGGCGGCTTTCCAGGCGTCTTCATCCAGCAGGTCGCAGCCCTTCGGCGCGGTGTACAGGTGGCAGACGATGCGCGGGTCTTTCGAGCGTTTGGCGTCGTCCAGTTGGATCGAAAGCCAATCCGCATCTGAGGCCGCTTGCGTGCTGATGATGATTTGCAGCGGGTTGGCGTGCGCTCCAGATGCGGTCAGCAGCGCGTCGATAAAGTCAGACTGCGGCCCGCGGACCTGCCCGATTTCGTCGAGCACACAAAAAACAGGGGAAAGTCCGTGGGCGGTCTTGCCGTCAGCCGCCAAGGCGCGGAACTCGGTATTCAGTGGCAGGCCGATCAGGCGTTTGCCACTCGGCACGATGCGGACAATCTTCGATAGCGCGGGCGATAGCTGGACCATCTTGGACGCCAGGTTGAACACTAGCGCGGCCTGGTCACGGCTCATGGCTCCCGACACAAGCTGGCTGTTCTGCCTGGCTTCAGGCCCGACCAGATGGGCGAGGATCAAGCCGGCAGTCAGCCCGGATTTTCCGCACTTCCTGGCGATGCTCAAGATAGCGCGCCGGGTGCCGGCCGGGTTGTCGTACACGTCGCGGATGAACTGTTTCTGAAACTCAGCCAGGACCAGCGGCTTGCCCACGTCCGCACCTTCCGGCGTGACGCAGTAGCGTTCCACGAAGCTGATGATCTTCTCGGCCCTGGTCAAACTACCGGATTCCCGGTGATTTACGGCGCTCATTGCATCGTCGCCAAGGTGGGGATCAGGTCGTCATCCAGTTGGGCGCGGGCGTCACGCTCCAGGGCGGCACCTTTCGGCAGATCCTCGGCTTTGCCCACGGTGGCGATGGTGTCCACCTTCAACTGTCGGCCAGTGGCCAGGGCGCGGCGGCTCATGTTTTCGAGGATGGCGATTGCTGGGTGGGCTTTGCCGTCCAGAATGAATCCCTCGTCCTCGATCTGCTGGTGCAACTGCTCGATGTCGGCATAGGCGCGGGCAAGGTTGCCGGCCAGGATCAGGTCAGCATCCGTCCAGGTATCACGCGGGCGAGCGGTCACGATGGCATTCCAGAACGGTCTGGCTGCCTTCCCTACGCGCACAAACGCAGGCGGCGCTATAGGGCCAAGCGCAACGGCCTGAGCGGCTGCTATGGCGGCTCTGGCGCTGTCTGAGCGGGGGCGGCGTGGGGTGGTTTTCATAGCGGTTAGCGTTGAAAGAGCAGGGACCGAGCGGTTTTGCTATCGCCGGTTGCTGGTGATTTATTCCAAGGGTGATCCGGGTCGAGCGGTCGCCCGTTCACGTCGCAGCCCAAATAGACGCCCTTACCCATACTTGCCGCCGTCTTGACCGAGTGGCATTCATGGCAGAGCGCGGCCAGATTCTCCCGGCTGTTGTCGTCGCTGTAGTCCTCGCGGCTGTCCTCGATGTGATCCACGTCCGTTGCTGGCACTACCAGACCACGCGCTGTACACATACGGCACAGCGGTTCCTCAGCGAGTACCTGAGCGCGCAGACGCTTCCAGGCGGCGCTGTTAAGACTTAACGTCCTACGCTTCTTCACGCGCCACCTCGTTAACTGGCTTGTTAACTTCGTCCAGTCCTTCGATGCTCGGAAGGTTCTCGATGCGGCGGACCTCAGACCGGAGCATCCAGCCGTCCTCGATGCCGCGCTGATAGAAGTTGGCGCGGTTCAGCGAGTCGCCGCGCAACAGGGCTTCTACGTTGTGTTCAACGAAGAACGCGGGGTTCGTGATGCACGCTCGGTTGACTGCCTGCTCCCACATAACGAGATGACGGCGAAGGGTGTTGGTCACGAAGAAGCGGGCCAGCTCGACCACGTTGCTGTAGTTGGCCGCTTCCATGTCGCCAATCATCACGGGCGGCACACGGAACAGACGCGCCGTCTCGACGATGGACAGGCGCCGGGCTTCGATCCACTCGGCATCCTCAAGCGTCATGCTCACGGTCTTAAACGTCGCGCCTTGCGGCAGAACGGCGGTCTTGCCGTGGTTACTCACACCGGATTGACCAGTAGCCCAGCTTTCGCGGATCTGGCCTGCTTGCTCTTTCGTGGTGCCGGGTGCTGTCTCGATAACGCCCGATAGCTTGGTGCCCTGCTCGAACATCTTGGCGCCGTGGGTACGCTCGGCCAGGGCCAGGCCGATAGTGTCGCGGGCTACTTGGATCGGGCTGCGGCCCAGGATTCCATCGTCGGAGTGGTAACGCAGGTGCAGGACTTCATCGGCCAGCAGGCGGCGCTGATTGCCTTTGCCGTCAACGTGGTCATAGACCAGATTGCCCAGGCTCGAACGCAGCACGGTCACCGAGTCGGGGTGCATCGGCAGCAGGGCTTTAACCGAACCGTTCGGGTTCCACACGATTTCCGCATAGGCATTACCACGCAGCAGGACGTGACGTTGCATTTGCTCGCGGAACTCCAAGGCGGTCTGGTAGTTGTTCGGCGCATCGTGCAGCAGACGATAGAGCGGATGGGTTTTCGCCTTCTCGCGTCCGTTGTCGGTGTTGTGGTAGACGTCGAGCGGCAGGCTGCCCACCGTCTCACTGATGGCCGCCACGCAGGCATAGACGGCGCTGATGCCCTCGGCGGTCGTGGTGTTCACGTCTACACCGGCCACGCCAGGAAAGCCCGTCAGGCGGTCGTAGTAGGTGTCGAATGCCGGGGTCGTCGGCTCGGGGCTGGATCGTTTGAACAGGCGCGGAAATTTCACTGGCAAGCCTCCAGATACAGACGGGCAAGGCGAACCGAGCGCGGCAATTTGCTACGAACTTGGACGCTGGTTGCGTCATAGGCCGGATTTGCGGTGATTGTTATCTCGAACAGATCAACATCGCGCAATTCACGAACAGGCTTCGCGCCTTCGGCCCAGGTGTCGCGAACAGGTAGAAACCCGAACGAACAGCCGGCCACGTCGCCACGTTTCACCAGCTCGGCCAGATCGCGGCCCAAGGTGGTGTCGGGAAGGTCCAGCTCGAAAGCCAGCCCCTCGGAATCTTCGGACAGTCGCAGAGTGCCGGCACCCAGGCGACCGAGCAGCGACTTGCCGTCATGCTCGTAAATCGCCCGGATGTTTCCAGCAGAAGCGGCGGCAAGCGTCCGGGTGAAGGCACCGGGGCGGATGACTTCCACAAACTCGCCCAGGTCCGTCTCAGAGTTGAACCGAGCGGCATAGCCGGTCAGCTTGCGTCCGTCAGGCTTCAGCCCATTGCTTGCGCGCCGTTCCATTGCTTAGACCTCGGTCGCTACGACGAAGCCTTGCGGGTGGCGCACGGCGGTGTCTACGGTGGCCATCGCGCGAACCTGAATGCCGCCACGGCTGTAGGCCGGCTCAGCGTATGGGTTCACCAGAATGTCCACCTCGGACCAGACGCCGAGCATGACTTGCGAGAAGTCACCGAGGATCAGCTTGCCGGCCGGGACGTTCTTGCTAGCAGCCAGGGCCAGGCCAGCCATAGCGCCGTTGTCGTACAGGAAGCCCGAACCGGAACCGGCGACCTTCTCAGCAGCAGCCAGGGCGGTGCGGATGGCGGCAGTGGTCAGCCAGCGGCCGTTCTGGATATCCACGTCATCGAGCATTTCCAGCATCGCCAGAACGCCGGCCCAAGTGGTCGGAACGTCGCCGGCAGCTTGGATGCCCACGGTATTCAGGATGCCCAGCGGCTGCCCAGCCAGACCGGAACCGTTGATGATCGCGGCGTCGATCTGCTTGGCGATCAGGAACGAAAGATCCTCGCGGACCAGTTGTTCAATGGCCGGGGCGCTCTGCTGAATGAGCTGGCGGGACATTTCAGATTTGCCGCCGACGTGCTTCGGGGTCAGCGTGACCTGATCGAAAGACATTTCCGCTTCTGGTACGGCCTGGCCTTCAGTAACCCAGCCGGTTTCGAGGCCGCTGCCGAACTTCGGAACAGCGACGTTGCCACGCAGGCCGGTCATCACGCGCACGCCCATCTGGCGAGCCAGCAGAGCCTCACGCAGCGGGCCGATGTAGTCCTGAGCGCGGTGATCGGTGCCTACCAGCTCGGGAGCGGTCGCGGTGGTGTTGGCGCGCTTCTCGAGACTGGCGAAGGGTACGAAGGCGCCCTCGGCTTTGCGGCCACTGCGGCGTTCAGCTTCGCGGGCATATTCAGCCTCGGCACCGTCCAGGCTGCGGCCTTCCATCTGAGCGCGAATCACGCGGGTGACGCTCACGGAGTCGGCCAGACGGTCGAAGTCGGCAGACGGTGCGCCTGATACCGGAGTGCCGGCAGCGCGGCGTTCTACTTCGCCCAGGTACTCGGCACGCTCAACCTGAGCGGACAGGGCGCGCTCTTCGGTCTTGAGGGTGTCGAATTGCTTGGTTTCGTCGGCAGACAGATCGCGGCCTTCTGCGGCTGCGGCATCTACCAGGGTTTTCATGGCGGCGACCTTGGCGGAGCGCTGCTCGCGTAGGGCGGAAATCTTCATTCGTTGATACCTGTATGGTTGTATGACACGCAAATATAGTTTACGTGTATATCCATACAGTATCAACAAAACTATTGACAGTTTTTAGGTATACGTTGTAAGCGTTTGGCGAGTGAGGCGTTTTGGTCTCAGTGAGACGTTTTGGTCTCGGTGGGTGCTCCCTATTGAGGGAATACCCTCTGCCTTGATAGCGGGAAACCCCCGGTCTTGATCGTGGGAAACCGCCGATTTGGTCCGAGTCGGACAGGTTGGTCTGTCTCGCAGTGCTGGGAATGGCACTTAGTGTCGAAAACGACACAGTGTGTCGATTCCTACACAGTGGCGGGGTGGCTCCAGTGTGGTGCTTTCGCCACTCTGGAAACCCAGCGATAACCCAGCCGGTTAGGGTTGGGTTTCAACGGGCGTTGAACAGGTGTTAAACGATCGCTGAACGCTTGGTGCACGAAACGTGCTCAGCTCTGAGCGCATTAAAAACCCCGCACGGCGGCGGGGTCTGGTGGGTCAGTGGATGCGCCGCGTATCGAGCGAGGCCAGATCATCGTCGCTGAGCACGCCGGCTGCGAATAGGCCCTGCAGGAAGCCCGACAGCATCTTGGTATCGAGCTCGCCCCGGTCGGCGTCGGCCTGGTACAGCTCCAGCGCGGCGACCGCTCCGTCACAGTGGGCGACCATGGGTGCGATCTTGGCGAACAGTGCGCGTTCTCCCGGCTTCATGGCTCGTAGCGCTCCAGCAGCTTGCCAAGGCGCTTCGCGATCCCGTCCAGGGCGATGGTCCGGTTCGGGTCCATCTCGCGGTCACGGAGCTGGCAGAGGTCGGAGAAGATGCCGAGCAGCATCGCCTGGCCGAATTCATCGATGTGGGCGCCTTGGTCGGGTATCACTCCGGCGTCTTGGTCGATAGAAACGATTGTTGCGCTCATTTATCACCCCCACGCTGGATGCGCTCGGCCTCGCTATCCATGTAGCCGTTCAGGTCATCAGCCAAGTATTGGCCCAGCGCAGCCAGATCGGCGCCGTCCCGCCCGTCGTTGTGCTTTGCGTCGAGCTGAATGGCTCGCATAACAGCGGCAAGGTGTTTGCCCTGGTCACGCGCAAAAATAGCCAGGTTGCACGCTTCGGCATTCATTGCCCCACCTCCGCGCCATCTTTCACGGCGTCGACGATGGCCTTCGCGGTCTCAAGCGTGTGATGAAGCAGCCAGGCTTGATTGCCGTCCAGCGGCGTTTCACCCATTGCGGCTGCGTAGATCGGGCCGGTCAGAAGAGACAAAAGGTTTGACGCCTGTTCTAGTGCTGCTGCGGCTGGAACTCCAGGGCGTACGGCTAGCAGGTCTTTAAGCGGCGATACGCCTGCCTGACCTTCATAAGCCAGAAACGTAACTACAGCGGTGCGCGGGTCGAACTGTTCTGCGATGGTAGTCATGGTTGCTCCTTGTGCCGCACCGGTCCCCCTCCCTAGGTTCACGGTGCCGCGTGAATGTGTGTTGGTTATCTGTTGTTGCTGGCCTTACTTGAAGCAGCTCGTCGGTGAGCTACGCCTTACTGGGTGGTAGATATCTAAAAGGGTGTGCACTTTCTGCACACGTAGAACGGCGATTACGGTGCACTTTCTGCACATATAGAAGGGCGCCCGAAACAGAGCCATACGAAACCGTACGGACGCGGTTTTCTACTTGTGCAGTTTCTGCACCGGTACGTGTGCAGTTTCTGCACTGGAAGAAATTGAGCCGAACAAGGTTGGCAGTGGGCGCAACGGAGCGCGGCGCGGCGCAACTTCCAAGTCCTTGCCAGGACATTCGTCGATAGGCAGCCAGGTAACTGCATACAGGGCGCACCTGGCGCCGTGCCGGTTGAACAGGCTGCTTCTGGTCTGAATGATCCATCCGCCTTCCTCCAGGTCGGCCAGCGCCTTCTGTAACGTGTGCGCTGAGCCGATGCCCCAATCTCTCGCCATGGTTCGAGTGGCGGACAGGTCGCCGTTGTTCTCGCCGTTGTACTGCGCCAAGAGCTCCACCAGAACTCCGCGCGCGACGAAGCTCAGCGATCTGTAGCCGGCCGACTGAATCATGGCCTTCTGCAGCATCGCGAACGGCGGCGCCTTCGTCTTGGTGTTGCCTTTGCTTTTGCGAATAGCCATTCCTGTCATCCCTCAGAAGGCCGGCAGAGGGTCAGTCCGCCGGCTAGTGGCCGTCAGGCCGCTTCTGCAACGAGGACGTACAGTCCGACCCGGTGAGGTCTCCGGCCGAACTCGGTTGGCTCGTATGCCCATTCGGTGAGAATTCCCCAGCCCTTACGGCGGAGATAACGAACGGTGCTTGGCGGGTGGACGATGTCTAGCTCCTGAGCCGCACGAATCGTCGTGATGGGCCCAGTGCGGAGGGCTTGAACGAGTCGCAACGCCTGCGCCTCAGTTGTGTGGTTTACCGGGGAGGGGATATCTGGCACGATGTGGTCCTCGCGTTGGTGCTCGCCAATGTGGTTTTGCTCTGGGCAGAGCTGCAACTCTGCCTCGAGCGTCCTCTCTTCGTTTTTCCTCATACGACCTCCAGTCGATACGCTCCAAGATTTCGGAGCAGTTCGAGATCCGCCAACTTGGCGGTCCCTGGTAGGTTCAGCCAGCCCAGCACGGCGCCGGCCTTACCAATCAGTTTTACCTTCAGCGTTTCGGTGTTCACCGAGCGTTCTCCTTTGCCATCCGATTCAGCCAGGCGCGCAGTTCCTCCACGAGGATCAGGCGGCGCTTGCCTGCCTTGAACGACACGAGGTCGCCACGGGCGATGGCTTCATAAACGGCGGAGCGAGTTGTGCCGGATGCGCGAGCGGCTTCTTCAGGCCCGACGGCGAGGGGTTGCAGGGTTGCGAGTTGGGTCATGGTCTTCTCCATCTGGCGAGCTAAATTGAGCCAGTGAGAGAAGGTTAGTCGTTTGACTGGTTGTGTGTCAATAGACATACAAAGCGTCAATTGATGCGTATCGAATTGTCAGGCATTCTTAGCGCATCGATCACGGAGACCACCGAAATGGCAAAAGTAGCGGCGCCTAAGAAAACGGAGACGTTGACGCTGCGTCTCGACCCTAAAACGAAGTATGCGATAGAGCTTCTTGCCCGCGATCAGAAGCGAACGCTAGCCGGGGCAATCGAATGGGCGGTCCAAAAAGCGATGTCGAGCCAAGAGGTCGGGGCTTCTTTGGGGGTGTGCTCGTTCCAAGAGCTAGTCGATCAAACGTGGACGCCAGACGAATTGCAACGGGTGATGAATCTCGGCGCCAATGCGGAGCACCTGCTAAGCCATGACGAAAGCTGTCTGTGGGCCGTGATAAAAAGCAATCCACTTTTTTACATGGACGCGGTGAAGGTAAACGGCCACCTTCAGCGTCATGTTTTCTTCGTCGCCAGAATCATGTATTCCGAAGCGCTGATTCGAGAGCGGGCCGAACAGCTTGCGGCACACGGAAAATTTGCGCCGATTACCCTTGATGAAATCTACGAAGCGAGCGGGGGCGACTTGCCGGCAGCTGAGAAGGCTGCGGAGGATCTAACCTTTCGTATATCCAAGGAAAAGCTGTTGAAGGGGTTCGGGGCTAAATAAGCTCCACCGCCGCCGCCTTGCTGTCCGGTGCAAGGTGGGCGTAGCGGAGGGTCATCTTGATATCCGCGTGCCCTAGCAGATCGCGCACAGTGTTCAGCGGTACACCAGCCATCACCAGCCGCGACGCGAAGTCGTGGCGCATATCGTGCCAGCGGAAGCCCACGATGCCGGCGTTCTTCAGCAGCTCCAGCCAGGCGGTTTTCACGTCTGTCATGGGCTTATCGTCTTCACCCGGGAAGATGTAGCCGGTACCGCTCGCCTGGTCGTTCCATCCCTGCAGCGTGGCCAGCGCCTCGGCGTTGAGTGGGATATGCCGTGTCTCGCTGGTCTTCGTGCCTTCGCCGGCAATGGTGAGCGTCTTGCCAGGCAAGCTAACGTGATGCCAGCGCAGGTTGAACAGCTCCCCTCGGCGCATTCCGGTATTCAGCGAGAGCAGCACCATCGGCTTGAGATGATCGGCGAAGGCTAGGGCGCGAAGGTCTGGCAAGGCCTCTCTGCCGCGTTTGGCGCGCCATTCATTCGCGCTGTCACGCTCTGCCCTGATTCGCTCTTCGCGTGCGTCTAGCGCGTCCCTGAGGGCTTTGGCTTCGTCTTTCGACAGGTAGCGGATGCGGCCGATCGAATCGACCTTCAGTTGCTTGACCTTCTCCAGGGGCGAGGCGGGCAGGTAGGCCCATTCCGCGGCGCGGCTGAATACTCCGCTGATGCTGCCCATCTTGCGATTCGCGGTGGCCGGCTTGTTGCCGCCGTTGAGCCAGGTGGTGCGGATCTGCTCAAGGTCGCGGCCTGTTATCTCATCGAGGCGACGGTGCATGATCGGCTCGAAGCTGGTGTCGAGCGTGTGCAGTGTCTTCTCGTGGCCTTTGTGGTGGGCCTTGAACCACGGCATATAGTGGTCATCGATGAACTGGCGCAGGGTAGGGGTGCCGGCACCGCGGCGGCCTTGTGTGACTGCCAACGGTTCGCCGTGCTTGCGGGCTTCGTTGAGGTATTGCAGTGCTTCCTCGCGGGCCTGCTCCAGCGTCAGGATGCCGACACGGCCGAGCGCCTTCTTGCGGCCACGCGCCCAGGTCACAACGTAGGACTTCGCCCCGGCCGCCGTCACGCGCACGAACAGGCCGGGCACGGTGGTATCGTGGATTTCGTATTCTTTGCCGGTGACTTCCAGGCTGTTCAGTCGACGCGCCGTCAGCTTCTCTCGCACGGTGTCCCCATGGGTGCAGTGTGGGTGCAAAAGTGACTATACGGAGCTGATTTACCGGATGCAACTGGACGCTAAGTGCTTGATTTGAAACGTAGGTCGTTGATTTGGAAGGGGCTTGTTTGCCCCTCCTAAGGGGAAGGTTGTGAGTTCGAACCTCGCCTGGGACGCCACATGGGAGCATTTATCCACTTGGCCTAGATGGACAGCTCCTGCAAGTCATTGCCTTTAGATCTGCTTCGATGGCACATCTCCGTGCTGATTGAAGCCGGCTTCGGCCCCTCCGTTCCGGCCTATCCTCACAACTGGCGCTTAGTGCTGGACCTACGTGCCTACTGCAGTGTCACAGCTGCACGGACGCTCGGCGGCTCCATAACGGACCGCGAACCAGCGGGTCCTTTCACGCTGCTGCCATGTTTCGGAGAAGGCGTGCCATTGCCAACGTCTCTGCTGCCACCGATCGGGTCGATCTCAGTCTCAGCCGACTGCAGCCGCCATCGACACGTACCGAGTGCCCGATAGTTCAGGCGTTCCAAGGTGGTCTGGACGTGCGGAGACGCGTTTGGGGGGGGCATTTGAAGATGGGCGCCAGGCATCACACTGGCTCAACATTCGAGCCTTTAGCTAATCACACCGTGCATAGGGTCAGCTATCAATACGAGCCGGTGTTTTGCGCTGTCGTTTTCTGCGCAGACTGACTCGCCGTTTGCTTTGGTCGCGAGCTGACGAGTAGGTGCCGGGTAGAGAGGGTGGCTTTTGATGAACGCCGATCAGTAGCGTGCGTGTTGCTGTATCAACTAAACCGGTCGGTTACCTGATCACGTCGGGCTTCGCGTTGTAGCTGATAGACGAACCGTTCAACCTGTCTCTGCGTTAAACCGCTGATTCGGTGGAAGCGTATCCCGCAGAACGTGAGATCAAGTTTCTCATCGTAGATAACGTGGCGCAGCTCAGCTGCGGTTGTTATGGCGCCGAAAGGCAAGTCTACGGAAAGTTGATCATAGACTTGGCCGGACTGTAGGCCAGCTTGTAGATTCCCTGGGAAGCTCAGCTTGCAACCTGTTGCGGACATGTCCAGGACTTTGCCCACCAGCGGTTTCCTGATCGTCTTTCCGTTCAGTTGCGCTGCGATTGGCTGCCCGCTCAGTGTGGCGCGATACGCGTTTCGCCGCTGGTGGTAGAGAATTTCGTCTGGCAGGTGAGCCCAATAGCAGCGCGCATCGTCCAATTCGCCAAGATGAACCGGATGTGGATTATTCCAGGCAATTCGCACGCCCTCGTAAAAGCCTTCTATTTGGAAAGCTTCTCCTGACGCCATTAGTCGCTCACCATCGCTAGGTATCAGCTCGTCTAATGCAAGCCAGCCCTTTTCGCGGTTTATCTCTACCAAGTAAGTCTGGTACCGCTGAGCGCGCTCGGCAAAACGGACCTGCAGCGGGATATGGTTATCCAGCAGGGGGCGTAAATTTGCCTGAATTTCGACTGGAGTCTTGAGTATCTGAGGGGGCTGAGGGCCTTCTCCCTCGGCGAAAGGACTAGACACTTGGCGTTGCTCTCCGGCATGTAACGACGACAGCCCAATGATAGCACTTTGATGCTATGCGGCTGCGGATGGTTCAGGCCTGGCTGAGCGGGCGATGATGGGTGCTTTTGGCGGCAGCTCCCCGGCGATCATAAACGTCCGGGGTCTGGGAGGTGCCTTGCAGTATTTGCAGCATGGTGCCTACGGCGCTCTGGTTGGCCCGGATAAGCTTGCCATTGCGTTCATTGGCTTTGCGGCAGTCCTCAAGGATGATCTCCAGCTGTTCTGCCTGGGCAAGGATCTCGCCGCCTATCTCCGAAGCTGCGGCAAACTGTGCCAAGCCGTTCCGGTCGGCGCTCAGCTGTGCCCTAGCTAATGCCTGGCTGCGTAGTGTGCCGTGTTGGCCCAAAAGTGCCAGCAGTGCCTGCTTTTGCGTGAGCAGCTGCTCCAGTCCACCGAGATTACGCTCAGAGAGCGCCAGATATTCCGCGTCGGTGAGCTCGCGTAGCGTTCTGGCGGTGTCGATATCGTTGGTCAGCTGCTGGAGCAATTCGGAATCTAGCATAGTGGCCTCTGTTGCACTCACGCCCGCTCGCATTGGTGTCAGGCTCAGCGCTGGCTTTCGAACGACAGTAGCTTCGACGCCACTCGCTGGCTGTCCACCTGATAGCTACCATCGGCGATTGCCTGCTTGATCTGAGCAACACGCTCTTGATCAACGGCGGGCTGCTGGTTCAACTTCTCGGTGGTCTGCTGCAGGCGCTGGGCTTCGGGGCTCAGCTGAACGCTCTCCCCCGATACCGGGCTGTTGCCGGTGGTCTTTGCTTCGTCAGTGGAGGGCTGCTGAGCCGTTGGTCGCTCAGTGTTCTGGACGTTGCCGCTACGCCCATTGCTGGTTGAATTGACGGCGCTGTTGGGCCGATTGAAATCGATAACCATGATCGAAACCTCGAATAAGTCAGGACGCTTGCCTGCTTTTCGGCAAATCCAAATAAAACTTTAGTCTTTTTTCATATGGGCGGCTGGCGTAGCGGCGTCCGACTTCACATTGCGACTTCTACCTGCCCGGGACCAACGACGCGGGCTTTGATGGTTCGTCCGGAGCGCTGGTTTTTGACTCTGATCTGAGAGCCAAGCGCGCCGTCGGACAGTGCCTCACCAGGCATTCTTACATTTATCGTAGAGTTTTTCGCGCTGATTACCACCTGGTCGCCTTTTCGGACTATTTCAGCTGCGGATAAATAGGTTGGCGGTAGCACCTGGTCGGGGAGGGCGCTGCGGGTAATCTTATTGCCCAGCACTTGGTCGAACGAGGTCAGATAGCCTTGATTGAGCAAGCTGACGTCGCGCTCGGCAAGGGTGACATCGGCTAGCTCTACGACACTCTCTCGGGCCAGGGGTCGTTTGGCTACGATTACCTCGCGGAACAAATGGACCTGTGCAGGGACGAAAACGGACCAGGGCGAAGTAGCTTCACAGCTAACTCGCACGGTAATGCGACCAACGGGTTGTGCCGGGCTTTCGAGTCTGGTCGTCAATTCTTGATCGCAGGCCGCTAGCCGTAGGCGCGGATCCAGCCTGTTAAGCTCGATCTCGTAGCGCGCCTGAATTTGACTACGCTGTAAATAGTCAGTTACTTCCTGCTCAAGAAAAGCGCGGGTCGCGTCGATAAGCTGTTCAGGTCGCGTAAAGCTTGCTGAGTCAGCCAGCTGGCTCAGCCCGCACAGAGTTGCCAATAGAAACGTTTGGAAAAGCGTCTTGCACGGATGCCGGAAAAAAGTCGTCTGTCTGCTCATGTCGTGGTTGAAGCAAGGGACGTGCCGTTTGTTGGCCGTTCAGAAACTGACTGGGCAGGCGAGACAGGTATTTTGCAAATCCGTGTTGGTAATGCATGCCACTTCAGCGCCAGATAGTCTGAGCTACAGATGTCTGCCCGCCCATCTCACACGCAAGAGGAAACTGGCATGGCCGGTGTATTGGATTCGGTTAATCAGCGTACGCAGCTGGTGGGACAGAACCGTTTGGAGCTGCTGCTGTTCAGACTGGACGGCAAGCAGCTTTATGGCATCAACGTGTTCAAGGTCAAAGAGGTGCTGCAGTGCCCTCGGCTCACGGTCATGCCTCGGTCGAGTCCGGTGGTGAGAGGGGTGGCAAACATTCGGGGAAGCACGCTTTCTATTCTCGATCTGTCCGCTGCTACCGGAAAGCCAGTGCTACAGGATTTGCCGAATAGCTTTGCCATCATTGTCGAATACAACACCAAGGTGCTTGGTTTTCTGGTCCGCTCGGTGGAGCGGATAGTCAACATGAACTGGGAAGACATTCTTCCGCCGCCTAAGGGTGTTGGGCACGACCATTATTTGACGGCCGTGACTCATGTAGATCAACAGATGGTGGAAATCATCGACGTTGAAAAGATACTCGCCGAAGTGGCGCCGGTGTCCGAAGTGCTCTCGGTCAGCATTGCGGACGAGGCAACCAGTAACAAGGCGTCAACAAGCCGGGTACTGATTGTCGATGACTCGTCTGTGGCGCGAAAGCAGATCATGCGTTGTCTACAAAATCTGGGAATCGAGGTCGTTGCGCACAATGATGGGCGGCAGGCGCTCACCTATCTGCGGAAGCTTGTAGCGGAGGGCAAGAAGCCGTCTGACGAATTCATAATGATGATTTCCGATATCGAAATGCCAGAAATGGATGGTTACACCCTGACGACGGAGGTTCGTCAGGATCCGGCTATGCGTGATATGCATATTCTGCTGCATACTTCGCTTTCCGGTGTGTTCAACCAGAGCATGGTCAAGCGGGTCGGAGCGGACGATTTTCTCGCCAAGTTTCAGGCAGATGATCTGGCCAATCGAGTGATAGAGCGGATCCGGACTACGGATAAGAATTGAGGCTTCGTCCTCTTAATATGACTGGTGGGCATTATTAGTGTCAGGTGATCCGGATTTCGATCAGTTCCGAATATTCCTCGAGAAGACGTGCGGCATTCTGCTGGGCAGCAACAAGCAATACCTGGTGTCCAGCAGGTTGAACAAGCTTATGGAGCAACAAGGGCTCAAAACGCTTGGCGATTTGGTCAGGAAGATTCAGTCCCAGCCACGTAGCGGCCTGCGCGAGCAGGTCGTGGACGCCATGACAACCAACGAGACGCTCTGGTTTCGTGACACCTATCCTTTTGAGGTGATGAAAAACCGAGTTCTGCCTGAGCTGCTGAAAAACGCGCCGGGACAGCGCTTGCGTATCTGGTCGGCGGCTTGTTCATCAGGGCAAGAGCCTTACTCGCTGTCGATGACCATCGACGAGTACGAGCGCAGTAGTCCTAGCCAGCCGAAAACGGCAGTTCAGATCGTGGCTACTGAATTGTCAGGCGCCATGCTTGCTGCATCGAAGGCAGCCGAATATGACAGTCTCGCTATCGCTCGAGGTTTATCCAGTGAGCGGCTGCAGCGTCATTTCGAGGTGAAAAGCCCGGGTCGTTGGGTGGTTAAGCCGGCAATTCGTAGTCGTGTTGAGTTTCGGGTGCAGAACCTTCTCGACAGCTATGCAGTGCTCGGCAAGTTCGATGTGGTGTTCTGCCGCAACGTGCTGATTTATTTTTCTGCTGATGTAAAGAAAGACATCCTCAAACGAATCCACGCGACGTTGAAGCCAGGCGGATACCTCTTTCTGGGAGCATCAGAAGCGCTGAACGGTCTTCCTGAGCTGTATCAGATGGTGCAATGCAGCCCGGGCATCATCTACAAAGCAAAGTAATGGTTAATTCATAGCAAAAGGCGGCAGGAATCTGTCGCTGTGGGCTGGATGAGCGGCAAAAACATAGGTCACGCTTTGCCGCTTTTGACGCCTAGGCCAATCCACTCTTCGTAAAAGTCTTATAGATCAGTCGGTTGCTGAAATGGCATGGGCTTTGCTGTAAGTTTGCTAAGCAGACTTGTACCCGGCAAAGGGCTAGATCATGAGCATCAGTTTCGACAAGGCACTCGGCATCCATGAGAAGGCGCTCGGTTTTCGCGCTCAGCGTGCCGAGGTGCTTGCCAACAACATTGCCAACGCTGACACCCCTAACTACAAAGCGCGTGATCTGGATTTCAGCTCGGTGCTTGCTGCGCAAAACAGCAAGAACCAGGGCGGATTCGGCGTGGCCGTGACCAGCAGCAAGCATATTGCCGCCGAAGGCATGGAGATTGCCGATCCCGGCTTGCGTTTCCGCACGCCGGCGCACGCTTCGCTCGATCAAAACACTGTTGATGCCCAGGTTGAGCAAGCGGCCTATGCCGAGAATGCTATCGACTTTCAGGCAAGTTTCACGTTGCTCAACAGTAAATTCCGGGGGCTCATGAGCGCCCTGCGCGGCGAATAAAAGGAGCAAAACCATGTCCCTCAGCAGTGTATTCAGCATCGCCGGCAGCGGCATGAGTGCCCAGAGCACTCGTCTTAACACCATTTCCAGCAACATTGCTAACGCCGAAACGGTGTCGTCTAGCGTCGATCAGACTTATCGCGCGCGTCACCCCGTGTTCGCAACCGTGCTGCAGCAGACCAACGGGTCGCCGAACGAGTCGTTGTTCGCTGAGCAGGACCAGGCAGGGGCAGGCGTGCAGGTGCTGGGAGTGGTCGAAGACCAGAGCGAACTGCAAGCCCGGTACGAGCCCAACCATCCGGCGGCGAATGCCGAAGGCTACGTGTATTACCCGAACGTCAATGTCGTTGAAGAAATGGCCGACATGATTTCTGCCAGCCGGTCGTTTCAAACCAATGCTGAGCTGATGAATACAGCCAAGACCATGTTGCAGAAAGTACTGACCCTGGGCCAGTAACCACTACGAGATATAGCCATGAGCACGACAGGCGGCGTCAGCGGTACCGGCTCGGTACTTGACCAATACCAGATAAAAGATCGCGAAGTAAAAAGCAACGACCTCGGCAAAAACGAGTTTCTCGAGTTGCTGGTTACGCAGCTGAACAACCAGAACCCGCTGGAGCCGCAAGAGAACGGTGAGTTCATCGCGCAGCTGGCACAGTTCAGCACCGTTGAAGGTGTGGAAAAACTGAACTCGAGCATGGAAACCATGCTGTCCGGGTATCAGTCATCCCAAGCGCTGCAAGCATCGTCACTCGTCGGCCGCAAAGTAATCGTGCCAACCGATAAAGCCGTTGTGGATACCAGCGAAACCTTCAAGGCCAGCATCGTTCTCCCGACAACCAGCAGCAACGTGGCGGTCAACGTCTATGACAGCGCCGGTACGGTAGTGAATCGGATCAACATGGGTCAGCAGGAAGCTGGCAATGTTTCGTTTATGTGGGATGGCAAAGACTCGAGCGGCAAGACCTTGCCGCCGGGTACCTATCGATTCGAAGCACAAGCCACTTATCAAGGCGAGACGAAGGGGTTGTACACCTTGCTTCCTGCCAACGTAGACAGCGTCACTCTCGGACAAAACGGCGGTGAGCTTCAGCTCAATCTGGCCGGTGTCGGCAGCATCGGGCTATCTCAAGTCCAAGTTATCGGTCAGTAACTACCGGCGCGCCCGGTAACAGGAGCAATTCATGTCGTTCAATATCGGCCTTAGCGGCATGCGTGCCGCCAGCAAAGACCTCAATGTTACGGGTAACAACATTGCCAACGCTGGCACGGCGGGCTTCAAGCAGTCCCGTGCTGAGTTTGCGGATGTGTATGCCTCGTCTATGGGGGTAAACAAAAATTCGGTTGGCAGCGGCGTGCAGCTGGCCAATATTTCCCAGCAGTTCACGCAAGGCAATGTCAATTACACCGGCAATTCGTTGGACCTGGCGGTAAACGGAAAAGGCTTCTTTCAGGTCAGTAACAACGGTGCGATGAGCTACACGCGAGCTGGCTATTTCGGAACCGACCGCGAGGGCATGTTGGTCGACAACTTCGGCTACAACCTCCAAGGCTATATGACAGATGCTAACGGGACGCTTGGAGACACTATTGGCAACCTGCGTATTCAATCGGATAGCCAGGAGCCTAAGCCAACCAGCAAGATGGATCAGACCTTCAACCTGAACTCCACGGCAACTCCTATTGACCAGACAACCACATTATTCAATCCAAACGACCCGTCCACCTATCACTCATCGACCTCAACCAATATTTATGATTCTCAAGGCAACGCGCATGTGTTGACGCAGTACTTCGTCAAACAGCCAACTCCAGCCAATACTTGGTCGATGAGCGTGCTGGTCGACGGGCGTAACCCTCAAACGCCGGGAGGTACTGACCCTTTTGAGGCGACGTTATCATTTAATACGGCTGGTAAATTAGAAACGACAGTTTCTGGCGATCTACAGGTCAACCCCGATGGCACAATCAAGCTGACCAATTGGTCTCCCGCCGCATCGAATGGTGGATCGCCAGCAGTCTGGGCAGGTAACGGTGCCGATGCCAGCGTCGACGGCGTTACCTTGGACTTTCGCAATGCTACCCAATATTCCAGTGCGTTTGCCGTAAACAGCGTCAGTCAGGATGGCTACACCACCGGTGAATTAGCCGGTCTCGAAATTGATGAGAGCGGGCAGATTTTTGCGCGCTACACGAACGGCCAATCCAAGGTTCAAGGCCAAGTGGTTCTTGCAAGCTTCGCCAACGAGCAAGGTTTGACGCCGGTTGGTAAAACTCAATGGGTTCAATCTTTCGAATCCGGTGAGCCGGTACGCAACCCTCCAGGCGTCGGCACCATGGGCGCACTTCAAGCCGGCGCACTGGAAGACTCCAACGTCGAGCTTTCAGATCAGCTCGTCAACCTGATCGTGGCGCAGCGCAACTACCAGGCGAACGCCAAGACCATCGAAACAGAAAGCGCGATTACCCAGACGATCATCAATCTGCGGTAATTGCTACCTAGCACTGCGCGGGGCGGCGGGAAACTGCCGCATCGTTTTCAGAAGGCCCTCCGGGGCCTTTTTTTTTTTAGAAAAAGTTTTTTATTTCAAAGGCTTAAGCCTTGGTTTAGTGGTTGGCACATGGCTTGCTTTGTTTCGCTACATAAGTCTGATTAGTGTCAATTCGGGTGCAGCGGAGGTTCCATGGACAAGATGCTTTATGTGGCGATGACGGGAGCGAGCCAGAACGCTCAAGCCCAGCAGGCGCATGCCAACAACCTGGCAAACATCTCGACCACGGGCTTTCGGCGTGACTTCGAGCAGGCGCGCTCCATGCAGGTCTTTGGCGACACTTTTCCAGCACGTGTGTATGCCATGACCGAGCGGCCGGGTACGGACTTCAGCTCCGGCACCTTGCAAGAGACAGGTCGGGATCTGGACGTTGCGATCGAAGGGGATGGCTGGATTGCCGTGCAGGCGCCTGACGGCAGCGAAGCCTATGCCCGTACTGGCAGCCTGAACATCGACACACTCGGCATGCTCCGGACCGGCGATGGTTTGCCGGTACTCGGCAACGCCGGGCCGATTGCCGTGCCGCCGGAAGAGAAAGTGGAGATCGGCGCTGACGGCTCAATCAGCATCCGTGCGCTGGGTGAAGATCCTAACGTAGTGGTAACCGTCGATCGTCTCAAGTTGGTCAACCCTGATCTCAAGCAGCTGGAGAAGGGCACCGACGGCCTTATACGTATGAAGGATGGACAGCCTGTCGAGGCTGACGCCGCGGTTCGTGTGACCTCCGGTTTCCTTGAGGCAAGTAACGTCAACGCTGTTGCCGAGATGACATCGATGCTGGCCCTGTCCCGGCAGTTCGAGCTGCACGTGAAAATGATGCGTACTGCCGAAGAAGATGGTGCCGCTGCGGCCCGAGTCTTGCAGATCAGCTAATCAAACTAGTCGGCGCGACCAGATTCCGGCGCCATAGGAGAACGACATGCTTCCAGCACTGTGGGTGAGTAAGACCGGTCTGTCCGCGCAGGATATGAACCTGACCACCATTTCCAACAACCTGGCCAACGTCTCGACCACCGGCTTCAAGAAAGATCGGGCTGAGTTTCAGGACTTGCTATATCAGATCCGCCGCCAGCCTGGTGGCCAGTCCAGCCAGGACAGTGAGCTGCCATCGGGTCTGCAATTGGGTACCGGTGTGCGGATCGTCGGTACGCAGAAGCAGTTCACCGCCGGCAGTCTGCAGACCACCGAACAGCCGCTCGACATGGCAATCAACGGCCGTGGCTTCTTTCAGGTGCTGCTGCCCGACGGCACAGTTTCCTACTCGCGTGACGGCAGTTTCCATCTGAACGCTGAAGGCCAGATCGTGACCTCGAACGGTTACTCACTGGAGCCGGCGATTGTCGTGCCGCCGGAAACGCAGACATTCACCGTGGGCGAGGACGGCACTGTTTCCGTCACAACGCTGGGTAACCCGGCACCACAAATCATTGGCAACATCCAGACCGCTGACTTCGTAAACCCGGCTGGTCTGCAGGCGATGGGCAGCAACCTGTTTCTGGAAACCGCCGCAAGCGGTGCGCCACAAGTCAGTACACCTGGTCTCAATGGCCTGGGTACCGTGCTGCAAAACACCTTGGAAAACTCCAACGTCAGTGTGGTCGAGGAGCTGGTGAACATGATCACCACTCAGCGCGCCTATGAGATGAACTCGAAAGTCATCTCCACGGCCGACCAGATGCTGTCCTTTGTTACCCAGCAGCTTTAACCGCTGTCAGCCGCTGGATTGAGGTGAATATGCGCCGCTTGTTGATTGTCCTTCCGCTGGTGTCCGCCGTGATTGTGTCTGGTTGCATGGCGCCAGCTCCGAAGCCTAA
>Ga0208645_1000922_pt1 | contig 28877 bp, 46 predicted proteins | sample VirMetDEL_Sep_01_FD_184519 | JGI IMG/M metagenome (GOLD analysis project Ga0208645, IMG submission 184519) | Aqueous microbial communities from the Delaware River and Bay under freshwater to marine salinity gradient to study organic matter... | ecosystem: Environmental > Aquatic > Marine >... | reverse complement strand
AATATCTCGAAGAAGAAATCCCAGTATATGATATTACTGTAGAAGGAACTCATAATTTCTTCGCAAATGATATTCTAGTTCATAATTGCCAAGAGATTACACTTCCAACTAAACCCCTTCAACATATTGATGATGAGTATGGAGAGATTGCACTTTGTATTCTTTCTGCTATTAATGTTGGTAAGGTTAAGTCTGATGAAGAACTGGAAGATCTCTGTGATCTTTCCGTTCGTAGTCTTGAAGAACTCATCGACTATCAGGAGTATCCTGTAAAGTCTGCAGAACTTGCCACAAAGGCTCGTAGGTCTCTTGGAGTAGGTTTTATTGGTTTAGCACATTACTTGGCCAAACTGGGATATAATTATGATTCTCAAGAGGCGTGGGATGCTGTTCACGGACTTTCTGAGTCTTTCCAATATTACCTCTTGAAATCCTCTAACCAAATTGCTAAGGAAAAAGGTCATTGTGAATACTTTGGTAGAACCAAGTATTCTGATGGTATTCTTCCCATCGATACATATAAAAAAGATGTAGACGAACTCTGTTCACAGGATTTGAAACATGATTGGGAAGGTCTTAGAACATCTATCACCACTTACGGTCTCAGGCACTCAACATTGTCGGCACAGATGCCATCGGAGAGCAGTTCCGTTGTGTCAAATGCAACCAACGGAATCGAACCACCTAGAGACTACCTGTCCATTAAAAAGTCGAAGAAAGGACCTCTTAAGCAGATTGTTCCACAGTATTCGACACTGAAGAATAATTACACTTTGTTGTGGGAAATGCAAAGTAATAAAGGTTACATCAATATTGTTGCCGTGATGCAGAAGTTCTTTGATCAGGCTATCAGTGGTAACTGGAGTTATAATCCAGAAAATTATCCAGATAATGAAGTTCCAGTTTCACAGATGGCAAATGATTTTTTGACTACATATAAGTACGGGTGGAAGACTTCTTACTATCAGAATACTTACGATATCAAGACTGATGAAATTGTTGAAGAGAAGTCAGATTTACAAAACCTACTAGAGGAATTAAGTAACACAGAGGAGGAAGCTTGTGACAGCTGTTCAATTTAAGGTTCCGTCATTTGATGATAGTAAAAATACCAGTGTAAAAGGAATGACGGTATTTAACTCTGATTCTTATGATGTCAAAAAACAACCAATGTTTTTTGGTAGACCATTAGGAATTCAGAGATATGACTCTTACAAGTATCCTGTTTTTGATAAATTAACTAGTCAACAACTTGGATACTTTTGGAGACCTGAAGAAGTTTCACTACAGAAAGACCGTGGAGATTATCAGACACTTCGTCCTGAACAAAAGCATATCTATACAAGTAACCTCAAATATCAGATTATGCTTGACTCCATACAAGGGCGTGGTCCTGGGATGGCTTTTATACCTTATTGCAGTCTACCCGAGTTAGAAGCATGTATGGAAGTGTGGGGATTCATGGAAATGATCCATAGTCGTTCTTACACATATATTATCAAGAACGTCTATGCAGACCCATCTCAAGTGTTTGATACTATTATTACTGATGAGAGAATTCTGGAACGCGCTAGTAGTGTTACAGAATCCTATGACAATTTTATTCAAACAGCTCAAAATTATTCAAGTGGTAATGATTGGATTCATCGTTTAGAAGATGTTACACACGCACAACAATCATTAAAAGATGTCAAACGAAAATTATACAGGGCAGTCGCCAACGTTAACATTCTTGAAGGTATTAGGTTCTACGTTAGTTTTGCTTGTAGTTTCGCCTTCGGTGAACTTAAGCTTATGGAAGGATCAGCTAAAATCATCTCTCTTATCGCCAGAGACGAAAACCAACACTTAGCAATCACTCAAAATATTTTGAATAAGTGGAAATCTGGTGATGATCCTGAAATGAAACAGATCATGAAAGAAGAGGAAGAGTGGACTTATAAGATGTTTGATCGTGCTGTAAATGAAGAGAAGAGATGGGCAGACTATCTCTTCAAAGATGGAAGTATGATTGGCTTAAATGACAAACTTCTTCAACAATATGTTGAGTGGACAGCTAATCGTAGGTTGAAGGCCATTGGTCTTAAACCAGTATATGATATTTCTGCTAAGAACAATCCACTTCCTTGGACACAACACTGGATCTCTTCCAAAGGATTACAGGTTGCACCACAAGAGACTGAAGTTGAAAGTTATGTAGTTGGTGGTATTAAGCAAGATGTCAAAAAAGATACCTTTTCAGGATTTCAGTTATGAATTTGAGGTAGTTTTCGACAAAGAGAAGGAAACTACCATACAAAAAATTAAGAGGTGGATATCCAAGAGAAAACCACCTCTTAATATTATTTTTATGCACTTATTTTCTTATGTAGAAATGTGGTATTGGGAGGGTAAACTAAAACAAACTATGTCTGATGTTGATAATCAGATAGAAGATTTACATGAATTGTGGGACAATGAGCACTCCATCAAAAGAAATACTACAGTAGAGATTGAACCTTCTGAAGTTCCTCACCTTCCAACTCTTAGGATTAAAAATGAAGTTGTTGATCGAGGATCTGAAGAACCTATTTCAAGTGTGGAAACTATAATTCCTAAAAATTTGTTTCCTGACCCATGGGATGGAGATTGGAATGATGGAGCATATATACATCTGGAAAGAAATAAATAAGGACATAATGTTATAATTATGTGGCAAAGAGTAAAGATTATTCAAATCCTTGGACTTACATGGAACGAACTTTTGATAGTATTGATGTTGGGGATTACTTTGGTTTTGTTTACCTCATTACCAATCTCACAAACCAACGACAGTACATTGGGAGAAAATACTTTTGGTCGTTTAGAACTCCTAAAGGAAAAAAGAGAAAAGTAAAACAAGAATCGGATTGGAAAAAATATTATGGATCTTGTCCAGAATTAAAGGAGGATGTGAAAAAATTTGGAAACGAGAACTTTAAAAGAGAAATTCTTTCTTTGCATGAAACTAAAGGGAGAACAAACTTTGAGGAGACTCGACAATTATTTGTAAATAATGTCTTGAGTGAATCTCTTGACAATGGGGAACCGAAGTATTATAATAGCAACATCCTCGGTCGTTACTACCGCAAGGATTACTTTGAGTCGTGTGAAGGATTAAATCCTTGTGACGAATGTTGAGTTCTATGAATTACGTGTTTACTAAGTTTCTACCACTTGCTTTGGCATCTATTATTCCTGCTGCTTGTGCTTATCCAAGTATCAGTGAGATCAAAAACCCACCTGAAGTTGATGTAACTGTCAACATGGAGAAGGCAGTTCCTATTGAGGTGGTAGAATATAAGGAACCAACATGGAAGTGTCCTGATTGCACACCAAATGAAAAGTATGTCCTTGCACAACTCCAAGAACACACCAAGATCTCAGATCGCAATGCTCTTGCAACGATCATGGGTAACATTAAACAGGAGAGCAAGTTCCTTCCCAACATTTGCGAGGGAGGGGCTCGAGTTCCTTACAACTCTTGCCATCGTGGGGGTTATGGTCTTATTCAGTGGACCACAGTAGGACGTTACAATGGTCTTGGTAAGTTTTGTTCTAAATATGGTTGTGATCCAAGCAGTTTAGAAGGTCAAACTCGATGGATGATTAACGAACCTATCTTCCAACGATATCTTCCCATGTTTGAAGGAACTGGACAAACCGTTCGACAATACATGGTTCCAGCATACTACTGGTTGGGGTGGGGTATCAAAGGTAACAGAGAAGTCTACGCTTGGGACTACACTAAGAAGATGGTCCTAGCTTGACAAGGTTTCCCACATAACCTATAATATGTGGGTATTCAAGGGTCAGTAGCACAGCGGATTAGTGCAACGCTCTTCTAAAGCGTAGGTCGTAGGTTCGAATCCTACCTGACCCGTTGTCTTCTTTACCATGAAACCAGTAGACATCTTACTTCTAATATCTGAATTGGAAGGTTGCTATACGCACACTAAGAAACTTGGTTTTGAAGAAGACAATGCAATCTTCGATCAGTTGAGAAAGAAGTATTACAAACTATACTTCAAACTCAAGAGAGAAGAATCCTAAACCTTCCACCAATCCTCTATAGCTCAATCAGGCAGAGCACGGAACTGTTAATTCTGGGGTTACTGGTTCGATTCCAGTTGGAGGAGTTAGGAACTTGAGACGTTCCAACCAAAGGTGCCCAGCGGTTCGGATATACCGAAACCCTGTAGTTGGGAATCAGCCCCCTTTGGATGTTCAGGGTGGACCCCTGTCCTACTCCATTACAAACTGTCAGAATGTTGGGTTGAGTGCCCCTCTATCATCCAAGGCCTTGGATGATTAAGACATTCGGATAAGTGTAGTGTACTACTATATAACCATGGAGAAATCCTAAACTACAGGTTGGTTCACCTGTATTGCCTCCGTAGCTCAGTGGTAGAGCAGGGCTTTTGTAAAGCTCAGGTCGCAAGTTCAAATCTTGTCAGAGGCTCCTTGCGAGATTAGTTCAGTGGTAGAACGCCATCCTTCCAAGTTGGATGTCACCGGTTCGAATCCGGTATCTCGCTTTTCCTTTTCTTAAGGAAAAACTGGATAACTACGGGTGAATAACTCAGAGGTAGAGTAGTACGTTTACACCGTATTTGTCGGGGGTTCGATCCCCTCTTCACCCATATATAACATCGATAATTAGTATGAAAGAAAAAAAGATTCGTAAACTAATTCAAAAACCTTTGAGATTTCATCACCAAGATATTCATGATGAATTAGGAGAAATTAAGGAGATGTTAAAAGATGTTATGTTACAGATGCAAACAATGCAACAAAGAGTTGACCAGCAACACGAAAATACAATGTTGCGGTTGTCCGAACATGATGACAATCACGGAGAACAAGGTTTCAGCCTTGGACCTAAGTAAAGTAATATTACTAAATTCTAAAAAGATTGTAAATAATCATGGTATTCTGACAAAAAATGATTTAGAATATCAAGAAAGTAGAAGAAAACGTAAAATTCGTAAATTAGACTTCGAGGTACGCTAATGATTAATCTGGATACTCGATATCATGACTACTTACATACTAATAAATGTTTTAATATTAATGGCAAATGTGAAAAAGTAGTTGGGTATGGGTGGACAGATGATGGAAAAGACATTACTGGTTACTATGTCTTGACAAAAAACTACAAATTACATTATAATCTTAAAGAAGAGTTCCGACAAATGGAAGAACTCTAATATGGAAGAGTGGCCGAGTGGTTTAAGGCGTTTGTCTTGAAAACAAAAGTAGGTAACACTACCGGAGGTTCGAATCCTCTCTCTTCCGCCACGGAATGTAGCTCAGTTTGGTAGAGCACTGCTTTTGGGAAGCAGGGGTCGCACGTTCGAATCGTGTCATTCCGACTAGGATTTAAATCCTTAACATTTATACGAATTGGAAATTTTTTCAATGAAAATCTTTTTGGACACTGCTGACTACGACGCTATTGCTGAACGTTATGCTACTGGTTTGGTAGATGGTATTACAACTAACCCGACACTAGTTCGTAAATCTGGTGTAGACTATCTTGAATTCATCAAGACACTTTCAGGTGACTTTGCTTTTGAAAGTATTTCTGCCGAAGTTGATGGTGAACTTGCCGAACAGATGCTTGAAAACGCAAATCAATTTCTCGATCTCAAAGATCCTTCTATCACTATCAAACTACCTCTTACTAAAGAAGGTTTGATTGCTTGTCGTGATCTTGCTATGGGTGGTGTCAAGACTAATGTCACCCTTTGTTTCTCTGCGGCCCAAGCAGTGATGGCCGCTAAGGCAGGTGCTACATACATTTCCCCATTTGTGGGTCGTATGAACGATAATAGTTTCAGTGGCGTCGAACTGGTACGTGCTATCTCTGGTTTGTACTGTGCTCAAGGTGTTGAAACTAAAGTTCTTGCAGCATCCCTTCGTGATGTTCATCATGTTTCTCGTTGTCTGTTGTATGGTGCTAATGTTGTAACACTTCCACCAGCAGTCTTCGATAAGATGTATAATCATGTATTGACAGATGCTGGTCTTTCAATTTTTGAAAAGGATTTTAAAGAAATTGGTGGTTGAGAGGGGTTGACACACTTGAAAATTTGATATATTATTCTCTTATACATACTCTAACTATGAATTTTTACTCGGTGGAATATTGGGAAGAAAACTGGGAAACATTGATCGAAAGAGTTGAAAATGGAGAACATATAGGAATTGAAAACAAAGATGGAAATAGAGCAGTTATGATACCTGCAGATGATGAACTGGTACGAATACACACTGAGTTAAATAACGACGCTCAGTAGTGTATTCAAGGGACTATCACATATTGGTTAATGCCCATTCCTTATAAGAGTGTGAACCGGGTTCAATTCCCGGTAGTCCTATTACATATACTTATTGTATAAATAGGTGTATGTATTATTTCATTTACCATTATGTTTACTACAATTACCAAATGCAAAGGTTGTGGATGTGATATTCTTAACGAAAGAATCACAAAAGGAGCACTTAAAAAATGGTGTAGTGAATCTTGTAGAGCAAAATGGAGGTATAAAAATGATCCTGTAATCAAAGATAGGAACACTTATACCAAACAAAAAGCAAGAGGTTATTCTAATAAATGGAAAGCACTTCAATACAAAGGTGGTAAGTGTCAAACTTGTGGTGAAGATAGACCCGCAACTCTATGTTTTCATCACAGAGACCCATCCCAAAAAGAGTTAAAACTTGATGGGAGAAGTTTCGCAAATAGAAAGTGGGAATTTGTTAAGGAAGAAGTTGATAAATGCGACCTTCTTTGCCATAACTGCCATCATATGATACACTATGGAGGTAGTTGGGAAGAATTCCTAAACGAGCAGGTTTAGCAATCTGGTTGAATGCTCCGTTCTCATAAAGCGGCTAAGAAGGGTTCAATTCCCTTAACCTGCATAGGATAGAATACCATCCATCCTCTATTGACAGAACCCCTGTCAAACCCTTATAATACTAAGGTCAACATTCAAGACAATGACTATCACTTCTAAATTCAAAAAAGACATTTCTACCCTTCGTTCCGCAGTTGACGGAGACTTCTTTCTTGATGTAAAGAATCCGAAACTTTACAAAAAAGTTCGTAGGTTTTACGAAAATGGTGGAGTAGCTTTTTCTGGTGATCCTCTTGATGATTATGACATTCTTCTTGACTGTCTTGCTGAAGATCTGAAATCCTTTGAGGTTGCTTGAACATGAATGTTCTTCTTGAAAGATTTCCTTATCGTTATGTTGAGAGTGGTGTTCTAGAGAATGGAAACCCAGATTATCGTATTCAAAAAGCAAATGAATATACTAATCGTTACTCTGACATGTACCTTCTTGACAATCAGATGCAACTTCTGACTGCTATGGAAGACCTTGATTATACTCTCTGGCTAGACCCTGCTGGAGTGCCTTGTTATGTCAGAGATAAAGTTTCTAAATAAATCTAGAATTGGAAATTTTCATGGCAACAACAAGAAGAAAAACTTCTACAACTTCTGAAAGTGGGGCATATATGTCTCAGTATGATCAAGAAGTAGAACAAAGACTGAAAGTTATCGAGGCAAAACTTGAAGAACTTTCAAATCAAAAATCAGAATCTTCGACTTCAGATACTTCTGAATTGGAAAAAAAGTTTGATGTTTTGATTGAAGTTCTTAAGAAAACCCCTTCTTTAAATATTGGGAAACTTTCAAAAGGTCTTCTTTGAATCTCGGAAGGACTATAACTACCCTGCTTTATAAATAGATATAAGTATCTAGGGTAGTTATGCGTCATTTTTACACTTATTGTTATTTCGATACAAATAACAAACCATATTATATTGGAAAAGGTAAAGGACGCAGAGCATATCGTGTTCATGGTAATGTTTCTGTCCCCCCGAAAGACAGAATTCTTATTCTGAAAGATAATCTTACAGAACAGGAAGCATTTATGCATGAAATGTATATGATATTTTTGTTTGGAAAGAAAACTGAAGGTGGTTTATTAGAAAACAAAACAGATGGTGGAGAAATAAATAATAATCTTCCATCTTGGACTGGTAAAAAACATTCAGATGAATCTAAAAAGAAAATATCAAAATCTGTGAGTGGAGTTAATCATCCACAATATGGAAAACCTCTAACTGAAGAACATAAGAATAAAATCAAAGAAACGAAGAAGAAAAATCCTCAAAAATTTTCTTCAGAAACAAGATTAAAATTATCTCTTGCTAAAAAACAATACTGGGCAAGAAAAAGGTTAGAGAGACATGGAGAGTCGTAAAAAAAACTGGTCGGTGAAGGATCCCCTTCAATCCCGAAGTCATGGAGAGACTTTAAAAATCCTGGTGGAGTCATTAATGACCCTATTAATAGTTTCTTGTTTCAATAAAACAAGTGGTGCGGATGGAGATAACACTCCCGCTCAGTTTCTTACTTCTGGTTAAAAAGTAAGTGGCGTGCATGAAAAAACCTAAGTTTATGGTGAGGGGTTGTCATAACCCCTCTTTTTTTGTATAATATATATTGTGTGAGATTTAAAATTTAATGTCTGATTATAAAAAGACGGCACTTGTACTTGGTGCTGGTGGTTTTATTGGAAGTCATATGGTAAAGAGGCTTCGATCTGAAGGATACTGGGTGAGAGGTGTTGATCTTAAGCGTCCTGAGTTTTCTGAAACTGAAGCAAACGAATTCATTCAGGGTGATCTACGTGACGTAGATTTCGTTTCTCGTTGTCTTGAATATAAAGGTGAAAGAGGAAACTTCTACAATTCAGTTCCTTATCTTTATATTCAACCATTTAATGAAATTTATCAGTTTGCTGCTGATATGGGTGGTGCTGGATTTGTATTCACTGGTGAAAATGATGCAGATATTATGCACAACTCTGTTTCTATCAACCTCAATGTTCTTGAACAACAACGTATTTTTAATGATAAATATGGAGTGAATAGAACTAAGATCTTCTATTCTGGTTCTGCGTGTATGTATCCAGAACATAACCAACTTGACCCTAACAACCCCGATTGTCGTGAAGAATCAGCATATCCAGCAGACCCAGATTCGGAATATGGATGGGAGAAACTCTTTAGTGAGAGACTATACCTTGCATACAATCGCAATTATAATATTCCTGTTCGCATTGCTAGGTATCACAATATCTTCGGTCCTGAGGGAACCTGGGACGGTGGAAGAGAGAAAGCACCTGCAGCAATTTGCAGAAAGATAGCTTCTGTTCCTGATGTTGGTGGTGCAATTGAGGTTTGGGGAGATGGTGAACAGACCAGATCGTTCCTTTATATTGACGAATGTATTGAAGCTACTAGAAGATTGATGGATTCCGACTTCATGGGACCTGTGAATATTGGTTCTGAGGAAATGGTATCTATTAATGAATTAGTTCGTGTTATCTCTAAGGTTTCTGGTAAAATAATTCAGAGAAGGCATAGACTTGATGCACCTCTTGGTGTTCGTGGACGTAATTCCAATAATGACTTAATTCGTGAGAAACTTAACTGGGATTACGAAATGACACTTGAGGAAGGAATTACTAAAACCTATGAATGGATTAATGAACAATTAAGAATTAAAATGAAACTATGACTGTAGGATTTAATTACTTAGGAAAATTGGGACAACTAGGAAACCAGATGTTCCAATATGCTTCTACAAAAGGTATTGCATCATATCATGGAGTTCCTTTTACGATTCCTAATCATGATGAAGTTTTAGTTGATGTTTTAGGAAATAAACTTCATATTGAGTTGTTTAATTGTTTTAAAATCGAACTTCTTAATGAAGGTTTTATAAATGGAGAGGAACTTCGTGAAGAAGGGTTTGAAGTAAACCGTAAATATTTTAATTTTGATAAAAGATTTGACTATAATCTGGTTGGATTTTTTCAATCGGAGAAATATTTTAAATATATTAAGGATGAAATTAGAAAAGATTTTACATTTAAGGATGATATTGTTGTAGAGTGTTTGGATATTATAGATTCTCATTATGATAATCCCATTGCCTTACATGTTCGAAGAGGAGATTTTTTAAAGAACTCTAGTAATCATCACAATCTTTCAATCGACTATTATAAAGAGGCTTTAAGTAAGTTTGATTCGAATCGACAAGTCATAGTATTTACAGATGATCCTCGATGGGCTATGGAAGAGCCACTATTTGATGATGATAGGTTTATTGTTTCTACTGGAAATAGTTCTTATCATGATCTATATTTGATGTCTCAATGTAATGATTTTATTATTGCAAATTCTACTTTTTCTTGGTGGGGTGCTTGGTTGGCAAATAAAGGTAAAGTGATTGCACCATCTAAATGGTTTGGCCCCAATAATTCACACCTGAATACTAAGGACTTGTATCCTGATGAGTGGGAAGTTATATGAAAATATCTATTGCAATTCCAACATGGGAATGTTATGGTAAAGGTGGTGAGTTTCTTGATGACTTATTAAGAACAATTGAGATACAAACATTTAAAAACTTTGAAGTTTGTATCTCTGATCATAGTAAAGATGATAAAGTGTTTAATAAGGTCAAAGAATTTCAGAATAAATTTGATATTATCTATTCAAGAAACGAAGAGAACAGAGGAAATGGACCATTCAATACAAATAAATCAATAGAGATGTGTTCTGGTGATATTATTAAAGTAATGTTTCAAGATGATTTTTTCTATGATGATGAGTCACTAGAAAAGATTCATAATGAATTTGAAAATAGTGATAAAATGTGGTTGGTGAATGGTTGTAATCATACCCAAGATGATGGCCATTCTTTTTACTGGGAAATGTACCCTACTTGGAACAATAAGTTACTTGAGGGTGTAAATACGATCAGCTCTCCATCTGTTTTATCTTTCAGAAAAGAAGTTGAGAATAGATTTGATGAAACTCTTGTCTACTTTATGGACTGTGAATTTTATTATGGAATGAATGAGAGGTATGGTAGACCAATATTTTTGAATGATGTCTTGATATCGAATAGAGTTGGAGATCATCAGATTTCTTCTCAAGTTAATAAACGTAGAGAAGAATATGTTTCTAGAGAAACTGAATATTGTATAAAAAAATATAAGTTATGAGAATCGCTGTAGTAACATCTTCTATTGGATCTAATGAATTAATCACCCCATTTTCTTTTGAGGGAGTTGACTATCATGCATTTGTGGATGATACAAGTAAACCAAATGGGTGGAATGTACATTCTGTAATTCCATTTTCAAGTGATCTAAGATATAAAAATCGTAGGAACGCTAAGGTTTATAAAATTCTTCCTTTTGCATTCCTCCCCGAGTATGATTATTTCTTCTGGGTAGATTCTACTCACCGATTAGAAACTGATCCCTATGAAGTGGTGAATAAATATTTGAAAGAAACTGATGTTGCAGTATTCAAACACCCCAGTCAGAACTGTGTATATGATGAAGGAAAAGAAGTCATAAGAATCAATTTCGATCATCAAAACTTGGTAGAAGATCAACTTTCATTCTATCAGGATATGAAGTACCCGAGAAAGAATGGTTTATATGAACTACCAGTGAGAGTACAGAGAAACACTCCATTGACTCAAAGGATGGGGTGGATGTGGTGGGAACAGATTTGTATGTTCTCCTCTAGAGATCAAATTAGTTTCCCTTTTGTTTGCCATCAACTTGGAATTAAACCATCAATTCTTCCAGGAAGAGCAAACACAATCAGAGGTAATGATATTATGCCTCAAATCGTTTATTCAAATCATAGTCGTACAACATGAACATTTTAGAACAGATTACAGCAAAAGCAGAAAGAGGTGACACAGGAATGTCTCTTCACTATGGATTTCTGTATTCATGTGTGAGAGGTTTGGAGTCTAAGCAAGTCTTTGAATTTGGATCAGGATTTTCAACTCATGTAATTCTTCATGCATTAGAAAAGACAGGTGGTGTATTGACAAGCTGTGATGTCACTAATTATAGTGACAATCCAAATGTGACTGAGTATACAAAGTCCAGTAATCAATGGAACTTTTATCATGGAAACAGTACAGAAATCTTTGATGATATTGAGTTTGAACAGTATGATTTAATTCTTCATGACGGTTCTCATATTGGAGAAGAAGTTTTAGTTGACTTGAATAACATCTATCCTTATCTGAAACACGATGGTATTCTCATCACTCACGATACAAGACATCATTCTCTTGGAGAAGGTATGTCTAAAGCAGTAGAAGAATTTGCTAAAGATAAGGATCTTGAAATGTGCACTCTTCCCTATGGTTATGGTCTTACATTCTTTAGAAATAAGGGAAACCCTGACAATAAAGTCAATTTGACTTGGAAAAAACGATGAAGGTATTATTTTGTGAACATCCAAATAAACCATTAAGAGGTGGTTATTGTTCTTACTATAGTGAAATCTTTCATGCATTGAAAAGTGAGTTTGATATTGAATTCAAAAACTTTGTTCCAAGAAAGACTAGTGAGTTTGATGGATATGATGCCGTGTTTCTTGGATTTGGACACACTGATTGTGGAGAAGGTAAACCACAGACTCTTATTAGAGATAGTAAAGTTAAGTTGTTTCCAATTCTCAATAAAGAATATACAGGATTGAAGAATAAACTTGATTGGATTAGAGAGATGAGAGCAACTGCTGCTTTGAGTGTCCATCATGATGTTGATAAATTCATGTCTCAGACTTCTATTCCATTTCATAGAATTATGTGGTCTGCTAATGAAAAACAGTTTAGAGACTATGGTGGAGATTACAAACATGATCTATTCTTTTCTGGTGTAACTAGACCTGAACAGTCAGAGAATCTTAGAGAAAGAGTTTTATCTGAATTGAATAGACTCAATGGTGAACTTGGAAACTTTATCAATGCAAGGTCACATAGAAACAATTATTCTGGTACTATGTTTACTGATGATGAGTATGCTCGTCATCTTTCCAACTCAAAACTATGTCTTGTAACTACTGGACCTGCTGATCTTGTTGGTACAAGATTTTTTGAGATCTTTGCTGGTAATAGGAGTCTTGTAATCTGCAATAGAATGGATGAGAAGACCTATGGTGATATGATCATTGATGAAGTAAACTGTGTCATGTTCTCTACAGTAGATGAATTCTATGAGAAGGCACAATACTACCTCGACAATGAAGATGAGAGAATCAAGATCATCAATCGAGCTTATGAATATTTCAAAGAAAAACAAACCTGGAATGTAAGATCAAAAGAAATCAAAGAAATTATTGAAGGGTATCTAAAATGAAAAGGGGATGTATATTTTTAATTTCTGCTCGTAAAAATTTACTGAAAGAATGTCTTGAATCTCTTGATAAAAATTATAACTCAAGATATAATTACCCAATTCTTATCTTCTATCATGGTGATAGATATGATGATGAACAATATCGAAACACTATAAGGAAGATTAATCCTGATACGGAGTATCGGTTCCATAGTATAGAAGGGAAGATTCCTGAACACCTTGAAGATAAGGATTTGTTCTGGAACTATCCAAATAACTATGCAAGATCATTTAGTAGACAGAGAGTTGGTTATCTTCATGCCAATTACTTCTGGAATAACTTCATGAATTACAAAGAGTTGGATGAATTTGACTATCTTCACAGAATTGATGATGACTCATGGTTTAAGGAAGAAATACCTTTTAACTTCTTTGATGAGTTAGATAAGAATGATTGTTATTTTGGTACAGGTCTAACCTGGAATCACTTCCATCCCAATCATCTTGACACAAGAGCCAACCTATTTGACTGGATTAAATATTATGTCAACAAATACAATGTCGATGTTAAAAATGAACAACTTCGACAAAGTTTAGATGGAAAAGTAGATAATGAAATGTTCCATACACTGAGATGGAACTGTGGAAACTGTAACATCTATAATAGAAAGATGTTTGAAACTCAGGAGTGGAGACAATATCTTCAAGAGTTTAATGATTTGGCAGGTGGATATAGATATCGATGGGGTGACATTGAAGTCATCGGATTGTTTGCTTATATTCATCTCGATAATCCAATCTTAGATTTCAAACTAAAAGAAAAAGGAATCTATCAAGGTAAAATTCCTCACGCACAAATGGTATTTTCGTAAAATGAATGAATTAATGAAAATCTTTGACAAGTATGGTACAGATAAATCAACCTTTCATGAGTATTATGGGCCATATGATGAAAACTTCTCATATAGAAGGGAACATAAAATCAATCTTTTAGAAATTGGAGTAAGAGATTGTAAAAGTTTACGATCTTGGAAAGAATATTTTCCAAAGGGTAAGATTTATGGAATGGACATTGATCCATCATGTAAAAGTTTTGAATCTGAAGGATTTAAGATAGTTATCGGTGATCAAGGAAATGAAAATGACTTGAAAAAATTTGGTGATACGAAATTTGATATCATCATCGATGATGGAAGTCACTTTACCGAACACATGGTAAGTACTTTTAGATATATGTTCGAACATCATCTCAAATCTGGTGGTGTTTATGTGATTGAAGATCTTGGATGTTCTTACATTAGAGATTTTCACTCTACAACAAAGACTATGAGTAATTCAAAAGGTCAAAGTCTAAACAAGGACGGTATGATTAATGAACGTCATCATATTACAGATCTTTTTGAAAGTATTCATCAAAATATGGACATCCATGATTGGAACAATCGTTATGGATATAACAAAGATGGTCCAAAAAAACTTCTTTATGATAGAATGGTCAGCTACAGAAGAATAGTTTTTATCTACAAGTCATGAACGCATACATTACTTACAGTTGTAGTGATTCTTACATTCCTGGAATCGTTGCACTTTATAAATCTCTAAGACATTCTGGCAATACAAAAGATCTCATTGTTATGGTGACAGATGATGTCACTGATAAAGGAAAAGAACTTTTAAAGGACTTTGATATTAAGTTCTTTGATGTAGATAAGATTCACTACAAGGGTGGTGGTAAAGTATTGAGTCGATATAAAGACAATGCTTGGAAGATGTTTACTAAGTTAAACATCTGGAAACAAACTGATTATGAGAAACTTGTCTATCTTGATGCAGATACACTAATTCTCAAAAATATCGATGATTTATTTGAGTATGATGAGTTATCTGCAGTACATGGTGGATCACAAATGTTGGGATACAGTGGTATCGAAGGTGGAATCTTAGTTATTAAACCCAGTGAAGAAACGTTTGATAAGCTTATCGAATCACTAGATAGTGATGAATATGACATTAGAATGTCTGATCAATCATTCTTAAATGATTACTTCACAAGACACGGAAAGATAACTCATCTTCCGGAAACTTATAATAGAAGGTGGAAAAAGAGAAAGGACTTCGACACCTGTCACATTTATCATTTCAATGCAGATAAACCTTGGATATGTCCCGAACGTATTGATCAGAATTCTCTTTCACTCTGGAATTATTACTTTAATTTAGAATTATGAAAACTTCTCTTGTAACTGGTGGTGCTGGATTTATTGGATCACATCTTGTAGATAAACTTCTTAGTTTGGGTCACAATGTGATTGTTATTGATAATGAAAGTTCTGATGGCCATGACGATTATCATTGGAATGATGATGCAGAAAACTATCCTATAGATATTAGGAACTTTCATCAAATCGTTGACAAATTCAAAGGTGTTGATTATGTGTATCACCTTGCTGCAAAAGCAAGTGTTCAAGCATCGGTAGATAATCCTATTCCTACAATAGAAACTCAAGTGATGGGAACTGTGAATGTTCTTGAAGCTGCACGAGCGAATGGTGTAGAGAAGTTCATTTATTCTTCTACCTCTGCCTGTTATGGAAATAGAAATCCTATTCCTAATGTTGAGACTATGAGAGAGGATCCTCTAAACGCCTATGCCATTGGCAAATTATCTGGTGAACAATTAGTCAAATCTTATTATGGATTATATGGTATGAAGACTGTTGCTTTCAGGTATACTAACGTTTATGGTGAAAGAGCTCGTCATGTTGGAACTTATGCACCTGCAGTGAGTAAGTTTCTTAAGATGCGTAAGGAAGGTAATCCTCTTACTATTTTTGGTGATGGACTTCAACGTCGTGATTTTATTCATGTATCTGATGTTGTAAGTGCAAATGCTCTGATTAGTTTTGAAGAACTTGAAAATTGGGGAGAAGTATATAATATTGGATATGGTAAGAACTGGAGTATCCAAGAGATTGCTGATGCTATCTCTGAGGAACAGATCCATCTTTCAGGAAGACCTGGAGAGATGAGAGAAACACTTGCCGATATTCGTAAATCAAAATCAGAATTGACATGGAAACCAAAAATTGATATTATAGAATGGATTAAAACACAGTTGTGATATGAAAAAAATTACAATTAATCTTTCATTCTATAATCAGAATGACGTACTTATAAAACAAGTTGAAAGTTGGAATTCCTGGTCTCAAGAAATTAGAGACCAGTTTTCTTTTTGCATAGTTGACGACTGTAGTGAAACTTCTGCACTGGAAATTCTTTCAGAAACCAATCTAGAGAATCTTGACCTATCAATTTATAGAGTCAAAGAAGACTTATATTGCAATATTGCCGGTGTTAGAAATCTTTCAGCTCAAGAATGTAAAACAGACTGGATGGTCATTCTTGATATGGATACATTTGTATCTGAAGAATTAGCAAATAGTATGTTAAAGTTGTCAACAAGTAGAAAAGGAGAGTGTTTTAAATTTAATAGGAGAGTTCCTGGATATCCCAATCATCCAAAGAATGGACAACCTCATCCAGCAGTTTGTCTTCTCCGTGTAGATGATTATTGGAATGTAGGTGGATGTGAAGAAGATTTAGTCGGTCATTATGGATGGACAGATCCAAGTTTTTGGTATAGGTCGATTGGAAAACTTCATGTATGTACATACACTGATTTATATTTGGATTATGTTCCAGAAGGTGAATCTGATATTAATAGAGATAATTCACACAACCATAAATTATTTGAGAGTAAAAAAATAACAGGTAACTGGTCAACAGATTTTGTAAGATTTGATTGGGAGAAGATCTATGGATCGAAATAAATCATTGTATAAATTGGATGGAATTGGCCCTATCTATTATTTGAACCTAGATGGACAGCCAGAGAGACGAGAATACATGGAAACCCAGTTTGACTACTGGGGAATCAAAAACTACACCAGAGTGTCCTCCTACGATGGTAGAGACGATGATTTGAGCCATATTCTTAAAGGAAGATATCCAGAAAATATGAGTGGTGGTGAAATTGGTTGCACTACATCTCATCTTAATGCCATTAAACAGTTCTATGAAACTGGTGAGCCTTATGCAATTATGATGGAAGATGATTGTAGTTTAGATCTTGTGAGGTTCTGGAATTTTACCTGGAAAGATTTTTATTCTCGTATTCCATATGATTGGGATGTTTGTCAGATTGCAATTATTTGTACAGGAGATATTCATATCAAGGTACATAAAAGATTTGTCAATGAGTTTTCTACTGCCTGTTATCTAGTTACTAGACATCATGCTAAAAAATTGATTGATCTTCATTGTAGAGGTGACAAATATAAATTGGACAATGGTGTAAGACCACGACCAGTAGCTGATGATTTGATTTATAATTCAGGTAATACATATGCACTTCCACTTCTTCTTTATAGAACAGAGTTGGGTTCCAGTATTCATCAGGATCATGTGGAAGTATTTCATAAATCAAACTTCGAAGCTCAAATGAATTTTTGGCAACAGAGGGGAGCTCAAATGACCATTCAAGAGATGATGGATTATGATCCTTATCTCGGAAGAGTTACGGAATCTACGAATAAGAGTTGACACGGACACTCTTCCCTGATAGTATAAATACATGGTCATGAAAGACAACTTCATGATCTGTAACAAACGAAGACACGTCGAGTCTTCTTTCATCTGTGGGTGAAATTCCACAAGTAAATAACGAGGTAACAAAAATGATCAAATCTGTATTCGCAGCAACTGCTGCTCTGTCCATGTCCGCTGGTGCTGCTTTTGCAGGTCCTTACGTCAATGTGGAAGCAAACTCTGGTTTTGTTGGTTCTGATTACTCCGGAACTGTAACCGACCTCCACGTTGGTTATGAAGGTTCTGAAGGTGCTGTAGGATACTACGTCCAAGCAGGTCCTAGCCTCGTCTCCCCAGACGGTGCTGAGAGCGAGACCGTCTTCTCTGGTAAGGCAGGTGCTTCTATTGCTGCTACTGAGAATCTTTCAGTTTATGGTGAAGTTTCCTTCGCAACTGGCATCGATGGTGGTGATAACGGTTATGGCACCAAGGCTGGTGTTAAGTTCAATTTCTGATAGATAATTGGAAATAATCTAATCCTGTTAGGGTCCCTAAACAAGGGACCCTTTTTTTGTCTCGACAAACATTAAGAATAAGTAAAAATACTCTATATATTGAGGTTTGTTCTTAAATTAACTTAACCGTATTTTAAAGACAAGAATTGAAAAGGATGTTATGATAATCTGGTCTTCAACGGACAAACTAAAAAACATTACAAAGGTAAAAACAAGTTCTGATATTATATAAATGAAACTCAAAGCAATCGTTGCTGCCGCCTTGGCAGCACCCCTGATGGTAGCTTGCGCTTCTACTGAGAACAAAGAAGTCAGTCAAAAAGAACCATACAAACTGAATGGTGCTGGTGCTTCTTTCCCTGCTATGTTGTATAACAACATGCTCCAAGATCTTGCTAAGGTTACTGGCAACCAAGTCAATTATCAAGCAGTTGGTAGTGGTGCTGGTGTTCGTCAGTTCAAAGCAAAGACTGTTGACTTCAGTGCCTCTGATGGTGCTGTAAGTGACGCTAAGCAACCTGCTGAAGGTATGGTTCACATCCCCATGACTGGTGGTGCTATCGTTCCTACCTACAACTATCCTGGTTGTGAAGTCCAGATGACCCAAACTGATCTCGCAGATGTTTTCCTCGGCAAGATTACTAACTGGGCTGCTTTCGGCTGTAATAATAAGCGTATTACTACAGTTCACCGTTCGGACGGAAGTGGCACTACCAAGGGGTTCACGAACTCCCTGTCGGCATTCTCTCCCGAATGGAAGAAGACTGTGGGTACAGGTAAGGCCGTGAAGTGGCCTGTTGGTGTTGGTTCTAAAGGTAATAGTGGTGTTGCTGCTACTATCACTAATACTCTTGGTTCTATTGGTTATGTAAACTATGGTTATGTGAAGGGTGACCTACAACAGGTTGCTATTCAGAACCGTTCTGGTAATTTTGTGAAAGCTTCTGCTCAGACTGCATCTGCTGGTCTTGGTGAGATCGTTCTTGACGATCAACTCCGTGGTGCTGATGCTAACCCTGCTGGTGATAACGCCTATCCTATCGTCTCCTTGACTTGGATTCTGGCATACCCTGAGTATGAAAAGAATGATGATGTGAAGGACATGCTTCGTTGGATGTTGACACCTACTCAGCAACAGAAGGCAGACTCTCTTGGTTATGTTCCTCTTCCTGAAGAACTTCGTCAGAAAGCACTTGCTGCTGTTGATACCCTAAAGTGATTCGGTATAAATGACTATAAAAGACCTCTTGACAGAGGTCTTTTTTTACTATATAATATGTAAAGTTTTATAACAAATTGTAATATGACTGTAACAACTGAAGATGGTGGAAGGCAAAATATGTTTGCCCGAGAACCACAAATGTACATCTCTAAAACAGATGCGGAGAGATATGGTTATGAAACATATGCAGAACGTGCTGAAAAACTGAACGGTCGTACAGCAATGTTAGGATTTGTAGCAGCAGTAATTTCTTATGTTACAAGTGGTAGTGTATTTTTCTTTGGTGTATTTGGTTTCTGATGGCTGAATTACTTTTTACAGCAACTAGTATTGCATTTTTTGTATTACTGAGTTATTCCGTACAACAACTTATTCCAACTTACATTTCAATCGAGGTAAAAGAAAATGAATGAAAACGCAGAACGTATTAATGGTTGGGCAGCAATGCTCGGAGTAATTGCAGCAATGGGAGCTTATGCTGTCACAGGGCAAATCATTCCAGGCATTTGGTGATGACTACCGAAACTATCTTACAGATATTTTCGAGTATTGCTATTTTAGGTATTATTAGTATAATGATTAAAAATTAAAATACTGATTTGTGAGGGAGGTCAATTGACCCCCCTTTTTTTATAAATAATTTTTCCTACTACCAATAACCATGATCAAAAAGGATAAGGAAAAAGATCATGATGAAAGTAGAGAATGGTTAAGTGATCTCGTTAAAATTTCAATTTTAATTTGGTCTGCATCATTACTTACATTTTCCTATGTAAGGATGCCTAATGGACAAAAGATTTTAGATTTTGATCCAACTTTTATTGCTTCAGTTTTTTCTGGATCATTAGCAGCTTTTGGTTTATCCCCTGCTAAAAATGGTCAAGCCAATCAACAACAAAAGAAAAAAGAAGAAAAAGATCTTAAGGTTATTTCTGCAATAGAACCAAAGGGTAAGGGAATCAACACAAATACTTGATTCTAATCAATAAAATGTTTATATAGTAAGAGTTACTACGCAACTCTTACTATGGACTATTATTCAAGTATAGTTTGGTCTGTAAATATATTATGTGGACTTCTCATTTTGATGGTTTCTCTTGTAGTGATATATATACTTCGTCTAGCATATATGGAGACACAAGATGGCTGCAATGGTTCCACCGAGCAGGAAGAGTTGCTACAACTTTCGAGTGATCGAGATCAACAGAGTTCTTGATGGAGATACGCTGGATGTCACGATCGATTTGGGATTCGATCTTTACAAGAAAGAAAGAGTCAGAGTTGCAGGAGTGGATACTCCGGAGAAGAGAACCAGAGATCTTGAGGAAAAAGAACTCGGATATGATGCAACCAACTGGCTCAAAGAGAAACTGGAAGGTGCTGTGGCTGGTGACGATGATCTTATTATCCGCACTGAACTTGTCGGTGGCGTCGGCAAGTATGGTCGTCTTCTTGGGTGGTTATACATTGGGGACTCAGACGTGTCTCTCAACGAACAAATGATTACTGAAGGATATGCTTGGGCATATGATGGGGGTACAAAACAGAAGAACTTTGAAGAGTTGAGAGAAATTCGTAGACAACACGGTACTTTAGTAGAGTAATCAAATGCAAAAAGTCATTAACACAATCGCACTTCTTTCAGGACTTGTATCACTATCAGTAGTTGGTGGTGGTGTTTATCTTTACAAGAATGCTGATACCCTGATTGAAGATGCAAGAGGTAAAGTAATCGAAGAAGTTACAGAGACTATTCCAAAAATTGTAGAAGGATTACTACCTAATGTATCTGAACTACCAACGATGACTGGTCCTGCCATCCCTTCAACACCTAGTGTAACTGGTCCTGCTATTCCATTTTGAATAAAAATTTGGTGAGTTTAGTTAAATAGTAAAAAATTGGAGAATACTATGGCTCAATCTACTTATCGTAAAAAAGTGAAGAAAGATGCATCAGATCAATTCTTTCTTTACGTTGCTTTTCATTCTGCTTGGACTTCAATTTTAAATTTCTTTAATGACTAATGGAAATTCCTGATATTATTACTGGTGACATTCAAATTAGGAAATTGGATATACCTGAGATTGGTGAGTGGTTGATATCACCACCTCAGGCAATACCTCCTGTTCCTCCTGTAACACAACAGATTGGTGTACCTATAGTCAATATCCCTGGATGTGTAGAAGCTAATAAGGAAAAAAATCCAAAAAATACATCATTATTGGAGGACGATCCGAAAGGAACGATTACCCTTTGTGATGCTGGAACTCCTAGTTTCAATCCTATTGATTATGATCCTGAACAAATTATTCCTACAACTCCAGCACCTGTTGCACCTGTTCCAAAAACAACTACACCAGAAAAACCAGAAAGTCTTCCTACTCCTGAAGTGAAGGCACCAGAAGTTCCTATCAATACTGCTAATGTAGAGTGTCCTACACCAGGACAACAAGCAAAAGAACCTGTTGGAACATACTTAGAGGGGTTTAGAAAGAAGGTTGTTGCCTATGAATTGAAAGGTAACGAGTGTGTCCAGATAACAGAAAAAGTCCCACTACCTCAACAGGTGGTAGCAGGACTTCCTAGTGGTGGACAAGTTGTTCAGGTGGGTGGTGTTGCTGTTGTCGCGACTACTTCAGCACTACTTGCAAAACCTCTTGCCGATCTTCTATTGAAAGCAATGAAACCTGCAGTGAAGAAAGTGATAAAGAAGATCTCCACTCTAAGAGGCAAAAAACCTCCTATTTTATCTGTAAGGGAGCGCCAAGCAGAGCAGCGTCAGATGAATCATGCAGTGAAGGCATTACGGTCTGTTTTCCCGAGACGGAAGAGGAAACGGAAGAGATAGCATGGACGTGTGGGTGCTTGTGTCCTGGTGGATTATTCACTACGACATCAGCACACACTTTATAGTAAGGGCTCTTGGGATGGAATTGAATTCCACGTAACATCAAATCTCCACAATTCTTGAGTCTGGCAATTTCAAAATCCAATCTCTTGTTAGCAGTGAGTTGAGCATTCAATTCGATCTGAGTTTCTGCTGCTTTCTTACACAGATCCTGCATCTTCTTGTCAGTTGGTGTACTCCACGTCATGGAGAAACCGACACCTAGACTATAGTTATCCTTCTGTCCAGTTCTTGTTTTCTTTTTAAAGAGAATGTCTCCTGGGTTATCAATTAATCCATCATCGTTCAAATCACTGATATCATAAACAGGATCCATATAATATGGTTCATATGGTTTTGATGCTGATGCAGTTCCTGTTACATAAGGTGTAAAGTTTCGAGTGGGACCTTGACATTGGATACCACCTCCGTAGGTGTTAGTAATGTATGGTCCCTGAAGGACCTGAATAGCTTGGTTTGTAACGGAGCCTGAACTATTAGCGACAGGAGAAGCAGTAGCAGAAACACCACCAACAGTTTCAGCAAATGATGAAGATGGAAATAATGCACTTAAAATTATTGCGTAAAAATACTTGTTGTATCTGTGACGCTTTGTATTTCTGTTGTTCTTTGAATGATTGTTTGATTGCTTAAACCAGGACCCGAGTACGTTTCTGTAAACTGAAACGTTGCTCCTGGTGTTACCTGTTTGTATTTTGGTGTTGATGTTACTCCTGTCCATGATGATGTCACTCCATTAATAGTTACATTTATATTCCCAGTTGTGGGACTTAATGTCCCATTGGTTGTTTCGATACCACTTCCTGTAGCAGAATATTGATATCCGGTGTTGTAGTCCATCGAGTTGATGGTTTCTGTTACTTTACTTGTAGTTTCTGTACGACTGGTCATGGAGCCCCGTGTGAAGTTAGGGACCACGGGCACTGACCATGCAGGTGCAGTTAACCCGTGGATTACACCAAGAACCAATCCGAGACCGATTGCTTCTTGTAGGTTAGTCATCAGTCGATTACAGTGATTTCCGAAACGAATTGACCCGTTGCAGTTGTACCTGCTCCACCAGCTGTTAGTGTTGTAGCATGAGAACTATCAACAGTACCTGCCAGAGAACCTGCAGTTCCAGCTGTATAAGAAGTGATGGAACCGAAATTAGGAACATCTCCTACTGTAGGAGCACTGGTTGGGATTGCATCACCTTGTGTATAAGAAGCAGTAAAGGTGAAAGCATCACCACTTGTTGCTTGAGATGCTGTGACTACACTGGCAGCACCAGTGAAACCATCACTGGTCATCAATACAGAGTTACCAACAACACCTGATGTAGTTCCATCGGTGGTACTTACCCCACTACCAGAGATTGACATACCATGAGCAATTCTTGTGGCGGTAGACCTAGCGGAATCGACAGTCAGTTGAACACTAGAAGCGTGTTTAGTAATAAGTCCGCCAGCATTTGAAACACTTGCGGTCATCAGTAACATTCCAAAAGCAACTAGTACTTTTTTCATTTGGATGAATATACTTTACACCAAATGTATTTAGAAATTTTAAAATTTTTTAATGTATGTCAGGATAAGTTAATATATTATTGTTATTTTATTTTTTTCCGAATATCATGAGTAAATAGTATACGATTCCAAAATTACATGGAAGAAAAAGAACTATCTAATTTTTCATTAGAAAGAAAAGAATGTCCAAGATGCGGAGCTATTTGGTTAAATGGTAGACATTACTGGAGCGGCACTGGTAAGCCTGGAGATCCTGAAACCTTATCTAATCTTGTTTGTGGTCTTGTAGAAGATCCAAAATGTATTAATCCTTCCCATAAAAAAGGTCACATTTATGGGGAAAAGGATACTTGGAATAAAAGACAAAGATTTATAGATGAAAAATTTAAAAGTAACTAATAGAAAATTTTATGCCAAGAAATCGACTCAGTAAAGATGAAATTAAATGTTTTGTCTTGAAACTAAAAGATGAACTTTATAAAGAAAGATACACTGAAGGAATGACTTTTATTACTCATAAGTACTTAGATAAAATTCTAAGTAAAATTGATGAATATAGGTATTAATAAGCTATAAGTTATCCTTCAAACCAGACAAAGGTATTCTAGACACTTTTTAAACTGGTGTCAAGAGGTTGACGGATTCGAGTAACTATAGTATTATAAATAAGTCAACACATTAAAGAATGTAAAGTTTTTTAATGGTTTCAAAACACCCCTCAAACCGAGACCTATAGGGTGTCTAAATAACGTCTCTCATACCTCTACCTGAGGGTGGTAGAGGAATAGTAAAACCACCATTTCCCTGATGGTCTTACTTTCTGTTAAATTCAAATGACTACACTTTCACGTCAACAAACACAATCGAATACTTGGGAACAATTTTGTCAGTGGGTTACAAGCACCAACAACCGTCTGTATGTTGGTTGGTTTGGTACACTGATGATTCCAACTCTGTTGGCAGCAACCATCTGTTTCATCGTTGCGTTCATCGCTGCTCCTCCTGTGGACATCGATGGCATCCGTGAACCCGTCGCAGGTTCACTTCTCTACGGTAACAACATCATTTCTGGTGCTGTCGTTCCTTCTTCCAACGCAATTGGACTTCACTTTTACCCCATCTGGGAAGCTGCATCTCTTGATGAATGGCTTTACAACGGTGGTCCTTACCAACTCGTTGTCTTTCACTTCCTCATTGGTGTCTTCTGCTACATGGGTCGTGAGTGGGAACTCTCCTACCGCCTGGGCATGAGACCTTGGATCTGTGTTGCATATTCTGCACCTGTTGCAGCAGCATCTGCAGTCTTCCTCGTCTACCCATTCGGGCAAGGTTCGTTCTCTGACGGTATGCCTCTTGGAATCTCTGGTACATTCAACTACATGCTTGTCTTCCAGGCAGAACACAACATCCTGATGCACCCCTTCCACATGTTGGGAGTCGCAGGTGTCTTCGGTGGTTCACTGTTCTCAGCGATGCATGGTTCACTTGTTACATCTTCACTCGTAAGAGAAACAACTGAAACTGAGTCCCAGAACTATGGTTACAAGTTCGGTCAAGAAGAAGAGACCTACAACATTGTTGCCGCTCACGGTTACTTCGGTCGTCTTATCTTCCAATATGCATCGTTCAACAACTCACGTTCACTTCACTTCTTCCTGGCAGCATGGCCTGTCATTGGAATCTGGTTCACTGCACTTGGTGTGTCCACCATGGCATTCAACCTGAACGGTTTCAACTTCAACCAGTCCATCATTGATGGTCAGGGTCGCGTTCTGAACACTTGGGCAGATGTCCTCAACCGTGCTGGTCTTGGAATGGAAGTTATGCATGAGCGTAACGCACACAACTTCCCACTTGATCTTGCAGCAGCTGAGTCCACACCTGTGGCCCTGACTGCTCCTAACATCGGTTGATACGATATACAACCTAACCTTAGGGTCCTTCGGGACCCTATTTTTTTCTCCTCAAATGTAAAGTTATGATAACTTCGGAGACACCTTACAAATTTGCCGAGATCATTCGTGATACTTGGCCACAACTGTTTTACTTAAGAAAGGAAAATAACAATGGTAGCAAGCACTATGACTCCTCCAAGAAGGGGGTGGTTCGATGTCCTTGATGACTGGCTTAAACGAGATCGCTTTGTCTTTGTGGGTTGGTCTGGACTCCTTCTTTTTCCCACTGCTTATTTGGCAATTGGTGGCTGGCTTACTGGCACGTCGTTTGTTACAAGTTGGTATACACATGGGTTAGCCAGTTCATATTTGGAGGGAGCTAACTTTTTAACGGCCGCAGTCAGTACCCCTGCTGACGCTATGGGTCATTCTCTTCTTCTACTTTGGGGTCCTGAGTCTCAGGGAGATTTCGTCAGGTGGTGTCAACTTGGGGGACTCTGGAATTTTGTGGCACTCCACGGAGCCTTTGCTCTCATAGGTTTCATGTTACGTCAATTCGAAATTGCTCGTCTCGTCGGTATTCGTCCCTATAATGCGATTGCTTTTTCAGGTCCTATTGCCGTATTTGTTAGTGTATTCCTCATCTACCCTCTCGGACAATCCAGTTGGTTCTTTGCGCCGTCCTTTGGTGTTGCGGCGATATTCAGATTTTTGCTGTTCCTCCAAGGCTTTCACAATTGGACACTCAACCCGTTCCATATGATGGGTGTTGCTGGTATACTTGGAGGGGCACTCCTATCAGCAATTCATGGAGTGACTGTAGAGAATACGTTGTATCAAGATGGTGAACAAGCAAACACTTTCAAAGCTTTTGACAGCACCCAAGAAGAAGAAACTTATTCGATGGTTACTGCCAATAGATTTTGGTCTCAAATCTTTGGTATTGCATTCTCCAATAAAAGATTCCTACATTTTCTGATGCTTTTCGTGCCTGTCACAGGTCTCTGGATGTCATCTATTGGTATCATTGGATTGGCATTTAATTTGAGGTCTTATGAATTTGTGAGTCAAGAAATCCGTGCTGCTGAAGATCCTGAATATGAGACATTTACAACAAAGAACATACTTCTCAATGAAGGAATCCGTGCTTGGATGGCTCCAGTAGATCAGCCAGGAGAGCGTTTTGTCTTTCCTGATGAGGTTTTGCCGCGTGGTAATGCCCTCTAAATAATAATGCTTGTTTGTGGTTATTCAAGCAAACGAAGGGGTCCATAAGACCCCTTTTTTAATGTAAACTTGTATAAATAACTATAACCACAAACAAAGCAGATGGAATACTACACTTACGCATATTTGCGTGAAGACGGCACACCTTATTACATTGGTAAAGGTAGGGGAAATAGAATAAATCGTAAACATAGAAGGCGCAATACAAAACATTTTAGTCCTCCAAAAGATAAAAATAGAATCATTTTTCTAAAACAAAACATTACAGAAGAGGAAGCATTTAAACACGAAAAATATATGATTTTTGTGTTTGGTAGAAAAGATTTAGGGACAGGTATTCTTCGTAATATGAGTGATGGTGGAGAAGGATCTTCTGGATTTGTTATGAGTGAAGAAGCAAAAAGAAAATTGAGTATTTCTCATACTGGAAAAACTAAATCACTTGAAACCAGAATAAAAATGAGTGCTGCCAGTAAAGGTAGGAACATTGGAAGAAAGCATTCTGAAGAAGATAAGATAAAAATGAGAGGGAATACTGAAGAAAAATGTATTCATTCTAAAACTTATAGAATAACTTTTAATAATGGTTATGTAATTGAAAGGAATAGTGTATATCGTTGGGCAAAGAGTGAAGGATATAGTCCACACCACATATATGCTATGGCATCTGGCAAAAGAAATAAACATAAAGATATTGTATCTGTGGAAAAAGTAGAAAATCTGGAAGCACTATAACTTTTAATAAGCATTTCTCTTATTAAAGGAAACCCACTAAACCTTTAATAAGACCACTTCCCAAACCGTCCACCATCTGACTTATAGGACACCAGATGCCCTATAATACATTCATAAGCAAACAACTCCAATGAAGGACAAAGACCTTAGGATTCAAGAACTTGAGGAAGAAAACAAACGACTTAAAAAACTATTGGAATCACGAACATTATCAAACTTTGTAGAGAAATATTTATCGACAGCAGAAGACTTTCCCATAGTTACCATGGCTGTTACACAGGTGCTGGTCTTTGGGGTGGATCTGATCTTGAGTTTGCTATTCTTGAGAATGCTAATCTTGAGTGTGCCAATCTGAAGGGTGCTGATCTTGAAGGTGCTGATGTAATTAATACCATTCTTGATAATAAGACCACTCCCACAACTGTCACAGCACTCCTTGCACGGGGTGCTTTTTTATTGTATAATGATCTCATATACACAAACACTTCTTATGGACATCAATACCCAAATTCGAATTCAAGATGACACAAACTATTGGTACACCGTCGAAGACATGAATATCGATGTGGGGTGTGATGGTTTCACACTTTCTTATTGGGAATTTGATAATAGCTTGTATGGTAAAAGATTAAAACACATCACCATGAATAAGGATGAAGCACTCGCATTAGCAGATGCAATTTGCAAACTCTTCAAGGAGGACAACTCATGACTGAAATGCCAAATAATTATGATGATACACTTGACTATTGTGAAAGACTTCTCAAGACTGTATTTGAAGAGGTTCTAACTGTTGAAGAAAGCACTGAATATAAACTAAAAAAAGTTCAAGTGATTGCTGCACATTTAAAAAACATTGAAAACATGAAGTGGATTCATGAGAGGCATCCATGAGAGGTCGGCACGATAACTGACACTTCCACAACTGTCACAGCACTCCTTGACTGGGTGCTTTTTTATTGTATGATACTCTTGTAATCAATCAAACTAATGACTGAACAAATCACACTCGA